>ERZ1292625.4426-Hain-H41-01um-R1-4426-length-10535-cov-14_pt1 | contig 10535 bp, 8 predicted proteins | sample MGYA00564400_ERZ1292625 | MGnify/ENA primary metagenome ERZ1292625 (study PRJEB36523, sample SAMEA6512639) | groundwater metagenome | collected 2019-01-08 | study: AquaDiva: Metagenomics assemblies of 32 groundwater samples
AGCCAGCTTTGTGAAAAAAGACCTCCAACGTAAGGTGCCTGGAAAAAACCCGATAGGGTGATCATAATAATCCCCGGGGCGGTAACGAACATAGTGATCTGATGAGTCCGTTTCACCGCAAATCGCAGCGCGGTCCCCTGCCCGCGCCGCTCGGCAAAAAAAAGCCATTTCAAGGAAACGATCATACCGCCAAAAAACAAAACGACGCCGAGGATGTGGAAGATATCGTACAATTCGTGCATGATATTAATCCATGGTAATTATATATGCATTCCCGTCGGTAAAGAAGGGATCGCCGGAAAAATTACTGCCCAAAACAGGGCTGACAAATTGTACTTTCTCCGATTGATACGCTACGCCGGCACCTATGAAACTTAAAAAAACATATTCTCGCTCGGTATCAATGTCGGGGCGAATCGCGTGCGTGATCCCCCACTTGATACGAACATCAAAGCTCGCGGTACCGACATATATGCGTTTTCCGTCGTGCGTAATAATCGGTGTCTTCCATATCCGCACATGGTGGCGCTCGCGCACGGTGTTTTTTTCCGTCATTTGTTCAAACCCAAGAGCGTGCGGCACCGTATTCCAAAATGACGATGTGATGGGTGCGTTTGCATATCCCTTATTTTGCACCGCAGCAACCGCGAGTTTTGAGATAGAAGCAAGAGTTGCAAAATCAGCACGCTCCCAGCCCGCACGGGTAAATAATTCGGTCAGGCGCTCGTCGTTTTCCACAGCAATGATGAAACTCACCGGTTCTTGAAAACTCCCTGTAAGTGTTTCCGTATATGAAGGCACCCGTCCCTGCGTAAACAAATCTCGCGCCGCATACGCATCAACCACTTGCATCACCGGTATTTCGGTACTCTGCGCATTCACCGGCGGATGATACCGCGTCGCAAAGCCGATATACAACACAACTCCGAGAATACTCAAGCCGAGCGTCATCCACGTTTTTATGGAACGCTTCAGTACGACACCATGCAAGCGATCAAATATACGCGGTGGCAATAATTCGGACAGTGTAATACCAAGCAACAGCCACAATGCGCCGATAAGATACCCTCCCCACACATCGCTCAGGTAATGCACGCCAAGATACAGCCGGCTAAACCCGATAAATGCGATCGTCATGACCCCGCCGATTGCCATATTGATCTTCCACTTCCATTGCGAAAAGAGGCGAAAAAGAATGTACGCGCAAAATCCGTAAAACGCGACGGCGATCGTTGCATGTCCACTTGGAAATGAAAAAGAGTCCTCGCTATAAAATGCATTCAAAGGGCGAGGACGGTGCACGATGATCTTGCTCACAAAAACAAAAAGCTCCGCGCCGATCGCCGCAACCCACAAAGGAGCGATGAACTTCCGTTTATTCCATATAAAGAGAATGAACGTGATCATGGGTAAAAACCCCGCAACTATTTTCCATTTTCCCAAAAGCGTCACCCATGTAAAAAAGCGAATGAGGTCGGCATCGCGAAACACCGCAAGCGCATTCGCCGCGCGAATATCGGCTTCTACTATCACGTCTGAGGTAAGCACATCTTCCGTTACGCCAATAAAAAGAAGCGCAATGTATGCCATTGCCAACGCAAAAATTGTCATGGGCAAGCCGGAAAACGTCGCGGCGCTCACACGGCGGGCGAAAAAAGCGATGGCCAACGGGTGTTTTTGCATCAGGCGTTGTGTATCGGGATGTGCAAAAAACGCATCACGTATCGAACGACTCGTTGACCCGATAAATACAAAGATTGGCGCGCTTTTTTTAAACACAAGCCACACCACCCCCGTAACAAGAAGAAATCCGAGCACAAAAAATCCCGCGCGCGTCGACCATGCCTCGATCGCCTTGAATGCCCCGCCGAAAAAATAACCCAAAAATAAATGAAAAATAGCCCACGCAAACCCGCTCGCCACATTCCAAAAAATAAATGTCTGTATTTTCATACTGCTCAGGCCTGCGACAAACGGCACAATGGGGCGGATGGGGCCGATGAACCTGCCTAAAAAAATACTTTTACCGCCGTATCGCTCAAAAAAGCGCTGCGCGCGCTCAAGATGGCTCACTTTCAGGAGTTTATTCTCTGCCCGAAAAAAATTGGTTCCTTTCGTGCCAAGATAATAGCTCACCGCATCACCGAGGATCGCGCCTATCGCGGCAAACCATATCAGATCCCCTATATGAAAATACCCTTGTGTAGAAAGAAATCCGGCAAGCACCATAAGAGATGCGCCAGGCATAAGCGCGCCGACAAACGCAAGCGCTTCAAAAAACGCAATCAAAAAAATAACCCAATATCCGAGGGCTCCAAGATTATCTAAATATGGGAGAAATGAAAATGTGTCCATATGTTCCGGATATACAATGCGCTCCTAGCCATTTTTTACCGCGCGCGCCACCGCCCTCATCACGCCTTTATCGAAAACACTGGGAATTATCTTCTTTGATGTAGGGTTCTTAACAATCTTCGCCAAATTTTCCGCGGCCTTTAACTTCATTTCGTCGGTGATCATTTTCACTCGTCCGTCCAGCGCGCCGCGAAATATCCCCGGGAAAGCCAAAACATTGTTTATTTGATTGGGAAAGTCCGATCTGCCGGTCGCCACAATGAACGCACCGGCCTTTTTAGCGATATCGGGCATAATTTCCGGCACGGGATTGGACATCGCAAATACTATTGGCTTACGCGCCATTGTTTTCACCATTTCTCCGGTCAGGATATTCGGCGCCGATACGCCGATAAAAACATCCGCGTTTTTTATCGTTTCCGCCAAAGTTCCTCTTTCACATTGTAATCTCCCGGCCGGCGCATCATTTCTACATCCAAGATTGGTAATTTCCGCCAATTGCTTTTTTGATTCATTCAAATTTCCCCGATTAAAATATATCGCGCCGATGCTATCGTGCGTTATGATGTTTTTAGCGCCATACTGCAGTAAAATCTTTGTAATCGCCACGCCTGCCGCGCCCGCGCCCGAGAGCACGATTTTTACTTTAGCAATATCCTTTTTGGCAACTTTCAGCGCATTGATCAAGGCCGCAAGCACCACGATCGCCGTGCCGTGCTGGTCGTCGTGCATTACGGGAATATCTAACTCTTTTTTTAATCTTTCTTCTATTTCAAAACATCGGGGCGCGGAAATATCCTCCAAATTTATACCGCCAAAACTCGGGGCAATCGCTTTGACTGTTTTTATAATTTCTTCCGTGTCTTGCGTAGCAAGCACTATCGGCACCGCATCCACATCGGCGAATTGCTTAAACAGCATCGCCTTGCCCTCCATGACCGGCAAAGCCGCCTCGGGACCGATATTGCCAAGCCCAAGCACCGCGGAGCCGTCTGATACCACCGCCACCGTGTTTTTACGGACGGTCAAATCCCACGCCAAATTTTTATCGGCCGCGATTGCCCGAGACACCGCCCCCACTCCGGGCGTATAACACACGCTCAGATCATTAATGTTTTTAATAGCAACCTTATTTTTCGTCCCGATCTTTCCGCCGAGTTTTTTGTGAAGAACGAGAGATTTTTTGTAGTAATCCATGTAAATACTATTTTTATTCTACAAGGACTGGCTATCGGTACTACCCTCAAGTATTTCCTTACATCTTTTAACATAACCGCTCTTCTGGGTCATGATCTCATCAAGCTCTTCATCCGTCATTAATTCCTTCAAAAAACCAAATTTGCCGCCGAGCTCCGCTTTTTCAAATTCACTATGATTCATTAATAAGTTAAGGTATTCATTAATGGAATAAAAGTCTTCTTTAATAACCTTTTCATATCTCTCCTCGATTCCCCGCTTATTTATGCGTTCAATAAAGGCAAATAAACACATTGAAGTACAGCTTAAGACATCTTCGACGCTATTTCCCGGTCGTACGCTTATTTCTTGACCGGTAAATTTTTCATTGAAGGCTTGTATGGTATTTATCAAAGATTCCGTAGCATCTTCTTTATCAATGACTTTATTTAAAATTTTAGAAATTTCCGGCGAATTCAACCGTTTTATCTCGTCATCCAGGATTCCACAAATTAAATCTCTTGAAACCTCCTCTTGTTCTTTTTCGGGGAGTTTCTCAATGGTGGATTTTTCTTCTAACATTTTCTCAAATTTTTCTCTTTCCATATTCTTACAAAAATTACTTAAATAATTATCCTCTGTTTTTGCGGAGGCGAGAGGCCGAGCTAACAAAGCTCGACACTACTGCGGCCCGCGGTTCACATCCTCTTTTACATCATAACGCCAAAACACCACTCCAGTATAGGGGTGGTGTTTTGGTTGTTGCGGGGACGATGTCCGCAACTTTTAACCAGTAGGACAGCTCAAATTCGAGGATCTTGATAAAAGTATACAGAAACTAAGGGCTATCTACAAAGTTCATCCCGAATGGTTTGAAACGCCAAAGCTGAAGTCAGACAGGGGTCAGAATACTGTGGATCTCTAATATTTCTTTGTCAGAGTTAGCTTCTTCATGTACACATTTCCCCTTGAACTTAAAATGAATTTAAATAGACTACTACTCCTAAAATAACACAAAACATGACAGCAATACCAAATCTGATTAAATCTGCTTTGGTTGGTAAAAAATTTTGCTTAGGAGTAGTTGCCTCAATTTTATGACTGAAAAATAAATACCCAAAAGGTATAAAATAAAGAAGGCCTCTTTTAACTCCTCTTTTAACATCGCCTTTTGCCTTTTCTATCCCAAATTTGTCATCCATAAATAGAAAATATATTAATTGTTATAATATTAATACATCTAAGTAAATTCCCCATTTTGCTTCAGTTCTAACTTGCCAATCTGGCGGGGACGATGCCCGGAACTTTGAACCAAAAGCACGGCTCAAATTCGAGGATCTTGATAAAAGTATACAGAAACTAAGGGCTATCTACAAAGTTCATCCCGAATGGTTTGAAACGCCAAAGCTGAAGTCGATTAAGGGCAAAAATGAGGTGGATTATAGTATTTAAAGCAAGCTCTCAATAACCTTCTTTAATTCTATAATTTTATCTTCACTAATATTACCGTTCTTATAATTCCACATAACATTTAAAGGTTTTAAATCTCTACGGCTTGCTTTACTTATCCCAAGATAATTCTCGATATCAACATCAAAACTATAAATTTCTTTTGTAAAATCATTCTTTTTATTTTCAATAAAGCCGTTTATTAAATCATGTACATCTTGATTTTGGTCTTTATCGTAAATAATGGAGTGGTAAATACCAAGCTCTCCAAACAAATTCATATATCTATGAATATTATATTTTCCCATAACATCAAGAAAATATAAATGTTTGGTTTTCAAATCGATCCACTTCGTGTTGATAAGATGATCTAAAAATATTTTCTCAGTAGCACCCTCGCAAATAAAAACATGCTTTGCAAAAAACGAACAAGACCTTTCATTATCCAGCCATAGAAAATATTTTAAGGCCTCTTCTTCAAGTTTTAATTCTTTATTGCTTGTGATCGATCCCAGACTTCGTCTATTTATTTCATCTTTAACGACTTGCAGGGTTGCAGAATCCGAAAGCTTCTCGGAAAACATCTTAAACATACTATTATTTTGATCGAACAATGAGTCAAGCTCTCTTTTGTTAATCTGATAAACTTTTGATTCGCCATTATTTCTTACGACTTTTAGAAGTGATGGTAATGTCTCAATGTTTTTACTCACGAAAATTGCTGAGTGGGTACTACTTAGAATTTGTTGTTTAGGGTCTTCTGAAACTTTTTGTAGGTCAATATTTAACAGTTCTTGTTGAGTTGGGTGTAAAAATGCTTCCGGTTCTTCAAATAAGATAATCGTTAGCTCAGGCGAAAATTCTTTTTTCTTTTCTTCCTTTTTATCTATATATTTTGCACCAACTCGAATAAGAGTGTAAATTAAATGCCTTTGTAATCCTTGCCCAAAACAATTTATCGAAACTCTTTGATCATTTAATTGTTTATCTTCAATATAATGCGAAACAAGATTTTTTATTATGTTATCAGCGGTTATAGAATTGATATCTAAACCAAAATTTATACCCCATTCGGCAACATTTTTGTTTATATCATTCGCAAGCTCATTTAATGAAAAACCATCTTTTGAAGATTCCTCCTTAAAATCTTTATTGAATGTTTCAAATGCGGTTTGCAAATTAGAATATGTTGGGCTATTTTTTATTACTTTTTGCATTACAAAATCAATCATATTTCGCAATGGTGATGGCCCCGACATTTTAAGGTTGTCATCAGTTTTACTTAACTCAGGAATAAATAATAGTCTGCCGAGCTTTGCTTGAGAAATATTCTTTGCTCCATAAAATTGATTGGCCGATAAAACGCCGGATTCATAAGCAAAAATATTACTTGTCCCACTTTTTACAAATTCTGAATTTTCTGATTTCAAGTATTTTCTAACTTTTAGTACTTTATCTGTTGATTTATATTCGTCCTTCAACGATTCTTGTTCATCATTGGTAGTTAAAAATTCCAATTCAATCCAGCTTTCTTTATCGACTGGATTGCATTTTGGAAAATCATTTTTTGCTTCAAATTTTATATCGTCTTCATAAAAAATTCTTAACGCAGTTATGATATTAGTTTTTCCTGCATTATTTTCACCTACAAGTATAGAATATTTTTCCAAATCAAAATCAGCATCTAGTATCGATCTAAAATTATGAATTTTTGCTTTTTGCAACTGCATTTTATTTTTTATTTATCACCAACGATTCAACTCTTTTATTAGCCAGGTCAATATATTTTTTCTCTTTTTCAATACCAATCCAATTTCTACCCAAAGCTTTTGCTACAACGGCGGTAGTTCCACTTCCCATAAATGGATCGAGAACCAAATCGCCTTTTTTACTTGAGGTTAGCACTACTTGTTGGATAAGTTTTAACGGCTTTTGTGTGGGGTGAGATTTTATTCCGTTTTCATCTCTCAAGCGTTCATTTCCACGACAAATAGAAAAATTCCAGTCGGTATCTTTCATTTGCTTATCGCCGTTCAATTTCTTTAGTAACTGATAGTTAAAAGTATACCCTTTTGCCTTTTTGTCCTTTACTGCCCAAATTAAAGTCTCGTGGTTATTGGTTAATCTTCGGCAATTCAAATTAGGTAGAGCACCTATTTTGACCCAAATAACATCGTTTAAAAACCAAAGACCCAAGTCTTGCATTATTTTGCCAACACGAAAAATATTGTGGTACATTCCGATGACCCAAATGGTTCCGGTAGGTTTTAACACTCTTTGACATTCTTTTAGCCAGTTTTCAGTAAATTTGTCGCATTGTTCATAACTTTCGAAACTGTCCCACGCATCATCAACTGGAATTATTTCTGAACCATCTGCTCGTTTTAATCTTTTCCCTTTTGGTAATTGTAAAAAATACGGAGGGTCCGCAAATATTAAGTCAAAGGAATTATCAGGAAATGTCTTTAATATTTCCAGACAGTCTCCATGATGAATTTTATTGACATCTTTTATCATTAAAAATTCTTTATAATTAAATGTTCAACCTCTCGATCATTTCTTCCTTTTACATTATATAAATAGGTTTTATCGAAACTAGATATTTTTATTCTTGGTTTATTTTTATATAAGTTTAGAATAAACGGGGTATTTTTAATAATTAGAATAAATTTCGCTTTTGTGGTATGTAGGCAACGAGCTAATCTTTCTTGATCTTTTTTATCAAAAGATGCTTTTTCGTAGTCCTTAAAGTCAGTATCATACGGAGGATCAAGAAAAACAAAATCTTTTGATGTTAGGTTATTTTTATTAAAAATAACTTCAAAATCTCTGTTTTCAATTTTAGTACCCTTAAATAAATTTTCTATTTCATTGCTTAAGATGTAATCAACCTTACTTCTAAAATCTTTAGCGTTATAAGCTATCCCACCATAAGGAATATTAAAATGCCCATCTGCGTTAAACCGGAACATTGAGGCATAGCAAAATTCTCTTATAAAATAATAATTTGCTATTTTTTTGGCCAGAGATGTTTTGAATCTGTTTCCATTGAAATTCATCACATCTCGAAAATGCATATAAAAACCACTGCGGAATGCCGTTTCGATGTTTTTATGAAGATCAGCATTACCAATAGACCCTCGCTCCTTTTCAATCTTTTTTACCCTACTGAGCTTAGAAATTAAATTTGAACTAATTTGTTTCAATAAATTTTTATCATCTAAGCAAAAATTATTATGAAATAGACCATTAAATTTTTTTTCTTCAGATTTTAAATAATCATTTACAATTCTTTTAAGATCATTCTTATCAATCTTATCTTTTTTATAATCAGAATACAGGTCAATCAACTTGTTTTCAAAAACACTGATATATTTTGGTATCTTCTCCCAATTATCCACATAGTCATATAATGCTTTTTTAAACTCATCTTTATTCTCCTGATTTTTTACAAACCTATAAAAATAAATAAGTTCTTCGCAAATATCGTTAATGATTGCTTTTTTAGGTTTTAATTGAAAAAAGACAGCTCCACCACCAAAAAACGGCTCAATGTAACGGTCGTATTGAGGAATAATATCCTTTATATATTCAAATTCTCTTGATTTGCCGCCTGGCCATTTTATAAGTGGTTGCATAATTTATCCTAAATAAGTTTTCTTGATTGAATCTAGGGAAGTTTTAATAAGACCGGCTTTTTCTTTGTAAGCTTCGAGAACTATGTTATATCCGTCATCTGACTTACACACAAAATCCCAAAAATCTTTTCCAATCAAAAGCTCATCATCAGCAAAAAACTGACGGACACGCTCCTGTCGCCACGGCTTACCCTCGCCAAAACGATTATAGGCTGTTGCAAAAAATAATTTAATCTTTGTGTCGTTCGGTAAAGCATTCGATAGAATAGCAAACTGTTCCAGCAAAGCTTCTTTTTCTGATCGGGCTTTTTTATTATCAAGATCACCGCCAATTTTTAACTCAATCAAGAAGTTTTCACCTGTCTCTTTATCAATTAAGTAATAATCGCTATCATGTCTCTTTGTGACGAGTGATTGCTCCGCAGGTTTGGTTCGTAAAAACTGATAGTCTTCAGCAGTCGGCGGAGTAATTTCTCGACGCTTATATTTCTCTAATAATTCAGCTATATCTTGGGTTTGTTTAAGACTGAGTGGCCCTTCAACATTTTGCTTAACTTCATAAGTCAGTTTTGCGATATTAATTGCCATCTTTTCCAACATGTTGCCCAAAGAGCTGTCAAGAGAACGCACAAGGGCAGTATAATATTGTATTTCTGGACCGAGGACAGCAATAAAAACATTGTGAATTTTCATGTTTAAAGTTCCCTCGGGATCCTCTAATTCTCCCTCGTGTCTACCTTGAAAACCCACCGCGAATGATTCAACAGATGCGTGAACAATTGATTTTATCGCTTCTTTTTTATCTAATGTTTTGTTTGGCATAGAAAATTAAATTATTTTATTAAATCATCCACTTTTACATTGAGTGCTTTTGCGATTTTTTGCAGGGTATCCAAAGTTGGATTCTGATTTTTGTCCGCCTCAATCTTAACGATAGTGTTGTTGGCGACATCCGAAAGGCGGGCTAATTTTTCTTGCGAAAGCCCTCTGTTTTCTCGTAATTTCTTCAAATTTTTCTCTTTCCATATTCTTGCAAAAATATATTAAATAATTATCCTCTGTTTTTGTGGAGGCGAGAGGCCGAGCTAACAAAGCTCGACACTGCTACGGCCCGCGGTTCACATCCTCTTTTACATCATAACGCCAAAACACCACCCCAGTATAGGGGTGGTGTTTTGGTCGTTGCGGAGGCGAGAGGATTTGAACCTCTGATACCTTGCGGTATGCCGTCTTTCCAAGACGGTGCACTAGGCCACTATGCGACGCCTCCAGAAAACACCTGTTACACTGTATCGTTTTGTCTGTTTTCCTGCAACCCTGCTTATAGGCCTATATATTCATCTCCCGCAAAGCGCGCGTGCGCTCTTCTACGGGCGGATGGGTCATAAACAACTTGGTAAGAAAACCTGTCTTCTCGCCGTTCTTGAACGGGTTGGCAAAAAAGAGATGCGCGGTCGCATGATTCGCGGTGCGAAGCTCATTGGGATCGCGCGCTATTTTTTCAAGCGCGGTTGCAAGCGCTTCGGGATGGCGCGTGAGCATAGCACCCGATGCGTCGGCAAGAAATTCTCGACTGCGCGATACCGCAAGGCGCAATAGCGTCGCAATAAGCGGTGCAAGTATGGCTAGTATGATGCCTATCACAAGGAACAACACCTGCGCGCGCCCGTCTCCCCTGTCGTCCCGCCGTCCTCTGCCGCCAAACATCGTAAAGCGAAGGAAGAAGTCGGAAAGCAGGGCCACAAACCCCACCAGCACCACCGCAACGGTTGATACCAGCATATCTTTATTGCCGATATGCGACAGTTCATGCGCGAGCACCGCTTCAAGCTCTGTTTTATCCAAGCGTTCAAGTAAGCCCGCCGTCACCGCCACTACCGCATGCTTTTCATCCCTGCCGGTGGCAAATGCGTTGGG
>ERZ1292625.4433-Hain-H41-01um-R1-4433-length-10522-cov-4_pt1 | contig 10522 bp, 23 predicted proteins | sample MGYA00564400_ERZ1292625 | MGnify/ENA primary metagenome ERZ1292625 (study PRJEB36523, sample SAMEA6512639) | groundwater metagenome | collected 2019-01-08 | study: AquaDiva: Metagenomics assemblies of 32 groundwater samples
CGCAGATGTAGTTCCCACCGCCGATGTAGGCGGGCCGCGGGTCGAGGACGCCGTGCCGGAACATGGCCGCGATCGTCGCCGCGAGCACGTCCGACTTCCCGCAGCGGTTCGCCGCGATGAACCAGGCCTCCGACTCCGGCCACTGGATGAAGCTCCGCTGCGGAGCCGTCGGCTCCCAACGCAGAAGCGGGTCCTCCGCCTGGCGCTCCGCGAGCAGCTTCCCCACCCACAACTCCTGGTCAGCCAAGGTCGATTCCCCTCTCCCGCGCGCGCTCCATGATCCGCTTCGCGAGCCCCCGCGCCAGCGCCACTTCGATCAGCGTCTCGATCAGCTCGCCGTCGCTCGCGTTGCTCAGGTCGGGCCGCGAGTCCGGTCCGCCGGAGAGGAACTCCCGCAGCCGTGCTGCCTCGTCGACGGTCTTCGTCAGGGCCGCGAAGGACCGCGAGAGCTTCTCGACCCAGACGATGAGATCGCGCGCCACGTCGCGCATCCACACGTCTTTCGTGACCTCCTCGCCGTCCCGGTCCATGTACTGGACGAGGTACGGGGTGCCAGTCTTCGAGTCGTGCCGCGTGGTCGCGTCGAGCGTGCCGGCGAGCCCTCTTCGCACCTCGATCCCGACCTCACGAAGGAAGTCGGCCACGAGGGGATGCAGCGTGTCCCAGGCGTCGAGCGCCTGCGTGAGCGCGCTCGCGCTGCGCTCGATCGGCTTGTCGAGCTGGTGCGGCTTCAGCTCCTGCTCGCTTCGGACGACGATCGCTCGGCTCATCGCTCTTTCCTCTCTGCCCGCTTGATCCAGTTGCAGTTCGCGCACAGAAGCTGGTAATTAGGCGCGCCGTTCAGCACCTTTCGGTAGACAGCGCGGGGCCCCCCAGGGGCCATCCGCTCTCGTCGCCCTCCGCCGAGGACGTGGTCGACCTGAAGCGCGCGATGATCGCCGAATCCGCATCGCGCACACCTCCCGCCGAAGTAGGCTAGGACAGCGGCTCGTAGCCTCCGGTTCGCCTGCGTCCCTCGGTTCATCTCATCTCCATGGGGGCTGCCCTACTCGTGAGGTGCGGCACACCCCCCTTTGAAACATGATACCACGTTGGTCCCTGTAGAACACGAATCCCCTTCACGTACCCATTTTTTCACGCAGGACGGGCTGGCCCGCCCACCCGCCCATCTGCGCAGATAGGTGTCCCCATACCTACCCCGGCACCCAGAAAGCTAGCAGAATAGCAAAGGAGACTGCTAGGGGGTTGGGGGCCTGGGTCGCGTGCGCGTGCATGTGTCTACTAGAAAGAAAGGGTGGGGGGCCGGGTCAGGGCACTCCGTCGAGCACTAGACGTGCGATGACATCCAGCAAGGCCCCACGACAGCAAGACGTGCCATCTCGTCATAATCGGCGCGCTTCGCCCCTTCGTGTGGATGTACGGGCGGATCGCAGCGCGCTCGCACTTCTGACGCCACGTCGATGCCGAGCAATAGCCACGGCCCAGCCGAGCCAGCCCCATCTCACACGCGGCGAGGTAGTGCTCGGCCCACGAGGAGATGATCCGATCCGGCAGCGATTCGAGTTGCTGCTTCCACCACGCGAACAGCTCCGCCTGCGTCAGGACCTTGCGGCCGGCCGCTGCCAGGCCCGCCTGAACGTCCGCGAGCGAGCCCGCTGCGACTTCTTGTGTGCCGGGAGGAAGACGCTTCCCGTGTTCGAGTGCAGCACGTGGCTTACCGGCTGTCCCTGCTCGCGAAGCCAGCCGGCTATCTTGCGCGTCAGCTCGCCATGCTGCGCGTTGTGCGCGTCGATCTTCAGGTGCGCCAGCTCGTGCGCAAGGGCCGCCATGACGGTACTGCGCTTCAACGGCTGCCGCGGTCGGTGCGAGCGATGTACGCGCAACTCGATCATCGGGAACTTCGACCCGACCGCTCCGCGACGCCAGCAACACCCGTCCTCGCGCGTCCCGGCTCGCGGTTCCTTCACCATCACGAGGAGCTTCCGGCGCGTGAGACGAAAGACCCGCGCCGCCTGACGCCCGAGCATCACCACGTCCGCGGCCAGCGTTGCGCTCGGCATATTGAAGCACCTCCGTCAATGTCGCCATGCGCTAAAGTCCTAGAGCCGCAAGGGTTTGCGCGTCACACGGTCACGATGGCGAAGCTGAAGTCCACACGCTCGACGTGCCCCGCCTCCACCGGCGCCTTCGAGGCGATGAGCCCGACGACCAGCTCGTCATCCTCGATAATGACACCAGTCACCGCGTCGAAGACGGCACGGACGAGCTTGTCGAGGTCACCGCGCAGTCGACCGGGACTCTTCCCGCCCTTCGTCGGCGCGATGTAGAAGCGCACACTCGCCGTGCAGCGCGCTCGGATCATCGGGAGGCCGCGCATCGCACGCTGCGCCTCGACCGCGATCGCCTTGCGCCACACCTTCAGGGGCTTCGGATAGTACAGGCCCCCGTGAGGGTTCCGCACCAACGTCCCCTGCGGCACCGGATGTCCTTCGACGACGAGCTGCACCACCATCACATCCGCCCCATCCGCCATGATACCCCGCTAGGTGGCTAGCCGTCCAGGGCGACGGCGGCACGCGTTCTCCGCCTGCGTGACCGGCTCCAGATTCACCCCGCGGTTGTCGAGAGTGCGCCCGTTCAGGTGATCGGGCACGGCTGGCATCGGCACAGGGCACGCGAGGTGATGGAGCCCTACGGTGAGCACCGCGTATGCCCTCCCCCTCTTCGGCTGCCCGACGTAGGAGAGCCGCACACGACCCGCCTTCCATGCCCGGCGGAATACGCTCGACTTGAACAAGTCCTTGAACACGTGCCGATCAAGCAGCGCCGCGGGCGCGCCTCCGCGCCATGGATGCGATCGCGCGCTCTCGCCTCGACGAAGGCTCACCACGTCGCCGTTCACACAGACAGAAGGTCGTGCCACAGCCATCTCCTGCGCTGGGCTGCCTCTCGGGCCGCGGTGGGTGTAGGGGCCGCGTCCAGCACCCTTCCCTACCACGAAGCGTCGAGCCTCGTCCAGGGCGTGTATCGACGCAGCCGATACACGCCGATCCACGAGTGATTGCGACCAACGCGCCGCCAGGCGCCAGTGGGGGGCGTAGTGTATCACGGCCCCCCCTTCTGTACCTACAGAAGGGGGGCCGTGATACGATACACCCCACCTGGCGCTGGCCCCTCGTGGAGTAGCGCAGATGCTACACCGGCCAGAGGCGGGGGTCGTCGTAGGGAGCCGGCTCCGCGCCCGTCTCCCTCCAGCGTCTCGCGCCCTCGTGGCCTCCCAGGGCGAGGAAGCACCGGCGGCACAGACGGTGGGGGCAATTCGGGCGCACCGACTCGGCGTCGCATCGTTCGCACCAGATGACGCCCTCGCGTGCTATCTCCCGGTCGTTCATGTGCGCAGGGTACCACCGGCTGGCGCGCGCGGTCAAGTATCGCAAGCGTGACGCATCTGGTACTTTTGCGACGCTCGCCGGGCTCGGGGGCCCCGCCAGGACGCGGGCTCGGCTGGCACGGCTCCTGCATCTTCGCCTGGCATGACGATCAAGCAGAGCAACCGGGTGGTGCTCGAAGCGCGCGGCACGACCGTTGAGGTCACGCCGTCGCAGGTCCTCCTGGTGCGCGCCGGCGACCTCACGGCCGCTGCGCGCCTCAACCGTGAGCAGCTCGCCGCGCTGCGTGACAGCATCGTGGCGGTGCTCGCCGAGGTGAAGGCATGAGCAAGAGGGACTACCAGGCGGCCGCGCTTATCGCGCAGACGGCTCCCAAGGCGTCGCGCGCGGACGTGGTCGAGGCGTTCGTTGACTTCTTTCGGCTGGATCGGGGCTCCAATCGGTTCGACGAGGGCTGCTTCCGCGAGGCGTGCGCGCCCGGCGCGAACGTCCACGCACGGCCGATCCGGCGCGAGGTGACCGCATGACGACGGAGCGCGAAGCAGCGGTGATCCGGCGGTACGAGGCCGGATACCGGGATGGGTTCAAGAACGGTTACGCGGACCGCCTCTTGGGGCTCCGGCTCCTGGTGGCGGTCCTCAGCTCGCGGCTCGGCTACGGGGACGGCTACTCGGCCGGCCATCGGGCCGCCAGGGAGGTGGCGTGATGCACCTGCACGACGTGAAGGTGAAGATCGCGAAGCTCCTGCGCCTCACTACCGAGCGCGGGGCGACCGAGGTGCAGTGATGCGACTCACGGTTGAGCAGGTGCCCGCCACCTTCTGCAACTCGGGCGTGGCCGTGGCCTACGCCGCGACGGTCTGGCAGGGCGTTTGGTCGGTCGCGCGCAACGCGCTGCCGCCGGCCGCCACCATCCGGTACGCGCCGGCGGACCCCTTCGGCCCGAACAGCCTCGCGCACGAGCTGGGGCACGTGCTCCTCGCCGTCGTGCGCGGGGCGGTGCCGCTCAGGTGCCTCGACCCCCTCGCGGCGCAGGACGCGCATTGGCCCGAGGAGTGTGCGGCGTGGGCCATCGGGCGCCGCCTCACGCGGCGTGCGTTGTGGGCAGGGCTCGACGACGCGCGCGTAGCGGCCTGCCTCGCCTCGTACACGGTGCCCGAGTGGGCGCGCGACCCGCGCATCCCCGAGGAGCACGCCCTTACCCGCGAGCTGGTCGCCTGGCTCGCCGAGCCTGGCACAGCGGAGGACGCATGACCGGAGACTTCGTTTTGGGGACCTGTACCTGCGGCGCAGAGTGGATTCGCCATGCGAGCCACGACGCGATCGTGAAGCGGCGCCCGGAGCCGCCGCACATCGTCTTTCACGTGGGCCAGCGCCGGTACATCGCGGCCCGCTGGCGCGAGCACAAGGACCGCTGCGCCCGGTCGTATACCGTCAACGGGGAGCGGCACATCGGCCCGGAGGCCATGCCGCGGACCGCGTGGGACCGGGTGGTCTGATGACATGGCTCCTCGCCTGCTACCTCGCCGTCGAGGCGTGCGCCGGCGTGCTCCGGCCGCCTCCGCGCATTCTCGTTCGACCCGGCGCCACGGTCGCGTGTCCGGGACTCGCGCGGAGCGGCCGGTGCCATGGGGCCTACTACCCGGCACGAAAGCTCGTGGTCCTTCCGCTCGACGACGCGAGCGCGCTCGCGCACGAGTACCTGCACCACCTGATCGGCGACCGCCGCCACCGGGACGCGCGCTGGGGCGCGTGCCCACGCGCGTGTGCCGGCATCGGCCAGAAAGGGGATAAGTAATGGACATCGTTGGGAAAATCATCGCATACGAGAGCGGCGATTGTGACGAAGTCGACACCGCCGACCTCTTCCAGGAGCTGATCGACACCGGGCTCGCCTTCCAGCTTCAGGGCGCGTACGGCCGCGAGGCCGTGCGCCTGATCGAGGCGGGGGCCTGCTCGAACCCACACGGGGCGGGGCTTGCAATCCGCCGCTCCATCAGGTAGAAGGGAGGCACCATGACGATCAAGACGCACCCGGCCACGTGCTCGGTCACTTTCGAGGGCTCGCAGGATGCCGCCGGCTGGCTGGCCTTCTACACGGCCGCTCCGGCGAGCGCGATCTACCAGGCGCTGGCGCCCCAGTACGCGCGGTTCTGTGACGACGACGGCGCCGGGTACACGGACGAGGACCGGCGCGCCGTGTGCCGCACGGCCGCCGCCTACTTGCTGGCCCGCTGGCCGGAGAGGAGCTGAGTCGTGCGCGACCTGAGCTGGATTACCGAAGCGAACGCGGCGGCCTCTCGTGCCTGCGCCCACTGCGGGATACGTGACGAGGTGCGGCCACTGCGGCGGTACCGCGTCTACGGCCTGCGCGGTCCGCTCGCCCGGCTGTGCGAGCCCTGCGTCTCCACGATCGCGGGCCGGGGCTTCACCGTGAAGCTCGACCCCGACCTCTACCTCGACTTCCGCCACGTGGCGGGAGCGGCCTTCACCGCCAAGGCGCTCGGGTACCGCGACGACGCGGGCCCGGTCGTCTTCGCCTGGCTCCGCGAGGGCATCCTCCACACGGCGCCGTCGGCGCGGGAGCTGACCTCGCTCACCGGAGCGCCGTGAACCCATGTTCCCCTGGAACCTCCACGCCCTGAGGTCGACGCGGTACGAGACGGCCGACGGTCGCCACGTCCGGGAGACCCTGATCGCCTACTTCGTCTGCGGCTGCGTCGTCATGCTGCCGTCGGATGGCCCGCCGCACCCGGATAGGTGCATCCTACACGCAGTCGCTTAGGAGGACTGTCATGCGCAAAAGCTACTTCCTCAGTGAGACGTTCGCGCTCGGCGCCATCGTGCGCGCGATCACTCTCGTGGCGCGCCGGCGGCGCACCTTCACGGTCGAGCACGTGCGCAACCGCCTCGCGTTCGACGGCTACTCGCCGGACCTGCCGATCTTTCGTCAGCTCATGGCGGCCGGCTTCGCGTACGCCCGCGCCGACGGCATCTGCGCCAAGTCCTCGGACTTCGTGCAGGGCGCCGACCCGTCCCGCGCCTCGCACTCCGCCCGCCTGGTGTGGGTGTCGTGCGCGCCGGCCATCCGCGACGCGGCGTGACGGAGGGCGTGATCCGTGCCGACTTCTTCGACTACGAAGGGACCGCGCCAGGCTGGCGATGCGCTGCGTGCGGCGATCCGCTCGGAGGCGGCTGCGCGCGAGTCGACTACGTCGCCCCCCGAGCCGGGCCCGCCCTCTATCACGGCGCATGTCTCGCGGGTGTCGCGCCGCTGGCTCCCCCTTGTGCGGTGCCTCGTCTGCGGAGCCGCCACCGGGCGGTCGCGGCGCGTGCACAACGTGAGCCGGCACGAACACTACCGGCGCGAGATGTACCGCTACCGGCGCCTGCTCCGCGCGACGGTGCCGCGGCTCGCGTACCATCCCAAGCCGAGTACCTCGCCACGCGCGGCCTTAGAGTGGGGCGTGCGGGTGCTCTCCAGCGGCGAGGTGCAGCACGTCGTGGTGCGCCCCGCCAGTGAGGTGAACGATGCGCAGGGTGCGTAAAGGCCGGCCGGCTCGGCTGGCGCGGCAACGGCGCGCGGCGATGGGCCGCGTGCTGCGCGCGATCGCGGTGGTCGCCTTCCTGGCGCCGCTGCGCTCCGCGTTCTACGCGCTGGCGTCATGAGGCGCCACACGAAGTGCTCGGCGCTGCGCACGGACAGTGACGGCCGCGTCCTCGTCTTGATCCAGGGCGGTGTGGCGTGGGTCGTGACGAAGCTCGGGCAGTACCTCGCGCTCGCCGATCCGGGAGAGCAGCTCGGCCGGCACCTCGACATGAGCACGGACAAAACTTTCGCTGTCGGGACGAGCGCCTCGGAGCCCGGCTGGTCGAACGCGCACTAGGGGAGGGGAGATGCATGTCACACGAACATTGGTGCCGTGGGTGCGGAGCGCACTGGACGTGCTCCGCGGACGATTGCGAGGCCGGCGAAGTGACCTGCGGGACGTGCAGCGGCCTCTACATGGCACCCTCGGCGGGGCTCCGGTCGAGGGGGCAGCCCTCGCGGCGGCCTGGGCCCGAGGGGGAGAGGGCACTCGCCCTCAGCACCACTTCATCCTCTCCGCCGACGTGGCGCTGCTGATCTCGAAAGAGCTGTCGGAGCTGAGCGACCTGGGCCTTCAGCTCACGCAGGAGCACGTCAAGCACGGCCAGGCGTGCCCGGAGACGGAGGTGGCGCTCACCGCCCTTCTTCATTGCATCACGGGGCTCACCGAGGTCATGCTGGCCGTCGTCGGTGAGACCCCCATGCCACACGACCAGCCGTACCTGCTGACCACGAGGAGGCACTGAGATGCGAAGAGGACGCGCGATCATCCCGCCCGGCGTCTACCGCGGCGTCGTTCTTCGGACGAAGGTCATCTCGACCTGCGGGCCGCGAGGGGACTTCCCCGAGGACCCGCTTCCCTGCGTCGTCGTGACGCTCGTCCTCGGCCTTGACGTGAGGGGCCAGGTCGTGATATTCACGCCGGATGGGCAAGGTGATTCAGTTTCCCGTCTACCTCGACATCTGCGCGCCCGCCGGCCTCGTCGAGGCGATCAACCGTCGCTGCGGCCGCCAGCGCCGGCTCGTCGCGGCCTTCGTCGCGGACGCGATCTCCGAAAAGCTGGCGCGTGACCGTGTCGACGGCGACGACGATCCGTCCGATCGTGCGTGAGCACTCCGGTGAACGGCGCCTCTACCTCGCGGTCCTGGGCGACGCGCTGGCGCGGCTGGCTGGCGCGAATCCTGAAGGCGTGCCGCCGTCTACCCTGGCGGCGCAGCGGGACGAGGTCCGTGCGTGGATTGCCGCGCGCGGAGAGGCGGAGGGAGGCCCGTTCGCGTTCGACGCGGTCTGCGCGGCGCTTGGCCTTGCAGCGTCGCCGATCCGCCGGGCTATCCTCGCCGGCACCTTCACGGGCGCCTCGCTCGTCGCGCACATCGCGCGTCGAGTGGAGGCGCGACCGCGGTTGAGCCGAAAGTGACAATGAGGGACGCCGGGTATAGGGGCGGTCGCGCATGAACAAGCGCACCCCCGTCCATCCTTCCCCCGGTGCTAAGCGAGCGGCGGGAGCGAAAGCTGTGATCGTCCCACCTACTACCGAAAGAGAGGGCACCATGGGTCAGGGAAAGCGAGCGGCGCGGCGCGAGGCTGCGGCCGCATCGAAGCCGAAGCAGCCGGAGCGGGTCGCGATGCTCAATCCGCGGGCCTTCGACGGCTTCATCGTCGAGCCGGCGGAGGGACGCGGCGTGCGGCTCTGCGTCGTGCGCGATCGTCAGGCGAAGGACACGCGCATCACCTTCCGCTCCCCGGACAGCGCGTCCGACTGGCTCTGCCTCTCGGACGTGGCGCTGCGCGCGGTCGCGCGGCAGCTCAACGCGCTGGTGAAGCAGTGAGGGTCCTCGCGCTCGACACGGAGACGGGCGGCCTCGATCCACGCTGCAACGCGATCGTCTCCCTCGGTGCCGTGGTCTGGTCGGGGGGCGCCGTTGTGGCGGAGAAGGAATGGCTCATCGCAGACGCGGAGGGCACCCACGAGGATGCCGCGATGCGGGTGAACGGCTACACGCGCGAGATGTGTATCGAGCAGGGCCAGGGCGCCCTCTCTACCTGGCTTGACTTCCGGGGCTTCGTGCACACGCACTGTGACACGGACCCGCGGCGCGTGGTCCCCGTCGGACACAATGTCGCCTTCGACATCGGCTTCATCCAGCGCCTCGCGCGCCTCGCCGGTGAGACCGATCCGCGCGTGGCGGTCGAGGGGCTCATCGGGCGTCGGCCGCTCGACACGATGGTCGTGGCCCGTTTCTTCCAGTTCTGCGGCATCCTGCCCGCCGGTCTGCCGTGCTCGCTCGCGGGCCTGCTGACGCGGTACCTGCCGGAGTTGGGGCCGCAGCGGCACACGGCGCTCGACGATGCGCGGCGCACCGCCATGCTTCTCGACAAGCTCGAAGACGAGCTGCATCACACGGCGAGGGCACTCGCGTTCTACGATCGCGAGCACCACGACGTGGGAGGGGAAGGCTGATGGCTGCGCGGTTCACGAAGAGCACCACCTGCACCTGGCGCGTGACGCTTCCCAACAGAGAGACCGTCATCGTCACTCATGACGGGGGGCACGTGGCGCTTCAGTTCTCCGCCGGCTACGGCTACCTTACGGTCGCGAACGCGCAGGACCTCATCACCGCCCTGAAGGACGCCTTCAGCGACGAGGTGAAGCCATGAGCGAGTACCAGAAGATCGACAACCCCTTCAAGCGCGACACCTCGACGCACCGGGTGACCGAGGGCCTCTGGTCCTCGCCGGCCCTGGAGTTCACGGCCGACTGTCCCTGGGAGTTCACGGAGAAGGTTGACGGCACGAACATTCGTGTCACCTATCCGAACGAACAGGGCGGCATCACGGTGCAGGGCAAGACCGATCGCGCGCAGCTCAAGCAGGACCTCATCGAGGCGGTCCATGCGAGCTTCAACCTCGATACGCTGCGCGAGAAGTGTGCGAGCGCGACGGTCGAGGAGCCGATCATCTTCTACGGCGAGGGCTACGGTCCCGGCATCCAGGCCGTCGGCACGCGCTACGCGCCGACGAAGCGGTTCATCTGCTTCGACGTGCGGGTCGGCCGCTTCTGGCTTCGACGCGGCGATGTGCTCGGGCTGGGTGGCGCGCTCGGCTTCGAGGTCGTGCCCGTTGTCATAGAGGGCACCATCCGCGACGCCATCGCCTATGTGCGCGGCCAGCCAGCCAGCTTGGTAGCCAGGCTCAACTGGCAACCCGAGTTGCCGAAGCTCTTCTGCCCGCTGGAAGGTGTGGTCGGACGGCCGAAGGGCTGCGACCTCTTCGACCGGATGGGCGGCCGCCTCATCGTGAAGGTGAAAGCGCGCGACTTCGGCGGTGCGGCATGAGCCGATCCTCTGCGATCGGCGAGTACGCCGAGGCCTACGCCGGCTGCGGCATCTCCGTGCACCCTCTCCCGCCAGGGGAGAAGAAGTCGCGGCTCCCCTGGGCGGACCGCCAGCGCGTGCGCCTCATGCCTGACGAGGTGGCGGCGTACTGGCGGGAGCACCCGGACGCCAACGTCGCGATCGTCACGGGCCAGCTCTCGAATCTGGTC
>ERZ1292625.4435-Hain-H41-01um-R1-4435-length-10521-cov-5_pt1 | contig 10521 bp, 12 predicted proteins | sample MGYA00564400_ERZ1292625 | MGnify/ENA primary metagenome ERZ1292625 (study PRJEB36523, sample SAMEA6512639) | groundwater metagenome | collected 2019-01-08 | study: AquaDiva: Metagenomics assemblies of 32 groundwater samples
CGCAGTCGAGTCACCGTGACGCACCAACTCGTGAGACATGCCGCGCGAGCCGCAGAGCAGAAGCGTAATCCACTTCTCCTCGGGCTCGTGCGGGTTCGTCACGTTCGACACCCAGGAACTTCCGTACTGTTCCGAACCTACGACCATCGGTGCGTGTCCTGCGATGGCAGCCAGCACTGATGCGCGCACCGTGTCGAGGTCACCCATCGACGTACATGCGCCAGGTCGCGACGCGAACTCCAACGCGGCTCGCAGGTTCAACGTCAAGCGGAGCGCGCCGTCGAAGTAGCGGACGTGGATGCCAGGGCGATTGAACAGCGAGAGCAACTGGTAGATCGGCACTTCGATGGACGGCGGCGCGATGTGCACAGTCACGACGCAGTGCTCGTAGACACTGAGGTGGTTCACCTCGCGGATGTGCGTGTGGTACTCCTCGGACGAACGGCCTCGTCCGAGCGAGTCGTAGCAGACGCGCCCTGCCAACTCAGCGAGCTGTTCGAGCTGCGTGCCTTGGAGCTGGTTCGCCGCTGGCATGCCAAGACGTGAAGGCACGTGTACTACGTCGCCACCGTCATAAACAAGCTCAGCGTGGATGTTCGGGTCGAAGCTCATATTTGTCATGTTGTTCATGCGATCACCTCCGGCATCTCGCGCACGCGCATGTCTTCGGGCCAATCTTCCGGGTCGGCATTCTTCCCGACGTAACGGAACAAAGTCACCATTCCGCGCGGCATTGAAGTTGTCGCTGGATCGATGCCGTAGAAGTGCGTGCCGTCATCTGACAGCGCAACCGTCTCTCGCGCATTCCACTTGTCGTTCGATGGGCGGCGCGTGGTCCATGCGCCTTCTTGCTTGAAGAAGAACGCAGTACCTGACTTCGCACACTGATCTCGCAATGAGCGCGCCCATGCAGGGTGCATCGGACGTGCGCTAAACCCGGACTCACCGCCGACGATCACCCACTTCACGTACGAACGGTCGGCACTGACGAGTGCTTGACGGCGGTAGTCCACCAGCGCGCCATCAGCGAGTGCCTCTTCCGGTGTGTTGTACTTGCTCGACCACACAGCGTGCACCGGCCACATGTAGCGGCTCGCGTCAACCGGTCCGAGCAACGGCTCCAGGCTGAGGAAGTGCAGAGCGGCTGGCGCACCGAGCAGGTGAGGCGCGCGTGCATCGAGCGTCGCTTGATCCTCTGCCGACGTACCAAGCCAGACGTTCGGCAGGTAGAGCCTGTTCGTGCTCCCACTTCTCGCCCACAAGTACTCGCTGGCGCGCTCCGGTCTCTTCGTCAACACCTGGTAGGTGTGCTGCGGTGTTTGCAACATGACACGGAACACACGATCGATCTCCTCGAACGCGAGCTTCTCGTGAAATAGGTCGCTCATCGAGTTGACGAACACGAGTCGTGGATCCTTCCACCTGCGAGGCTCGTTCAACCGAGACTCGATGACCTCCACCCGGCCGGTCCAACGCGGCTCGGTCTCGACCGGCTCACCGTCCGGTCCTGGACGGTGCTTCGTGATGAAGCCATGCCACGGCTGCCCTTCGCCTGCGAACCGTCCGCCGAACGTTTCGGCGTAGCAGTGACGACAGCCTTCGGACACACGTGAACACCCGCGTACCGGGTTCCACGTGGCCTCTGTCCATTGGATTGCTGATTGCTTACCCATGTTCCGCCTCGTCTCGAATGTTGATCTCAGAGTCTGTGACAGTGATCGTGTCTGCCACTTTCAGCTCCACGCATTGCCTGAGCACTTGAATCGCAACCCATTTCGACGTCGCGTAACGAATGCGTGCGATGGCTCCTGGCATGACGACGTGAGCTTGAACACGGCTGATAGAAACCCATCTGACGTCAGTGACCTGGCGAACGCGTGTAGTCGTTGAGGCAAGCACTCGTCCCGTCTCTTTCTCCAGAAAAGAGACCTGCGCGGTGAGGACGTTGATGACGTCGTTCATTCGACGTCGAACCAACGGTTGAGCAGCACAGTGTCACCGCCCAGCAGCGTGCGTGCATTCTCTGCGACTTGCTCGGCAGTGCCGTCTGGCAGGCTTGCCAACGCAAGGACAGTCTCGCGACCGATCGGCAACGCGCAGTGTGGACGATGCAAGGCCAGCACGAACATGTCGCCGGGCGAGACGCGAATCTCGTGCACCCGATACGCGTGATCGATCGCTTGCACAAGGTACGTACCTGTCAACACGACCAACGCGCTCCACTTTCCGTCGATGTGCGTATCTGCGTGTAGCGACGCACGACGGCAGCAGACAAAGTACATCCCGAACACTGCGGCGAGCATTCGTGCCTGCAACTTGGACTCGGTGACCAGCGGCGACACCGCAATCTCATCTTGTTCCGAGTGCTCAAGCAGACTTCGCGCGTGACGAGCTGCCAAGCGAGCTTCGCCACGCGTGACCTTCACGCTGCCGACATGAGCCAGTACCTCTCGGTGTTCTTCCACAAGCGCACACTGCGCGTCGCATGGAGACCAAGCGCAGCTCTACCAGGGACACGGTGTCTCTGGTAACGCGGAAGCTGCATGCGGGTCAGGCGACGCCTTCGGGGGACCGGAAGTGTACCTAGTTGACCTGACCAGCGCCACACGGAATGCGACTTTGTATCCGTGTTTTCAGGGCCTAGTTACGTCAGTCGTCCTGCCCAATGCGCCTGGTGCGCGCGTCTAAGCCACTTCTCCCATTGCTCCACACGCATCGTGCGCACAGGACCAAAGAAGTCCGCTCCCTGCGGCTTCGCCCATTTGCGCGCGCCGCGATATGCCACACGCCAACCGCGCTTACCTTCCACCAATCCTTCGAAGCGCCGGTAGTGCTTCCGATAGTGCGGAAGGTCATGCGTACGCGCTTCAACACCGCGATACGTCCACTCGGTGTACCACACGCTGCCAGCACGGCAAAGGCCGCGAACGCGCGCGTACGCCGCCTGCTCGCTCATCTGCGCCACTTGGCCTCCAGTGTGTTTCTCTGCGCGTAGTCGGTGAGAGTCGTTTTCTCCGACTTGTCCGCAGGCTGGTCGACGACGCGGCGACTGGCTCGGACGAGTTTCAACCAGTCCCGCACGATCACCTCGACGGATTCACTGCGCAGTGCCAGATCGCGAAGCAAGTTCGCAGCATCCGAATCTTCTTCGCGGCACAAGCTGGCGGTGCGCAGCAACGTGTCTCGATACAACCGGGCAGCCGCAAGCAACTCTTGCTCTGCACGCTGCACGTGACGTCGTTGCCACAAGTAGCAACCGAGCGCGCCGAGTCCCGACGCAACGAGAATGATCACAGCAGTTTCCACGGGCACACTCCGCTCGAACTGGACAGGCGGGCACGCGCCCGTTGTCACGAGCTTACCCTGCCTTGGGACTCGTGGTCGGCGGAAAGCAACATTGTGTCGGAACGCGCAGGACACGGCGTTACGTCTGACGCACGGCACGCAACTAGACTGCGACGCGCCAGTAACGACTCAAGCACCACCGACACCATGTACCAGCTCTGCCTTACGCCCATCGACGTCGCCGTGTACCCCATCACCACCGTCGTGAGAGACGACCCCAACGGTTGGACGATCTTCGCAGGCGATGAGGCCGTGCCGACGAAAGAAGCGCCCTGCATCGTCCGTGGCTTCAATCGCTCGACACAGCTCTCGGCATTCATCACCAAGGAGCAGCACCAACGCACACTCACCGTGCGTCCGGGAAGACATGCGGACCCGGCCGTCGATGGTAGTTTCGCAGACGACGCTCCGGCCGAGATCCGCGACGCGCTCGAACTCGCCATCGGCAAAGCATCCGCAGGCTTGGCATGGAAGACCAGCTACGTTTGGTACAAGCCGCTCGCTGCATTCGAGATGACCGTGCAACTGTTCAACGGCAACGTACGCAAGCCGCGAGGACATTGCCGCGTCAACTTCACGAACATCAAACCGCCGCCTGGTTGGGCGTTCGTTCCGCTCGACGGTCGAAAGATCAACTCGGCCATGACGGTGCACCAAGGCGAGAAGTGGACATGGCGCATGCTCGTGTGTCCGATCGAATGGCAGGAAGCAGCAACCAAGTGGGCGCGTGAAGCTGGACGGGCTGTGCCTGTCGACGCGCATGGTCGAGTAGTCACTCCGCGTCCGTCCGGGTTCGCGTGGCCGCTGCATTCACCGGCTCTGCGTACGTATCTCGTGAGCAACGTGTCCAAATGGTTCGCGCAATACGAAGCGGGCCAAGTGACAACTGGTTGGGCGCCGTACGGACAAGATGCCGAAGGCAGCGACGGTGAGAGCGATCCCGGAGGTCAGAAGTACGGAGGTCCGACCGGAGGTCAGAAGTACGAAGACTTCACCGACGAAGTCGCAGCCTGCGTCGAGAACGGCGTACAGCTCGTTCCTGTGTTCCGTCTCCTCAACTACCTGTCGTCTTCCGAGGAAGACCGTGACCTGTTCATCACCGATGATTCCAACGCGCTCGACGTCGAACTGATGCCTGTCGGGTTCAAGTTCTCGTTGAGCCCTGCCAACGGTGCCGACCTGTACGGATCGAACTCTGGCGATGTATTCGGCTTCAACGGCAAGCCGAACGAACCCGACACAGTCAACCGTCAACACGGACCGTTCGACCGTCAACACGGCCTGTACCGTACGAACGCCGCGAAGCTGAACGCGGCACTGTTCAACGACGTGCCTTCCAAAGAACACGTAGTCATCGACGCGGGAGTTGCGCGAGCAGAGACACCTGGACCGGCGCTGCTCAAGCGCGGCGGCGCCATCAACCGCGCTGACGGGCACTCGCTGACCGTCATGTCCTTGGCGTGTGCCTTCGACGTCCACGGAGCGTATCGAGACGCTTGGCTCAACAACTACTCGACACTCGTACGCACCATCCAACGAGGCAACGGCGGGCTCGGCGACTGGACGAGTGGCAAAGAAGTCATTTGGTACGCGATGGACTTCCGCCTCTCGCAGCTCGGGCTCACTGCGAAAGCCGATCAGTGGAAGATCGACGAACGTGCGCGCACCGGCAAAGACCCGACAGAAGCAGCGTGGCTCGCATGGTGTGCTTCGCAAGGCGTCAAGTTCAGCAGCGCAGTTCGCCCTGAGCAAGACGGCATCAACCTGTTCGGCATGTGGAGCAAGATGCAAGCAACAGGTAGCTTCGAAGACATCGTCGCGATGTTCCAAGTCATCGCCTGGATCACCGGCCCTTGCCGTGGAACAAACGACGACGGCACTCGACTGCCCGGCCCGTACGTGCGTGTCGACCGCGACGGCAATCAACTCGACCACGGTATCGAGGCGCACTACTACCGCATGACGCTGGCTATCGCAGCGCACTTGGCGATCCTCTTCCCGGTCGCGCGCACGTACGTGTGGCAGTGCATCCTGGAGCACACCGGGGCGAAGGACAAAGCGGGCGTGATCGCGTTCTTCAACACGAAGGACAACAGCCGTTACGTGAACGCCGGACCGTTGATCGCCTTGTTGCAGCAGATCCCCTGATCGAGCAGGCCCAACTGACCACGGACACGGTGTCCGTGGTCAGTCTTTCTTGGGCATGCCCGGATGCTCTCCCTCGGGAAGGAAGAACAGATCGAGCAGGAACCCGACGGCTCCGATCTTGTGCTCCTGTCTCGGCTCGTACGAATGCAAGCACGCCATCACCTGCTTGCGCACCGAGTTAGGGTCAAGGTCCGATCTGAGGTAGCGCTCCATGCTGGTCTTGCCGAGCGCGAATAGCTCCAAGGCGAGGCGGCAACCTGGCGCGCGGTTGGTCTGATACTCGGGAGGCAGTTCGTCCCAAGTAGGCATGAACCGACCAATCACGTGTGCCGGGAACGCTGCATCCAGATCCGACACTTCGATCGGCTTCGACCAGTCCGTCACGACGGTTGTTCCGTGGCGCTCGAAGGAGGAGTGGTCGAAGGCGGCAGAAGCGAAGCCTCGTAGGCCAAATCGAACTCGGCCGGGTCGCCAATCCAGTCCTCGCGCATCTGCTCTCGGGACAGGCAGCCGTAGATCCCGAGCACGCGGAGTAGTCCCGGCGTTGTGATCCTGAGATTGAACTCGGGAATGTGCGTTGCGTCACCTTCCACACTCCAGTGATCGAAACACAAACGCTGTTCGTCTTGCGTAGCGACCTCGAAGAACCGTCGAAGTGTGCGCGTCGATTCACTCTCAACACCAAGAACGCCCAGCTCCTGCACGTCCAACGAGCGTTCCGCCTGCACACCGTCGCCGTAGCGCCGTTCGATGTCCGCAATGGGTTGGATCACGGCGCCGAACAGTTTGACGCGGTCCGCGCGTTTGGATTTCCGCAACACGTCGACACGGCGTACACGAGCTTCGACCTCGGTGAACGGAACACTCATGGCCCCGTAATAGACGCCCTCTGGATCGTCACGATGGTCGATCACAGACGCATGACCGTTGGCCTCACCGGCCGGGTCGACTTCGAGCGCGAGCGCGAGCCCGCAAGGATGCAGTAGCAGGCGGTTGATCTCTTGCAGGAAGCCGAGCCGTTTGAACTCCGCAACGCTCAACATCGGCTGTTCCTTGTTCGTCACGTGTTGAGCATGCTTCGGCAGCGAGCGCAAACCAGACGCGTACTCCTCGACACGTGCCCACTTCGTAGGCGTGTCATGCCCATCCCACTTGTTCGCGCGGCGCTCCAAGTGCGCGAACATCGGCACGTGCGAGTCGTGAAGGTGCCACGTCACCTGGCCGACTCCAGGTAGTTCGAGGAACACGATCGTGCGCCAGTCATCGCTCCATGTCGTGTCGTCAGCCGGATGGTCTGCGAGCCATGCGTTGACGGACGGCAACGACGTGAGCACTGCAACGAGCTTGTTGCGTTCGGTGTAGGCGACGTCCTTGGAAGCTCGGTGATTGTCGCGTTCTTGGATTGCGCCTGCGACCAACGAGCCGAGCCCGATCGTGAGCACGTTGGCATCGTGCGGATCGGGAGCCATGTTCATAACCGTGAGGAGCTGGCGGATCGCGCCCTCGGACCAATGCTCGCTCGACTCCGGCAACGTCCCTAACAGCGGAATCAACCAAGACGATGTCCGCGACACACTGACGGTCTCCGCACGGCCAAGATCACGACCACGTACACCGGTCGTCGGCGGAAGCGTGCGCTTCACGTGCAGTGTGCGGAACGTCCTATCATCATGCGTTTCCTCGTCCACTGACACCGACACCTCCTGCGCACCCAACATGCGTAGTCCAGTCTCGATCAGGTGCAGGGCCGCTTTGGAGCGCGAGTCAGAGGCAGTGGGCTCGTTCATTGGAGGGTTGGTCAGTCGAGCACGACGGAGAAGCAGAAAGGTGGCGTTCGTCGACCTCCGTCCAGCCCCCCCGGCTAGCAGAGGTTTGGACGAACGCCACCGGTTCGATCAGTATGGCCAGAGAGGTCCGTACTCGCCAAACGTAGGAGGCTGTGCCAGCGGGTCACCGAACACGATGAGCCGCAGCGCAGCCAAGTCCGCCGCGTAGGTCGGATTCAGAAGCTGGTTCGTCGTCTCGCCTGGATCCACTGCGAGATTGAACAGCTTTTCCACGCCGTCCTGACTCCACAGCTTCAATCCATCTGCTCGAACCAGCGCGAAGTAGTCGAGCGTGAGCGAAGCAGCGACACCGTTGTTCGGCGTGAACCTGGTCAGGAAGGCAAACTGGCGCGTGCCTGGCATGCCTTGGCGGGTCGGTGCGAAGCTGATCGAATCCTCGAACCCGGTGACAGGGATGATCCCAGCGAGGTCGAGCACCGTCGCAGGCAAGTCCATGAGTTGGATCAGCGACGAATCGATACCGGGGATCGTGTCGACACCCCACACAATGAAAGGAACGTTGATGCCGCCCTCGTACATCGTGAGCTTGTAGCCAGGGCTGTCAGGGTTCGGCGGCGGGACTTGGTGCGGCGTACCGTTGTCGGCCATGAAGAACACGTAGGTGTTCGACAGGTCCAACACCTGCACGATCTCTTCGAGCACCCCGTCGATCGCGACAATCGCAGCTTCGTACTTCTTGCGCGCTGTGCCTCCGACGACATAACCAGGCGGCAACATCGACGCGGGCGGAGCGTCGAACGGTTCGTGCGGCGCTTGGAACGCTACCGTCGCGAACTTGGCGCCTTGTGTCGCGCCCCACCAAACCAAGAACTCGTCCGTGATCGCGCGGGTCGTGTACGTCGTCTCGATCGTGCGCTTGCCGTCATCGATTCGATCCCATGAGGTGTGGCCTCCCGCAACGATATCGATGTTCGTCACGATGCCTGCACGGTGCGTCTGGAACCCTCCACTGATGCGGCTCGATTCATTCGCGAGCATCAGCGCGCTACCGTTGACGTGCCACTTGCCGAACAGCGCAGTCGAGTAGCCGCACGTCTCCAAAGTCTCGGCAAGCGACAAGTTCGTCGTCGGTGCGCCCTTGTCGTTGCCATTGGCGACCGTCAGCGCGCCTCCAATGAACTCACGATGCGGATAGCGTCCGAACTGCGTCGAGTACCTGGAAGGGCTACAGATCGGACACCCGTACGCGCGCGTGTATTGCCTACCGAACGGAGCGTAAGTCCCGAGCTGAGCGAGCTGGAGCGTTTCCAGATCCTCCATGCTCACATCGTCGAGGATGATGAACAGGAAGTTGGGCGGTTGTGTCTGCTGCGACTGCGCGAGCGGCAGACACAGCAGCGCTAACAGAATGGCGAGGAGATGCTTCATGGATGAACTGTACCGCACAGCGGGCGAACAGTGTCGCACGCGTCGCACAGGTCAACCAGCCGATTTACGATACCGTAGAGGCGCCAAGCAACCAGACTTACACGCGCTTCACGCGTTCCGCTGCTCAGACTTCGGATCCGCCTCTTCGCCTTCCTCTTCCTCCTCGGCCCACTCAGCTTCGAGCGCCTCGCGCGAGCGCGCCTTGATCGCATCCGCGATGAAGTACGCGATCACGATGGCCGCGATGCACACGTAGAGAACGATGCGGAGCTTCGGATCCGACGCTTCCGGGCGCGCGAGCGCTTCGACGAAGATCACGACGACCCCCAAACCACCCAGCGTCAAACCAGACTTGCTTGTGCGGTTCATAGGTACAGTGGAAGCATAGGAGGGAGCCGACCACATGGACGATGGCCAGCCCCCTCGGGCACGAAACGAAGGCGTGCAGTTTCGCATCCGTCCGCCGCTACGGCAAGACGTCAGACGAGCGTCAAGGCAGTGATCAAGAACCGGGTCGCCGTCTCGGACACACGAGTACGCAGCGACGCGATCACCGCTGCCTCGCGGGCGCGTTCGGTGGTGAAGCGGTCGATCACCTTGACGTTCTCCGCCATGACCGCCGCGATCTCGACCGGGGTCATGCTCTGGTAGAGCTGCTTGAGGCGCCCGCGATCGGTGCCCGTGATACGCGACTGGACGGCGGCGAGCACAGTCTCGACGGTGAGATGCACGAGAGGAGCACGGAAGGCTTTGAGCCAGTCCTTGAGGTCGGCAGGCACACCTTCCCCGAAGCCTTCCGGCACGGTCGCGTTGTCCGGCAGCGGGTGCACCCCTTCCAGCAGTTCGAGGATGCGATCGTACGCCGCAGCCCCCATCCCGACGACCGGCTCGGGCGGTACCGTAGACGGCGTCGTCGGCGGTGCGGACGAGTGCGAGACGGGGTCGGCAACGGGCGGATCCGACTTCGGGGGTTCCGTCGGCGGTGTCGCCGCCTTCTTGTTGTCAGTCTTCTTGGCGTCAGCGTCCGGGACCATCACTCGGCTCCGTTGTAGAAGGCGTCGAGCGAATCCCAAGCGGCCTTGTCAGCGCTCAGGATCGGCATGATTGCGTCGGCGCGGATGTTACCGTCCGCTGTGACCCACGCCGGGTCACCTGCCTCGATCTTCTCGATCGCCACTTCGAGGGCGATCGACTGTGACATGGGGACGGCGCGCAGTTCAGCGGGCGTCGACTCGACTGCCATCGTTCGACACGAGGCAGTGAGCAGCAGCGCGCTGGCCGCAACGACTTTGATGAGTTGCATGGTGAGTGAGTAGTCAGGCCGTGGACTTGATGAACCTGAAATAACGCTGGATGGCGCCATCGAGGGTCTTGGCAACGTTGAACGCACGGTGTGTGTTCGTCACGTACCACGTCACGCCGTCCACCACGGACTTCCAGACGGCGGGCGTTTTCTGTTTCTTGCCGTCACGACCGTGATGGAAGTTCCACACAGCATCGCGCTTCATGCACTCTGCGCGTTCTTCGTCGGTCAGCTCGACACGTCCTTTCTTGAGCGTCTTGAAGTCGTGCGGACTCTCGATGAAACCTTTGGAATCATCGTCCGCGTCTTCCTCGTTGTAGACGAAGACAGGCGAACCATTCACGTGAGGCGTCAGCGCCTTCAATGCGTCGTGCGCGATGAGGTCCGACAGATCGCTTTCCGACAGTGCGTGTGTCGAATCGACATCGCAGCCACAAGCCATGAGCGCCATACGCGTACGCTCGGAGTGGGACTCGTCTGCACCACGCGATGCACCGAGGCGTTCGATCA
>ERZ1292625.4437-Hain-H41-01um-R1-4437-length-10518-cov-5_pt1 | contig 10518 bp, 10 predicted proteins | sample MGYA00564400_ERZ1292625 | MGnify/ENA primary metagenome ERZ1292625 (study PRJEB36523, sample SAMEA6512639) | groundwater metagenome | collected 2019-01-08 | study: AquaDiva: Metagenomics assemblies of 32 groundwater samples
AGAAGAAAGTCAAGACCGGTTTAAAAAATGTGTGTTATGTAGCTCCACCTTTACCTGAATGATTCAAAAAGTCCATATTCACTGAATTTCCATGCTGCGATGGTTGTTCTCTGAAGTCAGCGGGTGCTGTTGTTCCATCAACTCCACCACCTCCACCACCATCACCTCCACCTCTTCGTCTTAAGAATGGCCTAATAATCCCAAACCACAACGCACTAGCACCGGCTATAACGGATGCCAAGATACAAATTATTCTAGCTACATCTACATCTCGTTCCATAATTTGTTGAACTCTAAGCCAACGTTGTAGCAAACTGATTATTTTTGTCAACAGTATTTATGTAGCGTTAGAATAAGATATTAGTTTAATAATATCTCCATTCCCGGTCGGGGATTGGTAAAAAAGTCCTTACCGGTTTTTGGATTATCTTCGTCAAAATGTTGCCAGGCGCTAACTTCCAAAAACGGATTATCAAGGGTTCCTGATGAACCCGGATAGATGACCAATTCTCCCAAAATTCCTCCGAATAAATTATCAACAAACTTGGCTTTATTTTCTGTCTTTCCAATTTTTATTGTTACCAGATCTCCATATTCATATTTCCCTTTTAAAACTTCTTTTTTTATCGTTGTTTTAATATTCCCAAAATTATCAATATGAGCAACATAATATTTATCTAATTCAGGAATAATGTTTGATGATACCTCTTCCATCTCCATCTCATCCTCCAATCCTTCCATAAGATGAGCCGAAATCCTTGAATACAGATCGCGGGAATGAAACTGGCCTTCTTCGTTGACGCCCTGATAAACATATGCTTCGTCAATTTTGTCTTTAATAAAAGAAAAGTCATTGCCGGCATTGGGGCCGGTCAGATAAATCCCTGATTTTAATTTTATTATCAAAGGATCTGATCCCTTGGCTTTTTCCAATTTTTCTTTGGAAAAAAGACGCGGGTCGGTATTTTGAAAGACAACGGTTTCTATCGGATTGCCGTATCTTTCTTCGGTTGTAATTACTTGATTAACCAAAAAACCGGTATGAATCGTTGACGGCGTCGAAGTAACAAAATAAAATTCAGGTTTTTCTTCTTTTTTTAAAAATCCTTTTACCGCCAATCCAACTTCAGCGTTGGTCAAGCTATCTCGGGCCCAATCGGCGACGATTATTAATTTTTTCATGAAATTATTTTATTCTTTCCAAAACATAATTGGTAATATCATCAAAATTGACAATTCCCTCAATCCGTTTTTCCTGATTAACAACCGGCAAAGATGACAGTCGGTATTTAAGAAATTTTTTCATGGCAATTTCGACCGGTGTCGTCAAGTGAATTACTACTAAATTTTGTGTCATAAATTTATATAAAGGCAAGTCCAAATCCTGTCTTAAAATTTCCGCCAAATTTACCACCCCAGTCAGTTGTTTTTCTTTGTTGATAATATAAACGGAATACAATGAAGAAAAATCCATTGTTTCTTTTTTGATTTTATCTATGACTTCACGGACGGTATCTTCGGGATTGACCGTCAAATACTCTGTCGTTATCAAAGCTCCGATTGGCTCTTTGGATAGTTCAAAAAGATGAAGAATCTGTTCTTTTATTTTCGGATTTAATTTTTCCAAAACTTCGTCACGCTTTCTTTTTGATAAAGTTAAAAGGACATCGACTGCCTCATCGGGATCAAGAAAAGAAATTAATTTGGCCGCCTTTTCTGTTTGAAAACTTTTAAAAAGAGCTGTCTGATAATTAATATTTAAGTTACCGATTACCTCAGCCGCTTTCTCCGTATCCAGTATCTTTAAAAATTTTCTGGCATTAATGACATTGGTTTTTTCCAAATAATCGGCTAAGTCCTCCGGTCTGACCTTCTCCAATTTTTCCTCTTTCATTCTTAACTTGACATTACCGCGGATTAGCTCTAAAGGCTGAATATCAACCCATGATAAAAATCGGGAAGCAAATTTGATTTTAAAAAAAGAAGCAATTTTAAAAAAATTGTCCGCCCCGATTCTTAGACGGCGGAATATTCCCAAAACCCCAATATCAACACCGGCAATTGATAATTTTTCTCTATAATGCAGAGCCACATCGTTGACGCGGACAATTTTATTTCCTTTAAGATCAATTATCTGCTTATCCAATAAATTTTTGACCAAATAAAGTTCGTTTTCCTCAAGATAGGCTACTAAAAATTCTTTTTCAATTGTCAGGTGTTTATTGATCTTCTGAAGATAATCGGTGGAGATGATTAACTTTTGGTTCGCTTTATCCCGAATAACGATCTTAGTCACGATCGGATTTTCCGTAGCCAAAAAAATCAGGTCTTCTAGATAACCTATGTGAATTTCATCTTCCGTAAAAACTTTTTTCCCTACAATTTCCGAGAAGTAAAGCATAAAAACCCTGCAAATTAACAGTGGTCGCTGAGGGATTTGAACCCCCAACATCTTCGATGTAAACGAAGCGCTCTACCGTTGAGCTAAGCGACCTGTTAACTCAGGGTGGGTGCGGATGGAATCGAACCATCGCTCTGTTCTTTATCAGAGAACTGTTTTACCATTAAACTACGCACCCTAGAAATAATATTATAGCATCAATGTTCTTTTTATTTTCAGTATTTAATTGGAATTATTTCATTCTTCTTTGCAATATTCTAAAAAATAATCCTTAAATTTTGATTTAAGCATCTCAATATTTTCAATTTTTAATACTTCAAAAATATCTTCAACCCCCCCCCAGATTTTTTTTATTTCGTTCAGTCCTTGATCGTGATTTTTTCCAAGTTTTCCACTAGTTGATAATTCTTTAATTTCGCTGATTCTTTTAATATCTCCTTTATCTATCAAATATAATATCTCGGCAAACATCGGAATTGTTTCCAGATCAGTAATATTATGTAGAAGTTCATGAATTATTTGAGATTGTTCTAATCTTAATAAATCAGAATGGCCTTTCGTGAATAATTCTTGAGCTTTTTGTAATCTCGGGACACTCAAACTCATTACAATCCCTTCACACATATGAACATCTTTTCCTTTATGAGATTTAATTACCCAATTTTTAGATAAATAATCAAATCCTTCACCTAATAAATTAGATAAATAGCCTAATCCGTTTTGAATTAATTCGTATGTAAAATTTTTTAAAGATGGGTTTTGTTTAAACTCACCTATAAATAAAACATTAGCTGATTTAGGCGTATTTGGAATAGAAAGAATATCGGGTTGTTCACCGTCATTTAATAAATTAAATCTTTCAAAATAATTATCATTCATTTATCTATTATATATAATAAAAATATTTTTCATAAATAAATAATTACAGTTAAGTACTTAACTGTAATTACATGCCATAGGTTTGTTTTCTTTCTTTTTTTCTTCGATGTTGCCAATATAAATCCCAATGACCTATTTTTAATCCAGGTTGAATAAGAAAATCAGCTAATAAATTATCGATAAAATCAAAAATCTTTTCTTTTTTAATAATCTCTTCCATTATCTTAACCATTTCTGAATCTTTGTTCTCAAGTAATAAAGCATATTTACAAACAGTGCTTGTTGAAACTTTTAAAAAATCTGCAATATTTCTCTGCTCAATCTTTTTAATTAATAAGTAAATTATCGTAATTCTTTTTGCTAATAATATTTTTTCCTTTGGAGTAAAGAAATCGTCCATTAAGGTAAAAAAAGATTGTTTCGTTTCAAACTTATTAAATATTTGAAAAAATAACTCATATATCTTCTCCAATAACTCTTCTGGTAATTGTCTCCTAGAAATATTAACCATATTAAACTACTTATAGTTAAGTACTTAACTGAAGTCCACCGCTTATAACCTACAAAACTATAATATTAGATTGTTGGAATAATATTAAAACTTGAATATACCTACTTATTTTTTATATCTCTTTAACGCAGTTTCGATAATTTCTTTCAGAAGATTTTTGTAATCAATCCCGGCCGTTCGTGCCGCTAAAGGAAAATACGAAGCCATTGACGCTTCCGGCGGAATCATTCCCGGGGGCGAGTTAACTTCCAAGACATAAGGATTATTTTTATCGTCGCATTTGATATCAACCCGGCAATAGTCAAAAATATTTAAGGCTTTCCATGAAGCAAGACAGATTTTTTCTATTTTTCTTTTAAATTGATTGGAAATGTCAGCCGGGCAAACCAAATAATCGGCATGTCCTTCCTCTTCAAAATACCACTTAACCTCCAATGAATCAAAAGGCAGATAGTTTTTTGGCAGTAACTTATGATTTGGTTCAATAATCGGCAAAATAACCGGCGGATTACCAATCATCGCAATTGAAAATTCCCTTCCTGTCAAAAAAGGTTCCGCCATGGCCGGTTCATTAAACGATTTGATTAAGTAATTTACCTGCTTTTTTAAATCAGCAATATTATTAATTACGCTTTTTTTCGTAATTCCCGCCGATGACCCTTCCGATACCGGCTTGACTATTACCGGAAACTTAAGATTAAAATTACTTAGATCAGTGTTCTCAAAAACGCACTGGTCCAATACCGGAACATGATAATTTTTCAAAACCTCTTTTGTCCTGACTTTATTTAAAACAATTGCACAGGTTAAGGGTGACGAACCGGTATAAGGAATTTTTAGCATCTCCAGCATCGCCGGGATTTGTGCTTCCCGGTCTTTGGCAAATATTCCTTCGGCGTAATTAAAAACTAAGTCAATTTTATTTTTTAAACGATAAAGTTTAAGGTAAGCTTTTTCATCAGCTTCGATCGGATATACATTACTGGCAATTGATTTAAAATGACTTATCATTACTTTAATTGTTTTTGGATCATCAAAATCAGCTTCCAACTGACTTCTGGAATCTTTGGGATCGGGATAATGGCGACGGACGTTATATAAAAAGGCAATATTCATATATTAAAGTAAGTCTAAAACTTGGGCTGACCGAATACTTCAAGTAATTTATAAAGTTGTTCCTGAAGATCATAAGCTTTTTTTTTATTTTTTCCCAAAATTGTGTACATTAAAATATTAAATTTTAAATATTCCAACGACGAAACAATCAATCCTTCTTTCTTTTTTTTATCATAAAGAATTGGCCTTAAAACATCAAATAATTTTTTAACACTTACATTTTCTTGATTACTGATTTTAAAATTATTTCGGTTTAATACATAAACATCGGACATAAAGTCTTCGCCATATAAATCATAAACCAATTTATAGATATCGGTTCCACCTGTGTTTCTTGTATTTGATTCACAAACATAAATATGCTTATTATTGGCTATCATATCGATGTCAAAATGCCCCCGGTAACCGGCTTCCGCATACTGTTCGGCTATATAATAACCGGTGTCGATGATTCTGGCGGCCGTTCTCTCGTTGATGACATCTTCGTGGATATCCAATCCATAATATTTTCCTTCTTTGGTAACCATCATCACGCAATAATAAAGCATCTCAATCTTTCCGCTTTTGTGTATTTTAAATTCAATGTTCGGAAAAGCTCCGGGTGAGGAATAATTAACATCAATTAATTTTTCAATAATGATAGGAAATCTTTCCCAATAACCATCTTCAGACAAAAGTTCATAGATCCGTTTTTCACATGACTTATAATCTTTCGGCAATTCACCGTCCCGGAAAATTAATACTCCATGGCCGCCGCTACCTTTATTGGTTTTTAAAACCACACCTTTTTCCTTGATATACCTGTTGGCGGCAATTTTGGCGGCGTCTAATTTGCCGATGCAAATAACTCCGTCCGGCATAATAAAATCCGGTTCGACGGCTCCGCTTTGCTGGGCCAACTGCCTGATACCCGACTTGCTACCAAAGAAATTAACCGTCCAGGCATTTTCTATCTCCGGAGCTTCCGGAGTGACCACATTTATCCCCAGTTGAATCATTCTTTCTTTCAACTCTAAAAATTCCGGAGAAGTGGCATAACTGTACATGGCAACTTTTTTATATTTTTTTGCTTTACTGATAATTTCACCAAACAACTGTTTGTCCGTATAAAGATCCTTACAAATTAAAGCCGTCTTCATTTGAGGGACATAAATATCAACTTTTTTATTGTTGGTTAAAGATTGAAAATAATTTTTGAAGGAATTGGAAATTTCAACCGGAGAAATATATATAAATTCACTTTCGCTGGCATTAGCAAATATATAGCACTCTGAAGAAAGATTACAGTCATTTATCAACTCATAACGTTTTTCAATCGGTTGAATCGACGATAAAAAAGACCACTCATCTTCGACAACATTGTAAATATAAATTACTAACTCCTTTTTCGATTTTTTTTGAATAATTTTTTTATGTCTTTTTTTGAATGGAGTTTTTTTTCCTCTTCTTCTTTCTTTTTTTTTCATGTTAATTTCAATACCAAAATTATCAATAATTTTATCTATTTGTCAAGGGGATTATAAGAAAATTTAAAGAAGATTATTTATTTTTAAATCTGGCTCTGACATTTCTTATTATTTTTTTGATTATTAATTCAAAGGGGATATTATTTGCATACAGCATATAACCTAAAGCTTCACCTGTTCCGTACGGTCCAAAGGCAGGATTAGCATTAGGATCAATAAAATAGTATTTGCCATACTTATCAATAATTATTTCAAATCTGGCATAATCTTTCATTTCTAAAATATTAAAAGCTTTTGCTATGTCTGTTTTTATTTTTTTATTCAAGATGTATTTTTTTACATCATAAAGTTCTACATCGCCCCAGGCGACTTCAAAACCAAACAATGAGTATTTTTCTTTTTTAAAAAAAATTCTTTCTTCTGCTAAAAATAATTTATCAACATGGTCATCTATCATTAAAGCGGTTATTTCTTTTCCGGTGATATATTCTTCAACTAATACTGTTTGTTTATATTTAAGAATTAAATATTTAAGTCTTTTTCTTAATTCTTTTTCATTTTCAACAACTGAATCCTGGTTAATTTCCAGACTACCATGTGATTGGTTTAATTTTAAAATTAATGGAAATTGAAGATTCCTATCAATTAATTCGTTTTCCGTAAAAAATAATTGAAAGTTTGGCACCTTTAAATAGTTTTGCCTAAGTATTATTTTTGTCAAATATTTATTTTGATTTATAGTTAGACCGTTTACTGATGCGCCTGTATAAGGAACTTTGATCAATTCTAAAGCGGCAGGAATTAAAGGGGAAAGATCTTCTTTTCCATAAATAGAATCAACTAAATTAAAAACAATAAACGGTTTTAAATTATTTAATTTTTTTATTGAATCAAAATTTCCCGGTAAAAGAATAACTTTATAACCTAATTTTTCTATATATTTTTTTACTATCTTCGAACGGGGAAATACTTCGACCTCAGTAAGATATACTTCATGAGTAGCAAAATATTCTTCTTTTGCCTCTGAATAAAGAATGACCACTAATTTGTTATTATTAGATTTATTCACTTCTTTATTTTTACATTTTATCATTTTTACTTCTATGTTATACTCAAACTATGAGAAAAAACTTCTGGCAATACTATTCGGGTGGTCTTCGTAATTTTGGTGAAGCTATTATTAATATATTTATTTTTCTTCCTTATTTTTTTTCTATTTTATCCTTATTAAAAACTTTATTCCAACCTTGGCGAAATTTAATTGTTAAAAAAACCATTGTAGGTTTTACCTTTACCGATTGGGCTAATCGATTAGCCTTTAATCTGATCTCCAGATCAATTGGTGCGATTATGCGATTATCAATCATCTTTTTTTATTTTATTTTTCAAACTGTTTTTTTGATTACCTTACCTTTTATTGTCCTTTTATTTTTTTTCCTATCTCCTATTTCTTATCTCCTATCTCTTACTAAAAACTCTCCCGATGAACAAAAAAAACTTTCAAAAGAAAAATTTTTATCAAATCATCTTATGAATGAAGAAAATAGAAAAGCGGTTGAGGACTGGTTTGAAAAATATTATCAGCAACATCTGCAAAAAACAAACTGGTGGAAATTACCTAATCTGTTTTCTTACCCGCCTTTGGCCCGCGATTGGGCCGTTGGTTATACCCCTATTCTTGATCAGTATGCGACCGATTTGGCCACTTCCACCTATCTTCATCACATCAAAAACATTGTTGACAGGGAAAAAGAAATTAAAGAAATTGAACAAATTTTAACAAAATCCGTTGAAAGCAATGTAATTATTGTTGGCGAAGAAGGAGTGGGAAAACACACGATTATTGATGCTTTTGCCAAAAAAATTTACTTGGGCAAAACTAATGTTCATCTAATGTATCGGAGAATCTTAAAGCTTAATATGGAAAGGATTTTAACCGAGTTTATTGATCAAAAACAACGGGAAAATTTTTTGGAAGATTTGTTGGATGAAGCGGCCCAGGCAAATAATATTATTCTTTTTATTGATGATTTTGATAAATATATTTCCAGTGAAAATGAAAGAATTAATCTGACCACTTCTTTTGAAAAATATGCTAAGACCGAATTAATCCAGATTATTGGCATTACTACGCCTTTTGCTTTTCAACAGTATATCTTCCCCAACGAAAAAATAAACCGGATTTTTAATAAGGTCGAAGTCTATGAAGTAAATGAAAAGGATGCGGAAAATATTCTTCTTGATGCTGTTTTTTTATTTGAGGAACATTATAAGATTTTTATTCCTTTTGAAACCGTTAAAGAAATAATCGAAAAAAGTCAGTTTTATCTGACCTATATTCCGTTTCCTGAAAAAGCGGTTGATCTTTTGGATTTAGCATGTGTTTATGTATCTTCAAATAGCCCTAAAAACCCTAACCGCCCCAAGGTTACCCCCGAGATTGTCAATCAGATTCTCACGGAGAAAACCCATGTTCCAACCACGATCACCAAACAAATGAAAGAAAAATTGCTTAATTTAGAGACACTTTTATTTTCCCGGATTATTCAACAGGATGAAGCTGTTGGCAAATTATCATCTGCCCTTCGCCGATCTTTTTTATTGATTGGTAAAAGAAAAAAACCGTTGGCCTCTTTTTTATTTTTAGGTCCAACCGGTGTCGGTAAAACCGAAACCGCCAAAGCCATTGCCAATGTCTTTTTTTCCGATGATATAGACGTACAGACGGGGCATGCCCCGTCTCTACAACAAAAATATCTTCTCCGTTTCGACATGTCCGAATTTCAATCCAAATATGATATTCCCAAATTGATCGGGGATAATAGTAGTCCCGGTTTTCTTACCAAGGCGATTCGTGAACAAAGTTATGGGGTTTTGCTTCTTGATGAAATTGAAAAAGCTGACAAAAATCTGATTAATATTTTTTTAACAATGATTGATGAAGGTTATTTTACCGATGGAGCGGGTAGGCGGGTTGATTGCAAAAATCTGATTATCATCGCCACCTCCAATGCCGGTTCTGACTTTTTGTATTCTCAAATTAGTCCAATAAGTCCCATGAGTCTTATAGACCAATTAGTAAAGCAAAAAACCTTCTCCCCCGAGTTTCTTAACCGTTTTGACGGTGTGATTGCTTTTCAACCCCTAAGCCAACAGTCAATCAAAATATTGGCAAAAAAAATAATTGACCGGATCAGCGTCGATATTTTCAAACTTCATAAGGTAAAAGTGTTCGTCTCTGAAAGAACTTTTGAAGAAGTGTCACGAAAAGGGTATAGTCCAGGTTTTGGCGCCAGAAATCTTGAAAGAACGATTCGTGACGAAATAGAAGATAAAGTTGCTAAAATTATTCTTTCCGAGAAAGCCAAACCGGGAGAGAGAATTAATCTATGATATATGGGTAAATTGATTGTCATTGAGGGAACTGATGGTTCGGGTAAAGAAACACAGTTGCAGTTGATACTTGATTATTTAAATAAAAAACAGATCGGTCATGCTTCATTTGATTTTCCCCAATACGGAAAGACTTTTTTTGGAGATTTTGCCGGCCGTTTCTTAAATGGAGAATTCGGTCATTTTAGCCGGATTAATCCGTATTTAGCTTCTTTTCCGTACGCCGCCGACCGTTGGCAAGTGAAGGATCAGCTTTGGAAAGCTATCAATGATAAAAAATTTGTCATCTGTAATCGCTATACCCCTTCGGCTGTCTACCAGGCTGTTAAAGTTAAACCGGCGCAAAGAAAAGTTTTTTTAAAATGGGTCGAGACACTTGAATATGATGTTTTTAATATTCCCAAACCCGATCTGGTTTTTTTTCTCTATGTTCCTTTAATTTTTTCCCAAGTGTTGATTACTAAAAAAAACAAAAGGTCTTATTTGAATGGAAAACCAAAAGACCAGTACGAAAAAAATTTAAACTATCTGCAAAAAGTTGAGGATATGTATCTGACTATGGCAAAAAATAATAAAAATTGGATAAAGATAGATTGTATTGAAAATGGAAAAATTCTCCCTGTAGAAATAATTCACGGAAAAATTATTGACAAACTACCCCTCGCCTGATAAGCTTGGCGTATATGGACAAAAAATTTGTTTTTTTGATGATTGTTTTTTTCTTGGTTTTTGGGGTTTTTATAACCTCAACA
>ERZ1292625.4438-Hain-H41-01um-R1-4438-length-10514-cov-6_pt1 | contig 10514 bp, 13 predicted proteins | sample MGYA00564400_ERZ1292625 | MGnify/ENA primary metagenome ERZ1292625 (study PRJEB36523, sample SAMEA6512639) | groundwater metagenome | collected 2019-01-08 | study: AquaDiva: Metagenomics assemblies of 32 groundwater samples
TTCAAACCAGCTTGGGTTGACAAAGTTACACCAGATATTGTATTATCTTTCAGTGCAACAGACAAATTATTTATAGATTCACCAAGTGTACTGGCATATGCATATTTTCCAGAACAAGGAAGTGTAAGTGGGAAGGTGGTTTTTAATGATAATTATATTTGGGATTTCTTGGGTAAAGGAATAAAAGCAAAAGATGCATTGGCAAAAGGATGGATTACTGGTACTTCAAATCCAGAAAACATAATGAAAACATATAGTATATTGGCAGTATTAATACATGAATTAGGTCATAGTCTGGGATTAAGACATGATACAAGTGGGAACTCTGATGGTATTGATGTAATGGATGCATTTTATTCTGGAATTGATAGAATAGAACTTAGTGAGCGAGATCTAGAAAGAATTCATTTAAAATACAAAGCAGAGATTTATGAAAATTTTGGACGTTATGAAAGACTGAAAAACGCCATTAGAAAGTCAAAACTAAGACTATAATATGCTTAAATACTTTTATCAATACTTTTAAATATGCCAAATAGATTATATAGAGACGCCAACGGTGTTTTACAACCAAAGATCGTTTCAGGCGGACTTCCAGACAGTACTATTACATCAGCAGAATTAGTTGATGGAACAATAGTATTGGCAGATATTGCGGATGGAGCTATAACAAACGCAAAAATAAATGCAAGTGCAGGAATTGTTTCTAGCAAATTAGTGTTAAATGATACAACCGCTATTGTAAAAAACACAGCAGATCCAACAAAAACAGCAGTAGTTGATATTAGTGGAGCAACAACAGCAAAGGCTTTAACAATCATTTCAAGCCACACAGACAATAGAAGCATAACAATTCCAGATGCAACAGATACATTAGTAGGAAAAGCAACAACCGATATTTTGACAAACAAGACATTGAGTGGAGCAACAATCACTGATGCAACAGACATTGTAATAGGTTCAACAACAGGTACAAAGATAGGTACAGCAACCACACAGAAAATAGGATTTTATAATGAAGCCCCAGTGGTTCAACCAACAGCATTAACAACCGCAGAAACAACTTTAACATTTGTTAATGAAAATACACCAGACTTTGCACTAAGTTCACTGACAACTACAGCCTCAGCAGGATTCGCCTCATTAGACGAAGCCCAAGCATTTGTAGAAGTTGTAGTAAACATGCAAACACGAATAGGTGAATTGGAAACCAAATTACAGTCACTTGGATTACTAGCATAAATATAGCAACACTCTTTTTTTATATGCTTAAATACCTTTTTCTATAAACATTATCATGGTAGACGGTATCTTTAAATGTTATAAATGTAATTTAGGATATGATGATTTAGACGATTTTAACACCCATATTGCAAACGAGGTTCATACCCATATTGGGGTAGCACCATGCAATCAATGCGGTATTAGTACAGAATATAAATTTACTGGTAAACTGACAAAAGGCAAGTATCCAGCATTATGTGATGGATGTAAAAATAAATTAATTGAGGGTCAAAATGAATAAAAGAACTATAGAAATCAATAGTATTGGTAAAGATAAACCAAATGTAAAAATTGGTAATGGTAGAACACTAGTTGAAGATAATAAACTTATTAGAGGTTTCATGAGTGCAGTTCTTACAAGAGTTGATGGAAGTATTGAGGTATTGGCATATAATAAGGATAATTTACTTGCTTTGGAAGGTAGGGATAAAATACATGAAGCAGTATATAAAAATGCAACTGCAACTCAAACAGCATTTAATTTTATAGGTTTATCAAATGATGCAGGTGCGCCAGCAACTAGTGATACTAGAACAACTTGGGAATTAATAGAAACCAGTGGTAACGGTCTTGACAGAATCCAAGCATCTACTAGAAACCATACATCTAGTACAAATGTTACAACCTTAATTCACACATTTGTAGCAACCGCTCAAATACTAAATGTACAAAAAGCAGGCACCCTAGATAGAATAGCATTAGCCAGTGGATTTTTGGGACATGAAAATACCTTCACCCTAGCAGACCTAGAAATCGGGGATCAGATCACCATTACTTGGGTATTTACACTGGGTTAATTATATGCTTATAAAACAATAAGAATAAATATTAGTAATGGTTCGTTTAGGTAAATTTAGACATAATGTAGTAGTTACTGGTGTCAATGACGGAACCAAACAAGTAAGCAAGGATGCTTGGAACGATGATGTTGCCGTCACAGGAATGTTTGGTCATACAGCAACCATATTAACTATTGTAACTGGTAGTATTACACCAGTAAATGACATGCATAAAATTGATGGAGAAGGTGCAGTAGCAGATGATCTTACTACTGTAGATAATACAAATACTGCGGAATTTGATGAATTATGGTTATTACGTGGTGCACAAGCAATCACGGTTAAAAACAGCGGAAACCTAGTTACTTTAACTGGATTAGACATAAGTCTAAGTACTACGGTACCTACAAAATTTATTAGAATTGGAACATCTTGGTATGAAGTAGGAGCAAGTGGCGGAGGAAAATTCCCAGATACAACATTTGCAGTACAAGATGATGGGGATATTACAAAACAATTACTAATTAGTCTGGGTGGAGCAACATCAACATTTGATACAACATTAGTTTTTATTCATACAGCAGACAGAAGTATAACATTTCCAGACGCAACAACCACATTAGCTGGTCTTGGTGTAGCACAAACATTTACATTAACTAATACATTTGCAGAATTAATTCATACTGGCAGACACCAATATGATAAAGGTGCAGATATTGCTAGTGCCAGTGGACTAACACTTGGTACAGATGGAAATGTGTTTGATATTACTGGAACTACAACAATCAATACCATTACACCAACAAACTGGCAAGCAGGTAGTGTTATAATATTGCAATTTGATGGAATACTTACTGTAACACATAACAGTGGTGGAACAAATGATATATTACTTGCTGGAGCAACAAACTTTGTAACTAGTGCAGGAAATACTTTGACATTATTCTTTAATGGAACTGATTGGATTGAGACAGCAAGAAATGCAAGTGCTGGCGGTGCAGATACACCTTGGTCAGTAAATCATGACTTTGATGTTTATTACTATGATATGCAAGTACAAAGCGCACCAAGTAGTCCAGCAACAGATAACGCAAGACATTATGTTAAAGTAATAGATGCAAATAATGACGGATACTTTGTAAAAATGAAGAAAGCAGGCGCATTCGTGGAAGTGCAGATTGCCTAATGACATTAGAATTTTTATCTGGTAATAGATTACAAGGTACAGCACATGATAAAAGAAATCTACCATTTGGTACTGGCGGTTGGAAAGAATTAGGTAGAACAACTCTTGGAAGTTCAAATGAAAATGTAGATGTAACTGGATTAGCAAATAAAAGATATTTAATGATATTAAGACATGGAATATCAAATTCTGGTGAATATCAAACCGTAACTAGAGTAGGAAATGCCTCAATAGATACGGGCAATAACTATGCACATAGATCATCTGATAATGGTGGTGCCGATGGAACAGCAACAAGTTTATCTTATATGGTTGATAGTGGTTTTACTGGTTTAAATGACAAATTTGAAGTTGGATATATTGTTAATTATTCAACCAAAGAAAAACTATATTATAATTGGGAATGTAACAGAAACACAGCAGGTGCAGGAACCGCTCCAAGCAGAAAAGAATCTACAGGAAAATGGGTTAATACATCAGATGTAATAGACCAGTTTAGATGGGCTGAAAATGGAACTGGAACACATAATACTGGTTCTGAGGTTGTAGTATTAGGTTACGATCCAGCAGATACTCACACCACAAACTTTTGGGAACAATTAGCAAATGTAAATGCTGGAGGTTCATCTCAAAATCTTTCTACTGGTGTTTTTACTGCTAAAAAATACTTATGGGTTCAAACATATTGTAAAGGTCAGACAGCAGACGTGAATATGACATTTAACAATGATGGTGGAGCCAATTACGCTAGACGATATAGTAGTAATGGTGGGGCAGATTTGACAAATGCAACACAAACTAGCCTAAGCAATATGCCAACAAACGGTGCAACTACACCATCATTTTGTAATTTCTTTATAATAAATAATTCTGCAAACGAGAAATTACTTTTTGGACATGTTATATCTCAAAATACAGCAGGTGCAGGAACAGCACCAACTAGATTAGAATGGGCTTGTAAATGGGTGAATACTACATCTCAAATTACAGAAATAGACTTGGATTCAGTAACAACCAACTTTTCAAGTGATTCGATGATTAGAGTATGGGGTGCTAACTAAATGACTTGGGGAAAATTAACTTCAAAAACCGCAACTGGTGCTACTGATACATTGACAACAGATGCATTTACACCAAGTTTTTTTAATACTATATTAACACATGAGTTTAAATCTGGAACAACTGGTCATCATTTTATATTAAATGGTGATACAGGAAATAATTATACAAGAAGATATAGTATTGATGGAGGAGCAGATGGCAATCAAGTGAGTCAAGCCGATTTTGATTTTGGGGTATCAAATGATGATGTAGATTTTTCCATATCTTATATGATTAATACTAGTGATAATGAAAAACTTATTATTAATTTTATCGTAAACCAAAACACCGCAGGAGCAGGAAATGCACCACATAGAGGTGAATTTATTGGTAAATGGACAAATACTACAAGTCGAGTTACTACATTCTCACTTTATAATCCAAGTGCGGGTGATATAGATACAAACTCAAATATTATTATTTTAGGAGACAGTCCAAAAACTGAATATTTACAAGATGGGGTAAGATTTGAGGAAGTAGATACCGAATTGATTTATAATTTGGTTAACTCCCCAAATGCTATAAATGAAGATTTTAACACTCCAACTTACACTTGGTCTCAAACTGGAACTCTAATTACAGTTGATTCAACAACCGATAACAGATTAGAAGGTTCAGTGAGTAGAAGTTCTACATTACATGGTGTTGGGATTGATCTTGGATATGAATTAAGTGATAAATGGATTATGACATTCAAGCATGATTTAACATTTGCACAAAGTACAGGAAACGGAGCATATACTTTCTTCTGCCTATCTAATTTACCACAATATTCAAGCACTGAGACAGCACAAGATTCAGCAGGATTTACATTTTTAGATGCAAGTGGTTCAAAACTAATGTATTTAATGGCTGGAAATAATGTTATATTATCTTCTACTGGAACTTCTACAGGAGTAGAGTCTTCTACTGCTGTAAGATATGTGAAAGTTATAAGAAATGGGGATACTTTTACATTATATTTATATCTAAATTCTGATTTTACCAATTTAGAGGCAACCGCAACAGCAACAGTAGCAAATATTACAGGATTAAGATATTTTAAGGTTCAGAATTATAATGTTGCTGTTGCAACATGGAATGGTACATCAACATATACAGTAGATGATTTGAAAATATACAATGGAATTACACAAATTCCTGACTGGGGATTACAGCAATGACCATTAGTTACTATGCTGGTAAACAATTACATGGATTAAGTACAGATAACGTACCAAATAACTTGCAAGAGGGAAGTACATTATTACAAACTGATACTGCTAAACTTGAATTTATAAAAGGCGGTTGGAAAGAATTAGGTAGAACAACTCTTGGAGCAGATACAGATACAATTACAGTTAGTAGTTTAACAGATAAAAGATATTTTATGGTTTTAGCAAATGGTTTACCAAATGGAAACATTGGGGGAGCATTAAGATTAAATGGTGATACAGGAGCAAATTATTCTTTTAGAGAATCAACAAATGGAGCAGGGGATTTAACTGAAATAAATCAAACATACTCTGCATCAATTATAAATGGTGATGGAGCAGAGCAAAATTTTGCAGTTGGTTATTTAGCAAATTATACTACAAAAGAAAAATTAAATATATTTCATGCGGTAAGACAAAATACAGCAGGTGCTGGAAACGCTCCAACAAGAAGAGAGGGAGTTGGTAAACATGCACAAACTTCAAATCCAATATCATCCATCTCTTTTGTCAATTTTGGAACTGGGGATTATACTTCAGGAAGTGAAGTAGTAGTGTTAGGGTATGATCCTACCGACACCCATACAAATAACTTTTGGGAAGAAATTGGAACTGATATAGGTGATGGGGTATCAACTGATATTACAGTGTCTTTCACCGCAAAAAAATATTTATGGATTCAGGCATATCTTATCGGTTCTAGTAGTGTGAATCAAACATTTAGATTGGGTTCTAGTGGAACTCCTGATAGTGGGGCTAACTATGCAAATCGTTTGTCAACAAATGGAGGTGCAGATAGTACAACAGGATCACTTGATAATTTACTTGGAACTTGGAATGAGGCAACAGAAAGACAATTCTGGAATATTTTTATAATAAATAATTCAGCAAATGAAAAACTTGTAATTATGCATAGAGTTGTTCAATCTACAGCAGGAGCAGGAACAGCACCAAGCAGATCAGAATTTGTAGCAAAATGGGCAAACACATCAGCACAGGCAAATATATTTGAAGTTTTACGACCAAGTGGTAACTGGTCAACAAAATCAGTGGTAAAGGTATGGGGTTCTAACTAATGGCTTGGAATAAGAATGGTACACCATCAACACTTACTGGTACAGCAGATGTAATGACAATATCTGATTTAACAGCGAAGAAATTTAATATTATTTTAACTAATATTATTGCTTCTGGACAGGTGAATGCAACTTTAAAATTAAACAATGATACTGGTACAAAATATAGTTGGAGATACCAAGATGATGGTACAGCAGATGGCACAGGAGTTAGTCAAACTACATTAGAAAGTGATTATGGATTTAATACTTATGAATCGTTCAAAGTGTCTTATATTTGCTCAATATCTGGTGAAGAAAAATTATGTATATCTTGGGAAATTTCAGATGATACAGCAGGCGCAGGAACTGCTCCATATAGGAGAGAATGGGTTGCAAAATATGTGCCAAGCCCAGATGCAAATATTACAAGAATAGACTGGAATAATGCTGGTACTGGAGATATGGCAATAGGTTCTAATGTTTCAGCATTAGGAAGTAATTAAAATGAAATACTTAAATGTCCAACAAACCAATAATACTATGGACTACTATGAACATCTAAATAACGGGGAAACCTATACTTGCGACAAGTGCCAAGTAGCAAATTTGAGTGAATCTGAATACAATAATTATATACAATTTCAATTTCATTATTGCGAATTATGCTGGAATTACATTCATCTTAAAAAAGGAAAATGTGAATGTGGTAATATTATGACAAACCGTAATGAATATTCATCTATAAATATGACTTGTAATTGCGGTAAACAAGTATTATTGGTGATGGAAAATTGACCGTAATATGGCTCGCGGGAAACCGTATTAGAGGAACAAATGCAGACAGATTAAACACCACTTGAATAGGTAATAGTGTTGGTAGTTGGAAGGAATTAGGTAGGGCTACTGGCAGTGGTGATGATATTACAGTTAGTAATTTACCAAACAAAAGATATTATATGATATTAACAAACAATATTGCTGGTAGTGGAACAGTGTATGTAGGATTAAGAAGTGGTTCTGGGAGTGTTGATACTGGAAATAATTATTCTGACATTGATTCACTAGATGGTGGTGTATTCGCTAACACCATAAATTCAAATTTTATAATAACTGGATGTAATACAACAAATCCACAATCATTTGAATTAGCTTATGCATCAAACTTATCAAATAAAGAAAAACTATTTCAATCTTGGCAGTGTTTTCAAAATACAGCAGGAGCAGGAACAGCACCAAGAAGAATTGAAACATATGGAAAATGGGTAAACACATCTAATGCCTTGGATTCTTTAACATATCATAATAGTGGTGGTGGGGATATGGGTTCAGGAAGTGAAATCGTAGTATTAGGTTGGGATACAACAGACACACATACAACAAACTTTTGGGAAGAATTAGGATCAACTGTTCTAGGTAGTGCTGGAACTGATCTAGATATTACAAGTTTTACCGCAAAAAAATATTTATGGGTTCAAGTATATTTACAAGGAACTGCATTTGCAGAACCAACAATGACATTTAATAATGATACAACTACATATTCTTGGCGTAGAAGTGCAAATGGTGGAGCCGATTCAACATCAGTATCACAAGCTCATTGTGGAATTGCACAAGGAATAGGTGGAGGTGCTCCAATGTTTTATAATATGTTTATTGTAAATAACTCAGCAAATGAAAAACTTGGAATATCTCACGGAGTATCACAATTTACAGCAGGGGCAGGAAATGTTCCAGATAGAAACGAAGTTGTTTTTAAATGGGATGAAACAGCATCACAGATTTCAAGAATAGATATAAATTCTTCTAGTGGAAATTTTGGAATCGGCTCAACATTAAAGGTATGGGGTTCTAACTAAAATGGTTTGGAAAAAAAACGGTACACCGTTAACATTAGGAAGTGCATTAGATGATATAGATATTACAGATTTAACTGCAAAAAAATTCAATGTGTTTTTAAATCATAACATTCATTCTGGAAGTTGTACGGAAGATAAAAACTTTAATAATAATTCAAACAGTGTGTATGCTCAAAGAAGAGACAACGCCCATGGAGGAGATGTAACAGCAACAAGTCAGACAACTATATCAACTTTAGGTGGAGAACCAGATGATAGATTTGAAGTAATACATGGTTGTAGCATATCTGGTGAAGAGAAATTATTCATAGGAAGTACAACAAGAAGAGCAACCGCAGGAGCAGGAACAGCACCAAGTAATAGTGAATGGGTGGCAAAATTTGTTCCTAGTCCAAGTGCAGATATAACCAGAATTGATATTCATAATTCAGATGCAGGAAGTTATGATACAAACTCAAATCTTTCAGCATTTGGAACCGATGATGGGGATAGTAATTATATTATACAAGATGGAGCAGTATTTGAAGAAACCGATACCAATAAACACTATTTGTATAGTTCAACTACTGGCTTATGGACAGAAGTGACCTAAATGGGTTTTAATATATTCGACCGTCAATTTTTTGGTGATCTAGATCAATTCGACACAGTTCAGGATATAAATGCCACAATAAATGAACCAAGCATTACAATAGATGGTGTAGTAAGCAGACAATTATTATTGAGCAGAAGCATGATTGATCCATCTACATTACCGATATTTGATAGTGCTTTTTTTGGAAGTTCAACACAGTTTGATACCAAAGATATAACTGTAGAAATAGATGATGATATTACCAGAACATTGAGTTTTACAAGAACAATAAATGAACCAAGTAATATAATATCTGATACCATAAGTAGAATGATAAGTTTTGCTAGAACAATAAGTGATATACCATCATCTATTATAGATGATATAAGTAGATTCTTGGCATTATCTAGAAATATTAATGAACCAAGTAACACAATAAATGATAATATTGTGAGAACATTGAGTTTTTCTAGAATAATAAATGAAATAGGAAATACAGTAAATGATTCTATTAGCAGAATGATTAGTTTTGCCAGAACTCTTAGTGATAATAATTCTATAAATGATACAATTAGTAGATTCTTGGCATTATCAAGAACTGTTGTAGAACCAGCATTGTCAGTAATAGATAATATTACAAGAACTCTGGGATTGGCTAGAGCCATGAGTGAAGTGAGTATTACAGTAAATGATTCTATTAGTAGGATGATTAGTTTTGCCAGAACTATAGGTGAAACAGCATCAACTGTATTAGATACAATTAGTAGAACATTGTTTGTTCCTCCAAAACTAATATTCATTACTAGAATAAAAGAAAGCTTAAGTGGAACCACACGTATTAAACCAACTGAGGATGTAAGTATATGACAGATTTTGATGATTTTATACGTGTTGGGAATGTAGGAACTTTACTAATTTGTACCGTTACTAGAGTAGTTGCTGGAGTAGAGCAAGCAGTAGATTTAAGCGGAACCACTGCTAAACATATAGAATTACAAAAACCAAATGGTGAAAGACTAACACCGATAGTAGCAACATTCCTAACTGATGGAACTGACGGTAAGATAAAATACACTGATACTGTTGGATTATTTACAGTTGCAGGCAGATGGAAAATACGTGGTATTGCTACAACTGGTGCAGTATTTTTACAGGGTTCTTGGTTTGGGTTTAGCGTTGACGAATAGACCTTCTTATTTATATACTACCAAATTAATAACACTTATAAGGGAGAATAATGGCACGTAAGATATTCGGTGGAGAAGCCGTACCAAAGATATTCCAGACATTTAATAGTCTGTTAGGCGGTATTGTTAGAAAACGAAATGCTACGATAGTCGGCCCGAGCAAGCAGTTAGTTGGAGAATTTCCAGAAGTAAATTTTGAGCGTCTTTATCAATATTATCATCACTGGGATCAAATTAAAACAGCAGTAGATGTAATGCATAAGAAATTCCGTGGAAGTGGTATTAAAATCAAGAGT
>ERZ1292625.1891-Hain-H41-01um-R1-1891-length-21681-cov-5_pt1 | contig 10513 bp, 7 predicted proteins | sample MGYA00564400_ERZ1292625 | MGnify/ENA primary metagenome ERZ1292625 (study PRJEB36523, sample SAMEA6512639) | groundwater metagenome | collected 2019-01-08 | study: AquaDiva: Metagenomics assemblies of 32 groundwater samples
GGTTGATATTATTCTTTGTCTTTTAAACGACAGAATTGATGGAGAAGTAATGGATGCAGCTGGACCACAATTAAAAGTAATTTCCAATTATGCAGTTGGTTTTGACAACATTGACATCGATGCAGCAACTAGTCGGGGAATTGTGGTTGCCAATACACCTTCAGATGCAGTAAATGAAGCTGTTGCCGAACACACTTGGGCTTTAATGCTTTCGTTAGTTAGAAGGGTCGTAGAGTCAGATGAAGCGGTCAGGAGAGGTGCTTATAAAGGATGGGAGCCAGAAATCTTTTTAGGGCCAACATTAAAAGGTAGAACTCTAGGCATTGTCGGTTTGGGAAGAATTGGAGCGATGGTGGCCAGACGAGCAAAAGGATTTGAAATGAAGATTGTGTATTACGGTAGATCAAGAAATTCTGAGCTTGAGCAAGAATTGGGAGTTATCTACAGTTCTTTTGATGAGCTATTGTCTATGAGTGACGTGGTTTCTTTACATATTCCAGGTTCTGATGACACAAGGCATATGATTAACTCTGCCAGTTTGGCAAAATTTAAGAAGGGTTCATATTTAATAAATACTGCCCGTGGTTTGTGTGTTGATGAGCATGCTTTAGTTGATGCTTTAAAATCAGCAACTTTAGCTGGAGCTGCATTGGATGTGTTTGACAATGAACCAAACATTAATCCAGAACTTATTGGCATGGAAAATGTGATTCTTACTCCTCACATTGCCTCAGCCACTTTTGAAGCCAGGTCAGAAATGGCCAATATGGCAGTTAACGCCATATTGGAAACAATTAGAGGAAATATGCCTTCAAATATCGTAAACAAAGATGTTTGGGACAAAAGAAGAAAGTAAAATTTATGTTTCCATTCAAGAAAAAACAATCTGAAGAAGAGGTGGAACAACAACTTCAGGAACAACAAGATTCACATCTTCCTGCCAGAAAAAGAAGAAAAGAGCCGATTAAACCTTGGGGAAGGAAGGAGAGATATTTAGTTCTGTCAATTTTATTGTTCACAACCTTAACATCAGCTGTTTTGGCGATGGCAGCCAGAGATTGGAAATTGCCAGGGCTGCCAAAACTTTCATTTTCAAATTTAAATTTATTTGACGGTGGAGAAATAATTATTGAAAACAAAAATAAAAACAAAGACAGTCAGTATGAGTCGATAATTGCCAAATTTAGAAACAAAACTAATGATTTATCTGGAACATACGGCCTGTATGTTGTTGATCTAACAACTTCAGATTCGTATGGGCTTGCTCAAAATGAGATTTTTCAAGCAGCATCGCTTATTAAATTGCCAACAATGGTGGCCTATTACAAAGAAGTAGAGAAGGGAAACATAAAGCCAACCGACAAATATGTTTTGAAAGATGCAGATAAAATAGATGGATCAGGAAGCTTGCAGTATGAAAAATCAGGTAAAGCATATACTTATCAACAGTTGGTGGACTTGATGGGTAAGCAGTCAGACAATACAGCTTTTAATGTGATGACAAAAAAGATTGGAGAAGAAAAAATAAATACCTATACTCTGGAATTTGGAATGGCTAAAACTAGTCTAGCAAACAATGATACAACACCTGCTGATATTGGAATATTTTTTGAAAAGCTATGGAAGGGAAAACTAATTAGTGACCAAAATAAAGAAATGTTATTGACCTCTTTAACAGACACTATTTACGAAGACTTTCTGCCAAAAGGCATCCCTGAAGACATAAGAGTGGCACATAAATTTGGCAGAGAAGTTCATGTTTTAAACGATGCAGGGATTATTTATATAGAAAAACCCTTTGTACTTGTACTGATGACAAAAGGAATTGTAGACAAAGAAGTTGAAGAAATATTTCCTGAGTTAGTTCGAGATATTTATACCGCGCTTAATTAATAGTACTTGCAGCTTCTGGAAGCAACTGACCAACTCCTATTTGTTTATTTTTGTCTCTCTTTTCCCTGTCAGCATTAATTTTATCGATGGTTTCTTTTTTGCAAGCCAGGGTTGGTGCTTTCTCTTTTAAGAACCACTCCGTTCTAGTTGGACAACCTTGGCAGGCAAGCGTACCAGTTAGGGTACAAATTGGAATTTTAACTAATCCTTCAGGTTGTATCCAGTCGGCTGTTTTTTCTTGAGCCAGAAGCCCAAAAATTATTTTGTTCCAAATTGGAGCAGCACCCGTAATGCCTGAAGCAATTCTACTCATTGGGCTGCCGTCATTATTTCCTACCCAAACTGCAACTAAATATTTTTGATTAAAGCCAAGTGTTAAGTTGTCACGCAAATCGTTACTGGTTCCAGTTTTTACTGCGACCTCTGGATGATTTCTAACCACAAGAGCGGAGTTACTTCCAAAAGCAGGGGACCTGGCGCCGTTATCTTTTAAAATATCAATTAATTGATATGCGACTCGTGGATCCAAGACTTCAGTGGTATTGCTGGTGTTTTGTTCTAAGACGTCATTTTTATAATTGGTGACTTTGGTGATTGACATCAGCTCTGTTTTTTTGCCGTAATTGGCAACGGTTGCAAAAAGATTTGCCACTTCTAAAAGTTTCACTTCACCACCACCCAAAGTAAGTGACAAACCAAATCTGGATCTATCTTTCCAAGTATTAATGCCCATTTTCTCTCCCAAATCAATCATTTTTTCAACTCCATATGAAGCCAGTAATCTAACGGCTGGAATATTTCTTGATTGAGCTAAAGCATCACGAATTGTTAGTGGACCTTTGAAAGTTCCATCATAATTTTTTGGTGCATATGGCGGCTGTCCGGCAGTATTAAAAGTAACTGGTGTATCCTGTAAGATTGATGAGGGAGTATATCCATTGCCAAGAGCATATGCATAGTTTAAAACTTTAATCGATGACCCAGGCTGCCTAAGACGAGTGGTGACATTAACATTGCCATCGTTTTTAGTATCAAAATAATCTTTTGATCCAACCATGGCCAAGATGTCTCCAGTTTGAACATCAAGTACGACACTTGCCCCATTGGTTACATGCAGCCGGGAAAGTTTCTCAACTTCTGTTTTTATAGATTCTTCAGCTAATTTTTGAATATTGTAATCAAGGGTGGTGTAAACTTCTAATCCCCCTTGTTCAACCATTTCTTCACCATATTTTTCAACCAATTTTTCTCGAACATACATTACAAAGTGGGGAGCTTTAATGTCGGTTTTGTTGTCGACGAATTTTAATTGTTCGGCAGCTGCTTTGTCGGCATCTTCTTGTTTTATAAATTTGTTTACTACCATTAAATGAAGAACATCTTTTTGTCTTTGAATACTGTTTTCAGGATTGGAGCCAAAAGGAGAGAATCTGGTTGGACTTTTTGGTAATCCTGCCAACAAAGATGCTTCACCCAAAGATATATCTCTAACACTTTTTCCAAAGTAAACTTGAGAAGCTTCTTCGATTCCATAAGCTGATCCTCCATATGACACTTCATTAAGATACATCTCAAAAATTTCGTTTTTGGTATACATCATTTCAGTTTCTACTGAGAGCAGTATCTCTTTTACTTTTCTGACTAACGTTTTTTCTGGAGACAAAAGAGCGTTTTTAACTAATTGTTGGGTAATTGTTGACCCTCCTGATCTCTCTCCTTGAGTTGCGTTTTTATAAATCGATCTGCCAATTCCGCGAAGAGAAAAACCTGGATGGCTATAAAATTCTGCGTCCTCTGCTGCCAGAGTGGCGTACCTTACATGTGAGGGAACATCTGCCAATTTTATTGGAGTTCTATTTTCGTCTTTATAAATCTTATACAAAAGAACTCCGTTTCGATCATATATTTTTGTTGACATCACTTGTTGTCTGGTTGTTAATTGTCTGGGGGAAGGAAGGTCTTTGAATATTAATATTCCCAGAGAAAGGATGGTGATCAAAAACAAAAGAAGAAAGACAAACTTGGGTAAAGAGAGTTTAGAAAAAGCAAGTTTTTTCTTTTTTGTTAATTTATTTATATATTTTGGTAAGGCACGAATATTTGAAGAGATAGTTTCAACAGTAAGGTTAGCTATTTTTCCAATTGCAGACACAGTTAGTAAAAGTCCTATAAGTGTGTATTCAATTACCAAGTAAAGGGGTTTACCGATGTTTATAAGCACGGCTTTTGACAAATTGGTCAGCTTGGGAACTTTGGTGATTTTCTTTTTTCTGGCCATTAGACCTATATTGTAAGACTAAAGCGCCTTTTTGGGTAGAGGATGTATAGAGGAAATTTATGCACAAGTCAAAAAGATTTGTTAATATTGTAAGTAATATGGATTATGAATCTGACAATCCTGCCTTTTTGAAAGAAAAATACTCAGGTTTGCACGTAAGTCGGGAGTCTTTGTCGGCAGCTAGACGCACGAAAGTTTTATCTGGAGAATCTGTTTCCCAAAAACCTAACGATCGAATTGATAATCTATTGGAGCGGTATGGACAATTTGCCTTTGATTCTGAAAAGAGGAATCGTTTGCGATCGATGATAATGAATGAGTATATTTACTCCAACAAAGAAAAACTAGCAGAGGGTGCGGCTCGGGTTGAAGAAAGAGCTGCAAGAGAACTTGGTATTGATATGCATTATGGAGAGGAGGCTTTAGACATGCGTGGAGATATTGCTGCTGTAGATTTAGAAAAATCTTTGGATCAATGGATAAATTATTTTTCAGATCCAAATGAACCATATGCTCCTTGGTTTAGATATTATGCATTTAGAAGTGTCTTGGAATTGGGGCGCTGGGATAAAGATAAAAATAAATTTCCCAAACGCTCTCCTGGCACAAACCTTCTTTTTCCAGATATTGATAGAGGGGCGTTAGGTTATGTCCAGGACATGATAAGTTCTGCAACCAATATGGATATTTTAGAGAAAATTCAAAAAGGACAAAGGCAAATGGACACTCCAACCGGGGAAGTTTTGACTCAGAAAAAAGCTCAAGATTTTGCCAAGCTTTCCTTTGCCGAACAATATGCAGAAGGGATTAGGCAAAAGGGAGAAATTACTCCTGAAATGAGAGAAGAAACAAAAGGCATGTGGATAACATATCGTCAAGGAACCGATCCAACTGCTCTTTGGAAGTCTCTTCAAAACAAAGGAACATCTTGGTGTACTGCTGGTTTTGGAACTGCAAAAGCACAACTTGATGGGGGAGACTTCCATGTTTATTACACTTTAGATAGATATGGTAATCCAACAATTCCAAGAGTTGCTATTCGTATGCAAGAAGGAGTTATTTTTGAAGCACGAGGAGTTGCTGACAGCCAACAAAACATAGAAGGAAATATGGGAGATATTGCTGAAAAACAGATTGACAAACTTCCTGGAGCAGAAAAATACCGCAAAGCAAAATCTGACATGAGACTTTTGACTGAAATTGAGAATAGAGTAAAACAAGGACAGGATTTATCACGGCCAGAACTAATATTTTTGTATGAAATAAATTCTCCAATCGAAGGCTTTGGATATGAGAAAGATCCTCGAATCAAAGAGTTGAAAGATTTCCGTGTTGCTCAGGGACTAATAAAAACAGATGTTTTAATTGTTCTTGGAACCAAAGATCATCCACTGCTTCCAAGTCAAATTGCTTGGGGTACTTCCGATGTTATAACTGAAAATACTAAAGCGTATATCGGACCGCTTTTCCCAGGTATTTTTAAATTACTGCCGAAAGAAGTTGAAATATATGAATCATTCCCCAATGGGAGAATAAAGAGACCCGAATTGACTGCCCAAGGAGAAGCTGATTTAAGTGACACAAATGTTTCTGAATGGGTTAAAAGTGATCTGCTTACACAAGTTGATTATCCTAAACAAAAGGTAACTCTTAGCTTAGTAATCTTGACACCGGCAATGGTTGGACTTCCAAATGGAGCTACAAAGAAAGAATTTTTTGAAAAAGCAGCTTCTCTCGGTGCCAAACTCTGCCCCGCCTTTGTTGGACCACATTTGAGAGAACAATACAAAGACCAACCAGATGGTGAATGGCTGACTATCGCTATGGAGCCAATTACTGATGCCGACGGCCGTCCGTTCGTGTTCCGGCTGTCCTGTGGCGGTGGTGGCTTGTGGCTGGGTAGCAGCATTGCCTTCGGGAGCCGTCGTTGGGATTCCGGCAGCTGGGCCGTTTTCTTGGTTAGCAGGTAGTTTTGAAACTTTGTCACTTTGACCCTTAAAAAAATTTGCTACACTAATATTAGTTTGGTTTTATTGAATGGCTAAGGCTCTTCTAAACCTCTCTGGCAAATTTAAATTGGGAATATGAACGATTAAGGTCTTTCGTAGGGGGTTTATCTTTGTCTAGAAAAGAAATACTTGGTGTACTTTGCTTGTAATTAGCTAATTACAAATTAAATACAATCTGCACCTTTTCGCCTAGTTTTTTGCGGTTTGTGTGGATAGTGACTATAGATGGCGAAGTGCACAAAAACTGATGCCAACGGCAATCCGAACGTGTTCAAACTGAACTGTGACGATGGTGGCTTGTGGCTGAATAGCAACATTGCCAACGAGAGCAATCATTGGAATTCCGACAACAGGACCGTTTTCTTGGTTAGAAAGTGTTTCTTTTCTTAGGGTGGTCAATATTATTTTTCCATCCACCAAACATCCTGCCGATTTCTTGGAGTTTGAGTGAAATTTCTTCATAGTGTTTATGGGAGATGAACTTTGCCTCCCAAGCTGTCAGAATTAGGAATTTAAGAGCGTCGAGGATTAAGATGCAGTCAATTATTTTTTGGATTTTTACATCTTTCGGGCTAAAATAAGCAAGGTATGAAAATTCCAAAAGATCTAAGAATTTATTTTCAATCCGCAGTCCTATTATATATCTGGCAGACTTTGGCATATGGGGAGTGACACTAAGCCATACCAAATACCCCTCTTTGATTTTTGTCAAAATAGAAGCGCTAACCGAGAGAGAGAGAGAGAGAGAGAGAGAGAGAGAGAGGAAGGCTTCGCCATATTTTTAATAGTATCATTTCGATTGAAAATTTACTTGCATCTTGGGAGGAATTTTTAAAAGGCAAAAGAAAAAGGAAAGATGTTGTCAAATTCTCAATTAATCTGATCTCTAATGTTTTAGAGATTCATGAACAGCTTAGCGAGAAAACTTATAAGCATGGGGTTTATTGTGCCTTTAAAATTAATGATCCAAAACCAAGAGATATCCATAAAGCCAGTGTTGGGGATAGACTTATTCACCACGCACTTTACAGGATATTGTATCCTTACTTTGACAAGAAATTTATTTTTGATTCTTACTCCTGCAGAGTAAATAAAGGCACTCATAAAGCACTTGATCGGTTTAGATTATTTTTCCAAAAAGCTTCAAAAAATAATACCAAAACTGTTTGGGTATTAAAGTGCGACATTAAAAAGTTTTTTGCCAATATCGATCACTTTGTTTTGAAAAATATCCTTCAAGAAAACATTTATGATATGGATGTAAATTGGCTTCTAGAACAGGTGATTCATAGTTTTAATACCGCAGGGCAAACCGGGGTAGGACTGCCTTTGGGGAACCTAACCAGCCAGCTTTTAGTAAATATCTATATGAACAAATTTGACCAGTTTATTAAAAGGAAATTAAAAATAAAATATTACCTCCGATATGCAGATGATTTTGTAATTTTTCACACGGACAAACAATTCCTTGAGACTCTTGTTCCTAAAATTTCAGAGTTTCTGAAAAGGGAATTAAAACTTTCTCTAAATATGACCAAAGTTTTTATAAAAACAGCTGCATCTGGAGTGGATTTTCTGGGCTGGGTGCATTTTCCAAACTGTCGTATATTAAGAACCAGCACCAAAAAAAGAATGCTTAAAAAACTAAATCAAGACAATCTTTCTTCTTATCTTGGACTTTTAAAACATGGCAATACACATAAAATTGTTGAAAAAATTACTGGATCCTTTTAATGGTAAGGGGATATTTGACGGTTGCTGACTCTGAAGCAATAGGACAATCAATACAGTAATTTGTTTCTAGGGGATCATAATAAACATAATGATTTTCCAAATCATATTGCTCGGGCACAGCATCTTTATTTCGCACCATTGCCCTTGTGTCTTTGTAAACTTTAGTATCTTCAAACTGCCCTCTCCCGCCAATACCAACAGTAGCCTGAATAAAATATTCAAATCGGGTAGGACATCCGGGATTGTCGGCAGGGCCGGAAGGTAATAGTCCAGTTGTTGCACAAATTGTTGCCCCAACTACGTTATCAGGTTGTATCGGCCAAGCATGTCCGTAGTTTTCATATCTACTCAAAGTTTCTTTGATAACTTTATTCCAAATAGGAGAAGCACCGGAAACTCCCGAAACAGCTCCGCCCATGGGCGTGTTGTCATTGTTTCCTACCCAAACAGTTACAAGTGCATCTTTGGTGTAACCAATAGTCCAGTTATCCCGTCTGTCATTTGTAGTTCCGGTTTTTACTGATACTTCTGAGTGTCCTGCTACATTTAATTGGGAAATAGAACCAAAAGCTGCACTTCTGGCATTATTGTCTAGTAAGATGTGGGAGATTAAAAACGCAACTGAAGAATCAATTACCCGCTCCCCTGATAGTTCGGTAATTTTATTGTCTTCCAAAACCTTGCCAGTGTAATCTTCGACTTTGACAATTGATACAAGCGGTTGTTTTATTCCGCCGTTGGCAAAAACGCCAAATGCTTGAGCCATGTCAATCGGGCGAACTTCACCACCACCCAAAGTAAGCGACAAGCCATATTGGGATTTATCGGTGAAGGTTGTTATTCCCATGTTAGTAGCAAAATCAATAAAATTATCCAATCCGTTTAGGGCCAAGACTCTGACAGCTGGAATGTTGTAGGAACTTCCCAGTGCAAATCTTACTTGTGAGAGGCCATGAAATGTTCCATCATAGTTAACCGGACAATAAGCTGCTTGGCCGGAAACAATAAAACAGGTGGGGACATCAGCAAGGGCAGTTGCGGCAGTAATTTTTTCATCTTTTAAAGCCAGAGCATAGTTAAGTGGTTTGATTGACGACCCCGGTTGTCTTTTGGCAAGGATGACGTTCACTTTGCCATCTTCATCTTCAGCAAAATAATCTTTAGAGCCAACCATGGCCAAGATTTCTCCGGTTGACGGTTTGGTCACCAGGGCTGCTCCATTGCCAACTTTTTGTTTTTTGAGTTTTCCAACTTCAGTTGCAACTGCCTCTTGGGCAAAGTTTTGCAAATCAAGATCAAGTGTTGTGGTTACTCGTAATCCTCCTTGTTCAACCAGTCTTTCACCATATTTTTCAGCCAATTGATCCTTTATCCACAAAGCAAAATGGGGAGCGGTTGGAGCTTTTTGTTGGGCAAAGGTTAATTTTTCTGCCTTTGCACGGTCAGCATCCTCTTTTGAAAGATACTTTTCCTCAGTCATGCGGTTTAACACAAATTCTTGTCTCTGTTTTGCCAATTCTGGATGAGCACCAAAGGGAGAATAGGTTGAAGGACGTTGAGGGAGGCCAGCTAAAAATGCAGCCTCTGCAACATTTAAGTCTTTGGCATTTTTGCTAAAATACAACTCGCTTGCTGCCTCAATTCCATAGGCCGTGCCTCCATAGGGAATTTGGTTCAAATAAAACTCTAGTATTTGGTCCTTGGTATAGATAGACTCAACAATCATTGACAGGAAAAACTCCTGGATTTTTCTTTTTGGTGTTCGATCAGGAGAAAGAAGAGAATTTTTAACAAGTTGTTGGGTAATAGTTGAACCACCTTCAAGTTTTCTTTCAAAGACTATTTTATAGGCCGCGCGGGCAATGCCTGCTATTGAGAAACCGTGGTGTTTATAAAAATCTTTGTCTTCTACAGCGATAGTGGCATCTTTGACTGATTTAGGAATTTCATTGATTTTTAAAGGTGTACTTCTTTTGTCAGTATAGATTTCATAGATGAGTTTGCCATTTCTGTCCAACAATTTTGTTGATATGGGTTGTCTGTTGGATATTTGAGTTGGTAGGGGAACTCCCCAGAATAACCAGACAAAGACAACAATAATTGTTCCCCAGTAAAGAATTCTTTTCTTTGGTTTTTCTTGTTTTAAATTGAATTGAGATTTGACGTAACCTAAAAATGCCCGTTTTTGTAGCTTGGCCAGCTTTTCTTCTTCTTGCATCATGTGTCTTTAATTATACACAATAATTTGACTTTGCAGGCAGTAAACATTTAAATATATGTATGGCTAGTTCTAAAAAAAGTTCTTCACAAGTAATTAATTTCCAGACGTTAGTTGTAGTACTGCTAATAATGGTACTAATAGTTACCGGGTTTTATTTTTTGAGTAACTATATAAAAACAACCAATCAAGAGGTTTTTAATGGTGAATATGTCAGTGAAGCTAATGTAGATCTGTTGACTACAAAACTCCCCGCCCAATTTCCGTCAGATTTCCCAATTCCACCGTCTTCTGTCTTGGTTTCTTCTTGGTTAAATGAAGACAAGGAAAATTTGGGCGTGTCAGTTATTTGGATAAGTAGCGAAACGTTTGAAAGTTTGG
>ERZ1292625.4439-Hain-H41-01um-R1-4439-length-10510-cov-5_pt1 | contig 10510 bp, 9 predicted proteins | sample MGYA00564400_ERZ1292625 | MGnify/ENA primary metagenome ERZ1292625 (study PRJEB36523, sample SAMEA6512639) | groundwater metagenome | collected 2019-01-08 | study: AquaDiva: Metagenomics assemblies of 32 groundwater samples
TTCTCAAATTCTTTAATTTGAGATTCTTGAAATCTCAAACAAAATCCATCAACTTCTACTTCTTCGAGAATATATCTAAGCATGATTTTCAAATCTCCAATATGGATCCTGTTAGATGTTTGTTGACCCGGGTGAACATTTGTAAATGCTCTATAGTATTTTTGCAAATAAGAAACCATTGAAACATATTTTGAATAAGGCAATGCATTATTAAAAAATAGTTTATAATATGATCCATTATCATATTTCAATTCAGGTAATTTATTCATTTTAATACCATCAATGAAAAATTCTTTGTTGTAAACAATATAATACTTCTTACCAGCAAGGGAAGAAGTATTACGAACAATGATGCAATCTTCGCCTTCTACTGGGCCTTTAGTAAGAATATGAAAATTCATTAAACAACGTTCTTTATCAGAAATAACTAATCTAGGTAATCGAGTCTAATCGATTCAATTTTATCCTTTAGGATATTATTTCTTATCTAACCATTTAACAACTAAGTTATTAATTCTAACGTTAGTTGTATTAGGTATCAAATAACTTTGATGAGCGGTATCTCTGTTTTCATGTAAGAACAATGCTAATTTTTTCTTATCATCTAAATTTAATTTAGATTTAATATTTACTTTAGCGAAACTAGTCAAGTTTAAATTATGTTTAGGCCCATTAGTTATTTTTATAAATTTCTTATCTAGATTTAAATACCAAATAGGTTTTCCATGTTCTAAAATGTATATATTTCGACCATAATTAGGACCATATTTACCTATAACAAAAGTTGTATTCTCCGTTATTTTATTAGAGACGACTTTAACATTATCCGATTGAATTTTAATAACACTTTTTCTGCCTATAAATAAATCATTACTTTTCTTAAAGATCCAAAAAACAGTAGGGACAAGAACATCTTTCTTTGATTCTGGTAAATAAAAAGCATTTCTCTTAATCTTCTCAAAATAAATAGGCCTGTAAGGTAGTCCATCCATTTTAAATGATTTAGGTACCAATAGATAAAAATATTCAGGACTAAATTCCTTGTACGAGTGTTCAACAAATTTACGCACTAGTGTTGCCATTCTTCCGTAAGGTGGATTAAACCCTATTGATATATTTTCGCTTTTAAAATTTCCAACATCTTCTCTTTTAACATCAAACCAATTCTTCTTCGTTATATCTGAACTTAATGGCATTAAATCAAATGCAAAAAACTTTTTAGGTCTAATAGATCGTTCTTTAAACATATCAATAAATGCATTATTTCCAGCACTAAAATCAATGTAAATATTCGTTATCGAGTTGGTTTCTATGATTTTATCTAAAACATGGGATATAATTTCCGGTTTTGTATAATACCTGTCTAACTTTTTTTGACTCATTTAATAAATGTAAATAAAATAATATATGTTATTCATTTATTATTTGTTTATTGTTCGTCTATTTTTTATCTGTTTAGATTTTTATCTATTTCTTAGTTAAAACAAAATAATTATCATTAATTTCTGGAGATGAACATCTTTCTCTTGCTTTAATAATAGGTATACAGTTAAACTCATCTAATTTAATAAATTCAATTTTATCCTTGGATAAATTTTATCTATTTATTATTTGTTTATTGTTCGTCTATTTTTTATTTTGTTATATCATACCTATTTTATATGAAGAACTCTAAAGGTAAACAATCTGAGCAAAAAGAAGGTAAACCCGAAAAAGTACCCAAAGAGCCTAAGGAACCTAAAGTGCCCAAGGAGTCTAAAGAACCTAAACAACAGGAAAAAGAACCTAAAGGTAAAAAGGGTAAAGGTGCTTCTAAGCCTATGGATTAAGTAGTAAATGTATGAGTGAGTATAGTAAATGTAAAAAAGCCAATTAAGGCTTTCTTATATTTATTTAGTTTTAATCTTCATCTACAACCCGTTTGGGTTTATATAACTTTAAACACTCTGGACATAAATAGTGATTATTTCTAAATGTTAGATTTTCTTCTTTAAATCCACAGTTATAACATCTTGTTTTTTGATAAGTTTTGTTAGAGACAGGTTCAGTCTCTATTTCAGATTCACTTTCAGAACTTAATTCAAAAGTACTCTCAGATTCGCTTTCTGATTCTTCGTCGCCAATAAAATCTTTTAAATCTTCGTGAACATATCTACTGTCATGAATCCAACAATATTTAGCATTATCTTTAACCGCAAGTTTGCAGTTTTTCTTAGAGCACAAAATAACTTCGTAAGTATCCATGGAGTGAATACTTAATTCTAATAAGGTTAGTTTGATTCAATTTTATCTATCTAGATAAATTTTATCTTTAGCTTTTAATTCATTTCTAACTTCAGTTAAAATTTCTCCTAAAAGATTTTTGCCTTTCCAAGTAGATCTGTTTTTAGAATTAGCATTAGTAGCACTTAATCCAATTCCCCAAATTTTATCATATGGAGACGCTTCTACCAAAGTTGTGCCAGATGTATTAATAAGAATATGTAAAAGCTCTGGATTCTGCGTAAATTTAAGGAGAGATGCTCTTTTAACAATTTCTTTACACTTGTCAGACCAAACATCTTGATTAAAATTTTGCACTTTACGACCCAAAGCTTTAACTATTTTTGGATTGCCATTAGAAGTATTCATAATCTTAGTAAGAGATTTCTGATCTCCAAAGAGCTCAGCTTTTTTTGCCATCATATACTGTTCAGAATTACAATAGCTCACATTATTTTCTTTAAAACATGCTGGATACCAATTACTAAAAACTGCATGATCCCCATATTTAATATCGTGTCCGAAAAAGAATGTAAATTTCTCTTTTGATTCCATTGTTTAGTATGACTACTTATATATCTGAATTAATTTGATTCAATTTTATCTAGATAGATTAAAGATATTTGACTTCAACAGTTTCCCCATAGTTAACAAATCTATAAATAGGTACCTCGGTTTCATGAATTCTATCTTTTTCCCAATCATATTTAATTAGATGAGTTCCACACTTGAGCCATAAAGGACTATTAATTTCGATAACATTCCATGTTTGTTTAGTATAATCAAAGTAAGTATCTACTGAAAATGTATCATATAGACCTGTTAATTTAGGAATCACTTGGTCTTTAACAAACTCAAATATATCCTTAAACATATCTAGTTTAAACTCACTATTTGCGTCTCTATAAATTTCTAAATATTTAATTTGACTTTTATAAACATAAATACGACATTCTAAATTTATTTTAGTCCATTTTCTAAAAAATAAGTATCTACATTTGTATCGCCTAAAACTCATGATGACATTTGCATCTAACATTTGATTTTCAAATTCTTCAAACGTATCAACTAATTTAAAAGCATGTGCACTTTTATGAGTTGTTTTTACGAATTTATAATCTTTAAGAATAGGTTCTATTTTCTCTCTAATATCATTAGGTATAATTCCTGATGTAAAATCTTTAATTTCTTGATCAGATAATTCAAATAATAAACTTTCAGGTGTAATATCCTTAATTAAAGGATACCAATGATTAGCTCCATAAATTTGATTTTGATTATTCAAACATTGATCTAAATCTTTAATTTTTCCTTCAACGAAATCTTTATATAAGGGATTATATGGATCCATTAAAATAACTAAGTTATCAAGTCATTTTAGTTCAATTTTAGCTTTAGCTAATTATGTTACTTCTTCTATAATATACCTAATATAATCTTCAGATTAATTTAATCTAGTTTATTTATTTCATATTAACTAGAATATTAGAGTTCAATGTATTATCTTTAGATGGAAATTCACCCTTATGATCATATAAAATACTTGTAAAAATAATATCATCAGGTCTAAAAAATGAAGCTAAAAATAAACTAGTATCTATGAAACCCATTTGTCCTAAAATATCCCTGAGATCTTTAAATCCAGGAATCATTTCAGATCCTACAAGTAAAGATCCTTTAGGTTTAGACCAAATATTAGGTTCATAATCAGTATATAATTTATTATCTGGTAAAGAAAGCATGATGCTCTCTAAATTTTTAGAATTAAAATTATTACATGATGCCAACCAATTATTAATATATTCGTATTTTGCACCTTTACTTATTTTACGGTACACTTCAAGGCTTGCAAAAATACACCTAACAGAATTAATAAATGTAAGAACACTAAGCGCTTCCTTGTTCATATCTAATCCTTGAACAAACTTTTTATACCTGTTAGAAGTTTGAATAACATATGTTCCTTCTTGTGTAAAAACAAAACTAACATGTAAACCCCAAATAGCATATTTTAGAAGAACCGACATATCTGCACCAGATGGCCAAGATAGAGCACATCCATAAGTTCGATTACATATTCTTGGATGAGTATGATAAATAGCTCGATCTAAAAGCACATCTACAGCGAATTGTTCTGTAGAACCATTTTTAACACTAAATGTTTGAATTTTAGATCCTTCTAGAATTTTATTAATATTAGTTTTATTTTCATTGAAAAATAAAGACCCACCAATTTCATATGGTAAATCTAAAGCGTTCTGAAGTTTAACATAGCTTTTAGACTCATTAGGGATACATAAATTAATAAATGTTTTAGAATATTTAACGGAATCAAAAAGAGTTAAAATGTATTGTTTAATTAATCGCTTAAATGAATCAATACTTGTTAAACTGCTTCGACTAAACATATCTGGCGTAATTTTTAAATAAAGCCCAATAAAAGGCTCATGAGTTTTTCCATCTGGAGCAATTGTATTAACATGAGGATATTTAAATCCAACATTAATATACGCTTTTATTGCTTTTTCAAAGTTAGGATTATTTAACATGACTCCTAACCATACATATCGCTCGTCTTTAGTTATAGATTGAATATATTGAATAAGTTGATACATAAATGTAGTTCCATACCCAGGGACGGTGCTTGTTGAACATACATTAAAAATTTCAAATACACTATTTCTAAGAACAACAACTTGAGCAGAAGCCACTACTTTAGAGCCATCTACTGAAAAAACAGTAAAGTTTGAAGAATGGCTTAAATCTGGAACGAAAGAAAAGCCTTGTAATTTTTGACTCTCTTTAATCAACTTAAGCAAATTAAGGCCAAAATACGCAGGTAAATGGATAATTTTATTAAGAATAACATAAATGTTTTGAAATGGGAAAATTTTATCGATATCAAGCTTAGGATCCGAAAAACTCCTGATTTTGGACTTATTTAAAATATATCTTAATGATTTTGAATCTAAATCAACCTTTACCTTAGTCTTAATTTTAGCTTTTTCCATCAAGTTAATATAACAAAATAAAATTATTTCTATTATATTAACTGATTATGTATGGATAAAGTTAAAAAGAAATTATCTAAACCTGATATTAAAAGGAAAATAAGGTCTTTACCTGAAGATAAAGAAACTAAGAAAATCATATCAAAACGTTCATTACCTATTAAATTAAGCACTGATATCGTATCTAAATTAAAATATTCTAAATTTCTTTTAGAATTAATTAAAGAAAATCCAAAGTACGTTCCTGGACGTACCATTGAAAAAATGTTTGAAAATTGCTCCATTAATATAAATACTAAAAATTTAGTTGGATCGGGGCTGACTGGAAATGTTTATACTTTAGGTAAAAATACAGTTATTAAACGCTCCAAATTATATTTAGGAGATTTTATTCCTGAAGCTATTATTAGTATGCTTCTAACAAAAGAAGTTAATGACGGGAACACTATTCATTTTCCTAAAACTTATGATATAAATATATGTCAAGATGTTAGTTATATTAAACTAGAACGTTTTATTGAATTTAAATTACATTCATTTAAGAATATATTACATAATTTATTTGCACAAGTTTGTTTTGCTCTTTATTTTGCTCAGAAGAAATATAAATTTAGACATAATGATTTTCACTATGGAAATGTAATGCTTAAAAAAACTAATCTAGATATTAAATATTTTAACTATAAAGTTGAAGATCAGTGGTATAAAATACCTAATTTAGGCTACGCTATTGTTATTATAGATTTTGGACAATCCGGTATTATTTATAAACATAAAAAAATTAATTATGATGATTATTTATTATATGATATAACTACCTTTTTTGAAACTGTAAATACATCAGACTATATTGAATATATACCAGAAATATTTGAAGATATAATAAATAGACAAGTTAAAGAAAAATTAGTTAAAGAATATTTTAAACAAGGATTGTATTCTGAATATAAAGTAAATAAAAAATGGCCATTTAAGAACGAATACTTTTCTATTAGTTTTAGCTAAATTAGTCTTTAACTAACTAAATTAAGTGGAGTAAATCTTCAATAATCGCTTAATTTCAATTAAAATTCTTTCTTTTTCGCCAGGATCAGAAATTAACAATTTCTCTAAATTAACTAAATCTAGATCATAACTTTTAGCTTTATCTAAACTAACATTATATTTATCAATCATTTTAACTAATTCTACTTTACTTAAGGCCTCTTTATCTCCTAGGTATTTAATCAAGTACAGTTCAATATTAACTACTTTAGGTCTACATTGTTCTAATTCATCTAAAAGTTCTGGATTAATTACATCTTTATAAGCCGAACTTAATTTAAGATAGCCTTGTTTTTGAAATTCTTTTTGCTCAATTAAAACGTTAGATGAACCTGATCCACCTATTTCTTTCGTATCATAATGGAAATTTTTATGACAAAATGCACATGTCATATCATTACATCCTTCAGATCTTTCTATTCTACTTAAACAATAAGGACATTGAACAATAGTTTTAAGAAATTCAATGGATTCAACTTCATCGGAATTACACTTATGATCACTTAACTTAAATTTTTCACATTTTTGACAAAAAGTAGTATGACATAAATCACAAACGAAATCTAAACTAAGGTATCCTTTACATATAGACATTAGGCATCTTCGTCCAGATTGATACGCTTCCTCCATTTTATTCTTCCTTATTTTATCTAAAGCATTTAATTTACGTTGAAAACAAATATCAATGGTTTTTTGAACACCTGGATATAGTTCACGTTTTATAAATTCATATCGTTCTTTCCTTGTTTGATTAATAATTTCGTTCATCTGAATCTTGTTTTTAGCAGAGGATCCTTTATTTGAAATTAAATTTTCAATATATGCATCTATAAATAGATTAGCGTTTGGTAAATTCTTAATATCAGTGTAAAGAAAAATACCTGAGCATCTATTTTTAAGAGAAGGGTCGGTACATGTAGGAACCAGGTTTTCTTTAGATGAAAAAGAAATAAATGAATTTAAACAATTGGTACATACTTTATAAGAGCATCTTTTAGAACAAGAAAAAATATGTCCTTCTATAGTATTAAAACAGATGGAACATTCTGGCATTAGTCTACTTCAGATTAAGTTAAGTTAGATTAATTCAATTTTATTGAAAAATTACTGCAAATAACTAAACCATTTTTTCTTGTTCTAAAAGTGAATCTCCACGAACCCTCTCAAAGATGTAAAATCTATTTAAAAAAGATAATTGTTGTTCTTCAGGACTTAGTTTAGCTTTAGTATACCTAGAATACATTTCAGAGAATAATCCTGTTTGTTTTAAATTAAAGCCATGTTTTTCAGCAATTTGTTCTAAGTGTTGTTTTTTAACTAAAAATTCTGGGATTCCTTCTCTCAGTTCTGTATCATTAATTTTAACAATGATCTTGTTTCCATATTTCGCTAATTGACTAAAAGGCTTACCAGATTCATATTTTTTAGTGATTTCAAATACTTTTGTTTTATGAGATTCTCCTTCTTTAATTGGTTCTAATAATTTAAAGACAGATTCGGCATCAAAAGTAGCTATAAGTAGTTGACCACCTTTCTTTACAGACTGACTTATGTTCTTAAACAAATTATTAATGCTTTTAACAGAATCGAAGAAGTAATGAATAGAGAAAAATATACTTACTGTATCATAGTTTTTATACTTACCATTTAACTTATAAAAGTAATCTTGAACACTCTCTGAAGCCAGGTCTAAATGATGGAACTTAATACTACTCTTAGGTTTTAATTTAAGTAATCGTTCATTAGCGGTATTTATATTTTCTAAGACAATTTCGAATCCATCAACATTTAAGTCTCTATTAAGCCATTTAAAAATATCTCCGCCTTTTCCAGATCCAAAATCTAAAACCGTAGAGCCTTTACTTACTCCATGAAGTAAAGTATCTTTAATATAGTTGTGAAAGTCTCTAAGTGCGACGGTCTCTGATTTACTTCGCTCAGAAATACTTTTCTCGATAGGTTTATAAAATGGTTCTGGATTAAGAAGCATTTCCTTAGTAATAGGCTTCAGGATTAAGTCAAAAACCGCATCAACCACGGTTGAAAAATTACCAACGGTTTTATCTGGTCTACTTTTAACAGGCTTCCAAACTTTATCTGTCCACTCAAATTCTACAATCGATGCATCTTTATACTTTCTGTTAACTTCTTCTGATACATTAACGATATGAGCCTTAGGAAAGTCTTTATGTTTAAAGGGTTGGATTTCTTTACCTTTAGAATTAAAATAAAGGTGCCACTCAGTAGGTTTTTTATCATTTTTCAAAATTAAGAAATCTAACGTCAATAATTCATGAGGTTTCCACTTAAATATATTACTTAAGTTTTTATCATAAGGACTATCTAATGGAGTAAAAATAAGCCCATCTGTTTTATAAGGATACTTATTACTTAGAATTTTCTTTATATCAGTAGTAGTGTCAGAGCTAAATAGAAAATCTTTTTGAACAATCATTGATTTATCTAGATAAGGCATAATTCTAGATTGAATAAGTCCGAGTCGTTCAAGAAGTTTCTTTTGACGCACATCTTCGGTATTATAAAACAGGACATCTATAACTAAATAAACGAAAGTGCCATTAGGAAATTTAACATATTCTCCATCAAGAATCGTTCCTGCTAAAGGAAGACTAATTAAGTTAGTGTTCTTAATTTTAATGGTTTGTCCAGAGTGTTGAATAAGATAAACATGACCAGTAGATGCCCTGTTTGAGACAAAAAGAACCATTCTTGAACCATCAGTTTTCTCAGTTACTGAATAACCAGAATAGATTTTTCTAAGTGTATTTTGATCTAAATCAACAGGTTTCGTCAGAGGACTAACCAATGTCATTCGACGACCTGGAGGTAAATAACGGTTAACATACCAACGGTTATATTCTTCAGAGACCGAGTTAATTTCAACATCTTGCATAATCATTGGCGAATCTTGAATTAAATAGACTAAGTATTCTATATTCTTAATAAAGGATTCGACAATTTCGTTAATTTTAGGCACTTTTATTCCTGGTTTATTACCCAAGTATTCGATTTCAATCTCATAAACAGAAGGAGTCTTAACATCTTCAACATCAACAATAGATGCTCCTTCTTTAACTTCTGTTAAATCAAATGAGAATAGTCCTAAAACAAAAGAATTCCTAATTCTATCACGGTACATAATAGGCTTACTTAGTTTAATATGAGTGGATGCAGATTGGACCACTTCATATTCATCAGAGAGCATAATTCTAAAGTCATAAGGAGTCTCTAATTGGTTGAGTTTCTTCTTAAAGTATAACTTATCATTCTCTTTAAATTTAGGATATAATTTATGAAGATTATCTTCATAAATAATTTTACGATCTATAATTTGTTTATTAGCTTCAAATGATTTATTATTTTCCAGAGCTTCTTTAACTTTTAAGAAATCTAAGACTTGTAATTTAGATTTACGATTATCAAAACGGGCTTCAAGTTCTGAATTATAAGTCAGAGATTCCACGAGAGTATGAATTTTCACAACGTCGAAACTGTTAAACTGCATTGATACTGGTCAATAATAAATTTATCATATAAATAATTCAATTTTATTTATTCAGATTTTTTATTTACCTAATTCATAAGAAGAATGCGACGGTTTTCTAAGCGATTAGTTATAAAAGACGATAAACCTAAAAAAGAAGAACATATATTTGTAAATATTCCTTTATCTGACCCTACCCCACCTGTTGTAATTAGGAAAGGCCCCCCGCAAATTTTACCTAGAAAATATAAACATGCTACGAAAATAGAACCTAAAGCAGAACCTCCTAAAGTATATGTTAAGCCTATAGAAGTGACTCTTATAAAACCTAAGAAAATACCCGTTAAACGTCTTGTTAAATCAGAAGAAAAACCTAAAAAGAAACAGAAAAATAGATTCTCTTTACCTCTGAGGCCTCGACTAAGTATAGAAAAACTGCTTCAAACGGCAGAATATGTTAACTTTATTAAAGAAATTAAGAATAATGATACGCAAAAAATAGTTGATGTTATGAAAAGCATATTAAAATGTTCTGAAAAATTTAGAACAGATAAGCTTATAGTATTAGGTAAAGGTGTATATGGAAAAATTTATGACTTAGGTCATAATAAAATTTTAAAAGAATCTGATTTAGAGGTTTTAGGAGAATTTATTAACGAATCTTTAATAACTGTTTTACTTTCAAATG
>ERZ1292625.4443-Hain-H41-01um-R1-4443-length-10491-cov-12_pt1 | contig 10491 bp, 6 predicted proteins | sample MGYA00564400_ERZ1292625 | MGnify/ENA primary metagenome ERZ1292625 (study PRJEB36523, sample SAMEA6512639) | groundwater metagenome | collected 2019-01-08 | study: AquaDiva: Metagenomics assemblies of 32 groundwater samples
GGTGCGTGAAGCGGTGGAACTCGCGGGCCGTCTGCCGGCGCGCACCAGCGCGCGTCACGAACACCGTCTTGCCACCAGCGTAGAGGCACCAGAGAATCGCCCCGAGGCACTTCCCAGCACCGGGGCTCCAGTGGAAGTGCGCGCCATCGCGGTTGCCGTACCGCGTCACGCCGACCGCCTGAAATTCCTTGATAAAGCCGTCGTTCGCGAAGACGGGCCGCAGGTTCGCGAGCGGCGGCAGCGCAGGGAGGATGAGCGGCTCGGGTCGATCAGCCTCCGCGGTGAACCGCACCCGGTTGCGCGTGAAGATCGCGTTGACGATGAACGCGCAGTTTTCGGGCGCACGGATCTGCCCCTGCCGAACTTTCACGCCGGGCACGCGCCGCTCGAGCGCGGCGATCGACTCAGGCGCGACGGCCTCGAGGAGCTTGTACGTGAACCAGCGCCCCATCAGGTGATCTGCGGGCGTGCGTGAAAGCTGAACGTGGCCATCGGGACGTTGTCCGATCGACAGAAAACTGCTGTTGTCGTGTGGTTGGCGTTGTACTCGCTCAGTTTGGCATCTGTCAAGAGTGGTTGACGCTTGCCTGCCCACATGGTACTTCGGCGGCCCTACCACGAAATCCCGAGGCATTTCACCTTGATCCGAGAAGTCGAAGCTCTCGCGGCTTTGCCGACCTTCGGGTTTCTGCGGAAATACGTCGATTACGCGGCAGAGTGCACCGACGCGAACCTCGTCTACCACCTCGCCACCGGGCTCTCGCTCCTCACGCAGACGATCCCGATCAGCCTCAACGTGCAGTTCGGTGCACACCTGTACGGCAACCTCTACTCGCTCATCGTCGGCGAGTCCTCGAGCTCGAAGAAGACGACCGCGATCAACATCGGCCGCAACCTCCTGCGCGAGATCATGCCGACCGCGGAGGGCGAGACGCCGGGCTCTACCGAGGCGCTCATCGAAGGCCTCCGCGCCGCGCCGCGCCAGCTGATCTGCTACGGCGAATTCGGGTCGTTCCTGGCGAAGGCGCAGGAGGGCTACCTGCTCCCGCTCAAGACGACCTACGGCGAGCTCTACGACTGTTTGGATGAGTCGACCGAAGTGCTCACCGAGCGCGGGTGGAAGCTGCGTGCGGGCGTTGCTGTCGGGGACCGCGTTTACTCCCTGAACAGGACAACAGGCCGGATGGAGCTCACGCCGATCACGCGGAAGGTCGAGCGCGCCATCACCGAGGGCGAGAAGATCTTCGTCGCGAAGGGCCAGCGCCTCGACATCCGCACCACCGAAGGCCACGAATTCCACTACACCTACGAGCTTCCTCGACGCGCCGGCGAGGCCGCGGCGCACTCGACGTTCCGGACGAAGACCGGCAAGGCTCTCGCCCAGCACCGCGGCGGCATCCGCCTGCCCCTCTCCGCAGAGCTTGAGGGGCTGCCGGGCTGCCAGCTGACCGACGACGAGCTCCGGTTCGTCGCGTGGTTCATGTCCGATGGCGGGTTCAGCGGCCCGTACAAGGTCGCGATCTCGCAGACGAAGCCCGAACAGGTCGAGCACATCCGCGCGCTGCTCACGCGGCTCGGGCTCCACTTCCGCGAGCGGGTGATGCGCGCCGACAGGAAGGGTGCCTACCCGAACGCCCGCGATTGCACGCAGTTCGTCATCCAGAAGGGCGAGTGGCAGCGCTACGCCGCCTTCCTCAACAAGGACGTGTCGCCGCTCCTCTCGGCGCTGACTCGCGAACAGTTCCGCACGTTCTGGCTCGAGCTCCAGCGCGGCGACGGTGCGAACACCGGGCGCTTCGGGGACGTCGTGTGGTGCGAGACGAAGATCCAGGCTGACGCGTACAGCGCGCTCGCAGTCGTTCGCGGCTTCGCCCCGACGATCACGCCCTACGCGAGCGAAGTGACGCCGGGGGTCTTCTCCTACGCCGTGGCCGTCCGCGACGCGCAGTGGATGACGACTCGCCCGGGTGACGCACGCGCGGCGAAGTTCCGGCTCGAGGCGGCTGTGCCCGGCGAGATGGTCTGGTGCGTCTCGAACCGCAACAGCACGCTCGTCACGCGCCGCAACGGCAAGGTCGTCATCATCGGGAACTGCTCTCCCGTGGGCCGCGCGACCGTCAAGAGCCGCAAGGGGCCGGTGACGCAGCCGCGCCTCTCGATGCTCGCTGGCGTCACACCGGGATACCTCGAAAGGCATACTGAGCTCACCGACTGGGTCGACGGCTTCATGGCGCGCTGGTTCTGCGTCTTCGGCAAGCGGGAGCGCAACTACCCCATCCCGACTGAGAACCGTGTCAAGCGCGCCGCGTGCCTCGCTCACCTGTCGGGCCTCGTCGACTCGCGCAACGTGCCGACGGTCCTCGGCAACTGCCTTGGCCTCACGCCGGAAGCGACGCTCACCTGGCTCGAGTGGTACGACCACGTCAGCAACTATCCGGGATCCCGCGGCAAAAACACGGCCGGCGCTGTGAGCCGCGCGACATCATTTGCCCTGAAAATCGCGCTGATTCTGTCGTGGGACCGTGGCGATGCGCGCGTCCCGCGGCCATGGCACATCGAGGCCGACATCCTGCAGGCCGCGATCGGCCTCACCGACTTGCACATCCGATCGATCCTCGCCGTCGGCGAGACGCTTGCCGACTCGTTCGACATGCGCGAGCGCCGCAAGGTGCTCACCGCGATCAACTGGGATCCGACCAGCCTCGGTGAGATCACCCGCGGCGCGGGCGTGCTGAAAAAGCGGGCGCTCGAGATGATCGAGACGCTCACCGAAGAGGGCCTTGTCGGACGGATCACGACGTCGGCCAAGGCGGGGGCGTACCGGAGGATCGACCCACGTCCAGTCGAATCCTCCGCGCTCGCCGCGACGCAGGTTCACTCCCTCAGCGAAGAGCCTCTTGCGACCGTTATCTCAATATCGAGGGGCTCGACTTCCGGCCTCGGGATCACCAGCGACGGCTTGAACGATCCGCGCCACGCATCCGCGGCACCCGTCGCAACTGGCACCGACCAGTCATCCTCAACGTCACCTGCGGCCCCGGTGGCGTCCTCCGCTTTCGCGTCGATGTTCGACCTCGACGAGCTCGGCGACAACGACGGCAACGGGCTCCCGGCCTGGTGATCGGTCAGCAGCAGAGGCAGGCCCTTCGCGAGCCGGTACGCGTTCGCCGCCGCAGGGTCGATGAACCCTGACGTGTCCGTGAGCGGCGACAGCGGCTGCCGCGGAGTCGCACCCGGCTTCACGCGGGCTTCCAGCTGCGCGCGCGCCTCAGCCTCCCCCGAGATCCCCCCCCCGTCCTCACCTTCCACTGGCGGTGGGGGCGCGTTGCTCAGCAGCTTGAGGGTATCCGGGTGCATCTGGAACGCCTGGTACGCGCCCCGCATCTCCTCGTAGGGCGTTCCGCGCTCGTGATGATCGTGAAGGAACGCGAGCGCGGCCTGCTGAAACGGCGTCGGGCGCCATCCTTCGCTGCGCGTGCGGAGCAGATGCTTCAAGCGAAAGGCCGGCATCGGGTAGGGCGAACGCGGCGCCGCCGGCAGCAGGTACGTGTTCTCGAACGGCTTGAAGCCGCCGTTGAACCAGTCGATGAGTCGCATGAGGCCGAGAAGCTGCCGCCGAGCAAAGTGCACGGTGACACCGTTCGACAACTGGGCTGACGCGAGGTACGCCTGGCCGTGAACCGCTTGAATCTGGCCTTGCCGCAGCGTAACGAGCCACTCACGGCTGATCCCCGTGCCCAGCACGGCTTCAAGGTCGAAGATCATCGGGTGCGGTGGGTGGATGCGGACGCGCTTGGGGAGCTCGGCGAACGTGAAGCCGCCTTCCTTCCCGTAAGCCGCGTAAAGCCGGTACGCCATGCGGAAAGCTGCGCGTGTGCCCGGCTTGTCGATGAGCTCAGCGTATTCACCAAGTTCGTCAGTCGTCGGGAGTGGGTCAAAACCGTTGAGCGCGCGCAGTGCGGTGCGGAGCAACGCGGCGTAGCTGTTCGCTGCGAGACGCGGGTAGCCCGCCGTTTCGATGAGCCAACGCTTGAAACCGATCATGGGGTAGTCATTCACCAGGCTTGTCACCGCGATGGGGGTGAGTGACCGTTTCGAATCGCCGGAATCGTGTCTATTGGGGGGCATGGGGTCGTCCTCACTTCGCGGTGGAGACAGATACATACACCCCCTGCTTAGAAGGATCAACCCCGTTTTAGGGGGTAGTAAGAGACCCCCTCTTTTCTGTAGATTCAGATAGTATTTTATAGGTAGGGTTAACACAAAAGGGTGTATGTACCTGTTGAAACGGGGGTGCCTAAGTAAGGGGTCCGAAACCTACTTAGAAGCTGTAGGCACCTCCGCCGGTATCTACATGCGGGCTTCGCCGCCACACCAACCCGCACCATTCCATTTCACGCTCTGGCCGCCTGTACCATTCGATTGTCCCAGCCCCCTATCTCCGATCGGGCCGGAAGTTTTTCGCTTGACACCCGCCGGCGATGCTTGACCCGTGAACATCCTCTTCGTAGAGTCGAATGCTGGATGCGCCGACAAACCGCCATCGCCCTGCCGGACCCCCGCGTCGACCCGCTCGCGTGCCACTGCGGCAAGGGGAAGCTCCAGGCGTGTCCTCGCTGCGAGCGGCTCGTCTGTACGACGTGCCACAAGCCGAAGGCGTGCCGCGACTCGCCGGCGCCGGTCGAGTGCACCGGCTTCCAACGCGAACGGCCTCTCCCGAAACGGCGTCATGCCCCGGCGGCGCCCCCGCACTTCGACGCGCCGGTGGCGGCTTCACCGCCGAAGCCCCGCCGGGCGCCCCTCATCACCTTCGACGGTCCGTGAATGCTGCGCTTCGCGCTGGACGGCATCCCGCTGTTGCTCAGCGCACCGTGGCTCGGCCTCGGCGGCAGCGGCGCCGAGGTGCGGACGCCGGTGCATCTCGAGCTCTTCGAATGCCCGCAACTGCGGTGCACGTTGACGAAGGGGGCCTGCCTCGCACGACAGCTGGCGAAGACCGAGCGCGGCGGGATCGCGCACAAGATGTGCGGGCGGCCCGTCGACGAGAAGACGGGCGCCCCGGGTGCCAGTCCGTGCGCGAAGGGCAACGCGGTCCTCGTCGAGCTCGGCGTCTGGCGTCCGTCGGACGCTCCCCGAAAGCGCACCAGCTTTCGGCAGATGGCCAGTATTCGACGAAAGCTGGCGATTGAACGGCAGCGAACGTCGGGGGGCGAGGGTTGACAGGCGAATATCCGCCTGTAAGCTAGGCCGCATGTCGGTCGAAACCGAAGTCCAGCAGATGTTCGATCGCCTGCGGCGTAACCGCGATGCGCTCGAAAAGCGCGCAGGTAACGCCATCGACACGGCCATCGCCGCGGTCAAGATCCCGCCTCTCCACGACTTTCTCGCAGGCCTCCGCCAAAAGCAGACCGGCCAGACTCACGCGGTTATCCACGATTCGGTGAAGCGGAAAATGGTCAAGGCGGAGCTCCTCGCCCTGGCTGCGAAGTTCGGCCCCGGCGACATGATGCAGTTCCGCCTCAACCCGAACGACCCGACGCTGGCCTTCGTCGCGCTCATCATCGAAGAGATTCGCCGAGAAAATGCGCGGTACTCCGTCATCAAGTGGAAGGGTGGCAACGCCCTCTGCCGGACGGCGGACGTCGGAATCCTCGAAGCGGGGGATCCGAATCTCGTCGAGGCGAACCGCGCGAGCGGCTACATCGAAATGGGGGGTTGATCGTGGGCCGCGCCTCGCTTCCGGCAGCCATGGACGCCGCTGTTGAAGTCCTGCGCGATGCACTTCGCGCGGACGGCAAAAAGGCGTCGATCGAGAAGTTCACTCCGCTCATCCGGAAATATCTGGCGTTCAACGTCGACCGCGGCGTGGGCGCGCTTTCGGATCTGCCCCTCGGCAGCATCGAGGCCTTCATCGACTCGATGGCGACCTGGAACGCTGCGACAAGGAGCGTCAACGGGAACCTCCTGCGGACGATCCTGCGGAAGATGCACCGGCTCCAAACGGGCGTGCCGCAGGCCTTGACGCTGTACGCCAACGGGACCGACGTTCCGGACAATGCGCGCGTCAGCGGCGGCGAGATCGAAGGCTTTGTCCCGACGGACGGCCCTGAGCGCGTGGAAGAGCCGCGTGCGCTGGACGACGTCAACCCCGATGACACCCGCCCGCTCGAGGAGCTCGACACCCGCGCGGACCAGTTCGAACAACCACCTTTCGAAGACGACGAGGCTTCCATGGCAGCCGCTCCCGCATACGAAGAGGCCGCGCAGCCCGCGCCGGTCGCCGCTGCTCCTGCCGCTCCCGCGCCGCCGGTCATGCGCATCGAAGTCCAGCAGGCGAAGCCGGCGGCTCAGCGCCCGCCGCCCGTGGTTCGGCCGACGCCGGCGCCGGCGCGCGACGTGTTCTCGACGACCATGCAGGCGCAGAAGAAAGTCGCGGTCTACCGCGTCTCCGACCGAGGGATCCCCGACGTCGCCGCCGGCAAGTCCGTGAAGGTCGGCGTTTTCGAAAACCGGGACATCGGAGCGCAACAGATCGACGACTGGCTCCTCAAGTCGATCGTGCCGTCGCTGCCGGTGGCCGTCGGCCAGACAGCGATGACGTTCATCCTCGTCGAAATCGACGCGATGGGCCGCGAAACGAATTTGATGCGCGAGATCCCCGTCATGCTCCCGCAGGCGCCGCAAGCGCCGCAGTACGGCGGCATGCCCGGCTACGGCCAGCAGCCCGGCTACGGACCGCCGCCGAACGCGTACGGCTACCCGCAGCCGCCGGCGTACGGCCCGCCCGGTCAGCCCGGGCCGTGGGGCGACATGCACGTCCAGCAGGTGAAGCAGCAGCTGGACGAATCGAAGGCGCGCATCGCCGAGCTCGAGAAGATGAAGGACGCGGCGAAGACGTCCGAGGAGCTTGTGCGGACGCAGCGGCTCATCGACGAGGCAACCCGCGCGCGGGCCGAGCTCGAGGAGATGAAGCGCGTGCAGACGCAGCGGCCGATGACGCCGTTCGGGCAGTTCGGGATGCAGCCCTTCGGTGGCGGCCAGCCGTTCAACCCGTTCAACCAGTACCCGCCGGGCATGTCGCCGTTCGGCGCGCCGCCGGCGCCCGCCGCCCCGCCGCCTCCTGCGGCTGAGCCCGAGGGCAACAAGGCGCTCGAGACGCTCGCCACGGCACTCGCCGCGCGGTCGGAGCCCGTCGCCGATCGCAGCGCCGAGAACATCGCGAAAATGCAGCTGGACATGATGAAGATGCAGATGGACGCCCAGGCGCGGGCGGACGACCGCTTCTCGCGGCTCATCGAAAACATCGGGCAGAAGAAGGAGGACCCGATGATGCAATTCCTTCTGCAGCAGCAGAAGGACACCGCCGCCGAGCTCCGCGAGACGCGCCGCGAGACGGGAAAGACGCGCACGATCACGGACTCGCTCACCGAGTTTCAGCAGCTGCAGACGCTTATGGGCGGTGGCGGTGGTGGCGGCGGAATCGTGACCGAGCTCCTCGAGAACGCCGACGGCGTCGCGATGCTGATCGACGCGCTTCGCGGAAAGCCCGCGCCGGCGCTGCCGGGCACGGAGAAGGCGCAGCAGCAGATGCCGGCCGCAGAGCAGCAGCAGGCGGCAGTAGAGCAAAAGCTCATCCCGCCGCCCGAGGGCGCGATGCGCGCGCTCGCCGATCTTGAGCTCGCCCGGGATCCGACGGCAACGTGGGCCGCGATGTTCCGCTTCATGGGCGAGCTCGAGGCGGTGCCCGCGTACAAGCAGGCGCGCGATGGCCTCATGAAGTTCCTGTCGGAGTGCGAAGAGGCCTCCGACGTCCGCATCTGGGTCAGGTCGATGTTCTACGATCTCGTGCGCCAGTCCGATCGCCGCAAGACGCCCGTCGGCAAGGCCGCGGTGCATCGCGCTTCGCTGGTGGCGATCGAGAACTACGCGTACCTCTGCAAGACGCTGCTCGGCATCGATCGCGAGCTCGAAATTGAGGAAGCCCCGATGCCGGCGGCCCAGGCCCCCGCTGCCCCGGCGCCCATGGCCGCGGTGGCACCCGCAGCGGCAGCCCCGACAGCGGCCTCGGCAGTTGCTCCGGTCGCGCCCGCGGCGGTGGCCGGCGCAGCGGTCCCGAAGACTGGCGCCCAGATCATGCGCGAGCGCGTGGTCGCGGCCCAGGCGGCCCAGACCGCTGCGTCAGTCACCGTCGCTGTCGTCCCGCCCGCTGGCCCCGCTGCCGGCGTCGGGGAGAAGGAAGAGGAAGACGAGGAGGAAGAGGAGGATGAGGCCGGGCAGGATGACGAGCAGGATGACGAGGGCGGTGAAAGTGCCGAGCCGGCGCAGCCCGTCGCCACTCCCGCGCTGCCGTTGACGGCGGCGCAGATCTTCCGCGAGCGGCAGCGCGTGAGCGCGTAGGGGGGTCGTTTTGCCTGATCGTGACCTCGATCCCATTGGCGGCTTCTTCGACGGCTTGCTCGGCGACGCCAAACGGCGCGCAGGCGCGGCCGCGGAAGCCTTTATTGAGCGGGAAGCCGACATCCGGCGGCAGATTGGTGCGGGCCTCGCGGGTGACGTCTTCGCGAAAGCCGCGAAGGTTGCCATCGTCGCGGCCCGCGCGCTCGGGTGGTCCCGTGAGCGTACGCTGAAAGAACTTGCAGATCTTTGGGGCGTGTCTGCGCCCCCGTTGAAGGCCTCGGTACGGCGTCCCGCACGCTGACGGCTTGACTTCACCGCGCTTGGTTGCCCGCTCGCCATGAACCCGCGTACCATCGGGAGCATGTCGGGCTTTCGGCGTGTCATCGGTGCAGCAGCGGTCATCTTGGGCGCCAAGATGGTGCACGACGGCATCCACGCGATTGTCGGCGGCGCCGTTGATCCGACCAGCCTTCTTCCGCCGCCGCTGGGCTCAACGAGCTCCGACGACGCTGGGCCGTACGGCTACAACCCCCCCGGCACCATCCCGGGCGGCGTGAAGTCGCTGACCTTCCACAAGACCGAGGACATCAACGAGCGCGCGCGGTTCATCATCGACGAGATCCGCAAGGGGAGCTTGCACCCCGACGTCGTGACGATGGTCCGGCAGCTGGTCAGCGAGAAGTGCGGCCCCGCGGGCGACAAGCGGTGGTGCATCGACCCCGAGGATTTCATGGGGGCGCTCGAGCGCCTCCACTGGTCGGTGCAGAACCCGAATTCCCCGTGGGCTGTGCGGTACACGCACGACCACACGAAGGTCGACTTCTTCGCAGGTGCGGCCCTGACGCTGCGCGTCCCCGCCGAGGACTGCTTCGTTCACGGAACGCGCGTCCTGCGGGACGACTACCGCCTTGTGCCTGTTGAGACGCTCAAGGCCGGCGACAAGATCTGGGGCAAGGATCGCTGGTCGACCGTCCTCGCCGCTGCTGACAAGGGCTTCCGGCCGACGTATCGGATCGCCCTCAACAACGGCGGGTCGATGCGCCTCACGCCAGGGCACAAGGTCTGGATTCGTGACGCAGAGGGTGAGCGCCGCATCGAAGTGCGCGAGCTCGAGGTGGGCATGGAGGTGGTGCGCCCTGCGCGCATCGCGTTCGGCTCGGGGACGATGGACCCCGACCGGGCCTGGACCGAAGGCGTCTACCTCGCGGACGGCTGGGTCAACCCGCCGAACCGGCCTGGACTCGCGCCGACGCGGTTCAGCATCTCGGGCCAAGACGGCAAGCCGAAGGAGGCCCAGAAGCGGCGCGTGAAGGCCATCGCTGAGCGGTTCGGCTTCAAGACGTACTGGAACCGCAAGTACCTCAACATCTACGATCGCGAGTGGGCCACGCGGCTCGCATCGATGGGCAGCCACGCCCCCGAGAAGCGCGTGCTCGACCTGAACCTCGATGAAGGCGCCGCGTTGCCGCTGCTCGAGGGCATTATGGCCGACGCGAGCGTGCCGCGCCGCGGTGGGGTGAGTCGCACGCTCACCACGACGAGCTACGAGCTCTTCCTGCAAGCGCGCGTGCTCCTCAAGATGGCCGGCGTCTCGGCGAGCTCGACCCATGTCGTCGACCACGGCGGGCTCGGCGAGAACCCGATCTGGCGCCTCAGCACGTACGCCCGCAAGGAAGAGCTTGACCCCAAGTGGGCCAAGCGCGGCGCCAAGACGCTGCAGATCAAGTCGATCGAGCGCGACAACCTCTCTGTGCCCTGCTTCGACATCGAGACGGACGACCACTATGTGTGGCTGCCCGAGGCCGACTGGTCGACGTCGCAGTGCGACGGCATGGTCGTCGCGTTCGGTGCGCGTGCGCGCGTCGTCGGCTTCCCGCTCTGGATCGTCCTCGTCGAAACGACGAGCAGCCCGGGCGGTTTCGACCACATCTGCCTCAAAGCCGGGATCCCCCCGCTCGACCCGACGGAGTACGTCACCGTCGACCTGGGCCTCGCGAAGATGATGCCCTTTGGCTGGGGTCTGCCGGGCCTCGACGAAGCCCTCTGGACGGGTCAGCCCTCGGGGATGGTGCGCCGCGCAGAAGCCATTCCGGT
>ERZ1292625.4446-Hain-H41-01um-R1-4446-length-10488-cov-5_pt1 | contig 10488 bp, 13 predicted proteins | sample MGYA00564400_ERZ1292625 | MGnify/ENA primary metagenome ERZ1292625 (study PRJEB36523, sample SAMEA6512639) | groundwater metagenome | collected 2019-01-08 | study: AquaDiva: Metagenomics assemblies of 32 groundwater samples
ATTCGAGGGGCATATTTTCGTCCCGCTTTAGCGGGACTCACTCGTGGTAAACCACGCGAGAGAAAAAACCTGCCATATGTGCGTGCGCATTATCACTCGAGTTTGACGCAACAAGCGTTGTCGGGCATTATATGTCTAGTTTCTGGTCATAAAGGAGCTCGTTGTGAAAACAGCGCTAGCCGCACCATCCATTCAGGAAGCCGTTAGTAGTCTGACCGTAGACGAACTTGCCGAGCTCGTTGATTGCTTGGGTGATGGCGACATGGGAAGCATTCGTAAGCGCTCGTGGTACCATCATGTGGCTTCGATCCTGCCAAAGGACAACGATGCCGACGCAATCCACGCGCTGTGGGTAATGCTCATCGAGATTCACAGCAATCGCTTCTTGGCCGAAAGCCAAGCGCGATAGATTATTCGTTGCTTCAACGCAAGGCCCCCAACCTCATGGGGGTATTTTTATTTACCCAGTCGTTTGTTTAACCACGCGCAGCCCGAAACAAAAAACGCTTAGGTATTTAAGAGCCGGGACCTCCTACGATAGAAAAACTTCCTGACTTCTTCAACAACGATTATCGAAGCTGCAACGGGTATGATCATGAGCCACTCGGAGGGCGTAAGCGGCGTGGTGCGAAGAATCGTTTGCATGATCGGGGTGTATAACGCTGCCATCTGAAGTGCGACGACCACCAGAGTTGCCCCAACAAGATATTTATTTGAAAACCACTCCATACCGAAGATTGATCTATTCTCAGAGCGACAGTTCCAAGCGTTGAACCATTGAAAGACTGCGAGTGTGGTGAGTGAAATTGTCCATGCCTTTGCAATGTCGGTGTCAAAGTATTGGTTAAAGAGAAAGAGGGTTCCAAACATCATCGGTATCGCCATGACAGCCATTCTTTGGAGCATCAACGAATCAACGAGGTATTTTCTGGGATGCTCAAACGTGCCTGCCAGCAGTCCTTTCTCTTTGGGCTCCATAGCCAAAGCTACATCAAGAAATCCGTCTGTTACAAAGTTGAGCCAGATAATTTGTGCCGCGAGAATTGGCAATGGATACCCAAGAAATAGTGCGCCCGAAATCACGAGCACTTCTCCGGTGCTGGTCGAGAAAAGATAGAGAATGACCTTTTTAATTGTTTTGTAAATACTCCTTCCCTCCTCGATCGCCGAAACAATACTCCCGAAGTTATCGTCAAGTAAAATGATATCCGAAGCTTCTTTCGCCACCTCGGTACCGATTTTCCCCATGGATACCCCAAGGTCAGCAGCGACTAGCGACGGTGCATCGTTAACTCCGTCTCCGGTCATGGCTACGATCTCGCCTCGTCTTTTGTAGGCATTGATGATTTGCATCTTGTGCTCCGGTGTCACTCTTGCAAATACGGTCGTTCCCGCAAGCTTATCGGCAAGCTGGGCGTCATGCATTGATTCAATCTCATCTCCGGTCAAAACCGTATCCCCCTCTTGGTATATTCCGGCTTCCTTGGCAATAGCCCGAGCGGTTATCTTGTGATCGCCAGTAATCATGACCACTCTGATGCCAGCTTCTTTCGCGCGACTTATTGCTTTCCTCACTTCTGGTCGAAGCGTATCCTGCATACCAAAGAAACCAACGAAAGAAAGCGAGTTGATGGAGTCTGTGTTCAGTTGTTTTGGAGCATCATGACGAACCGCAACCGCTATGACCCGAAGGCCTTCTTCGGACATGCGCGCAAATGTCGCTTCAAGCTCTTCTTTTTCCCTTTTCGAAAGAGAATGATTCTTACCTCCGCGCCCGATATCGCCACAAAGAGCAAGTACTATTTCTGGCGCTCCGGCAACGGTTAAAAGTGACTTCTCGCCAACCTGATGAACGGTGGCGTGATATTTTAACTTATAGTCAAAAGGAATTTCCGATAACAGGGGGGATTCCCGTAGAAGATCTTCCTTATTAAAACCTGCCTTCTCGGCAAAAACGAGCATAGCGGCCTCAGTCGGGTCTCCAGAAATTCTCCATTCTTTTGTTTCTTCCGCGTACGAGAGCCGTGCGGTCGCAACAAAAGCAGCTGCTTTTCCAAGATACAGGAGATCATCTTGATTTGCCGCGTCAACAGCATTTCCCCCAAGCTTAATGTCCCCTTTAGGCTCATAGCCAACACCACCAATCTCAAACAACCTGTCGGCGGTCCATACTTTGCGGACAACAAGTTCATTTTTGGTAATGGTTCCTGTTTTGTCTACCGCGATGACCCGCGCTTGCCCCAAAGCTTCAACTGCCTGGAGTTTTTTAACAAGTGCGTTCCGTTTTGACATTCGCCAAACTCCTGTGGCAAGGACCAGCGTCATCACGATAGGAAGACCTTCGGGAATGATTGAAACGGAAAGCGAAACGACGGTCGTAAACATTTCCTTGGCGGTATGGCCCATAAAAACACCAACAATAAATAGCACCGTGCTGATTGTTGCCACCGTGGCGATAATTGCTCTTGAGAGATACCTGATGTTTGCCTTGAGCGGAATCTCCGTGTCTATGGATGAAATTTGTTTTGCAATCCCGCCAATGACCGTGGAGAGACCAGTAGCAACAACAACCGCTCGGCCATGTCCGGCAACTATATGAGTACCCTTGAAGACCATATTCTTTTGTTCCGCTGTGGGTAGATCATTACGCTCTAGCGCTTCAACGCTTTTGTATATTGGCTCGGATTCTCCGGTAAGAGATGCTTCGTCTACCCTTAGGCTTTGAGATGCAACAACCCGAGCATCGGCAGGGATACGCTCTCCTTCCTGGAGAAGGACAATATCACCCGGGACCACCTCGTGATCGGGAATAATGTATTCTTTGCCGTCACGAAGAACTGTCGCGTTTGTCTCTACAAATTTTTTCAGAGCAAGGAGCGTGTTTTGAGCCTTGCCTTCCTGAATGACACCGACAATGGCGTTGAAGAGAAGAACGGCAAGAATGATTGAGCCATCAACAGTTTCTCCCAAAGCGAAAACGACCGCACTTGCGGCAAGAAGAATATAGATAAGTGGACTTTGGAACTGGCCTAAAAAGAGCCGTAGTTTTGAGCGCGGCTTTTCCTCGGGGAGGCTGTTTGCGCCGTATTGTTTGAGTCGTTCTTTCGTTAAATCAAAAGAGAGGCCCCGATCGGAACTTCCTAGCTTGTTGAATGTTTCCTCTAGTGAAAAGGAATACCATGATTGTGTCATTGGTTGTAATTATATCTGAATTCCCTCTTCATTTCAGCAGGTTCTAGATTTTTTCTCGCTGCTAGCGGCGGGGAAAACAGGGTGGATCGATTCAAAAAAGTGCTTCTTGATTGTGCGCCTCAATATGTGCGTGAATTCGTCTGTAGTTCCTAGCCGATAGTCTCTATCCGAAAACCAGCAATCCCGCTGGTTTTTTTGCGCAGAAAGACCATTCGAGAAGTATTGTATTTTTTTGTTCGTCCGTTACTCTACCTTCAGTACTTATCAAAAGGAAAAAACATGAAGCCGGAACAAATCCTTAATGTTATTGAGAAGTATCGGGATTATTTTTTTGCTACAGGCATCAAGGCGATAGATTACAGCCACGACAGAATCGTGGATAATCCGACTCGCGCGCTTGAACACTGCTATGGCATGCTGGATCAGATGGTGGAATTCGTTCGTCAGGGAAAGCTGGAAAAGGTGTTTCGGTGGCTCGGGTTCCTTCAGGGCGTTCTCTGGTCAAATGGAATCTATACTCTTGCCGCGCTTAAAGATCATAACCAATCAAAAAAAATGAACACCCGCAAGGCAATATGTCGTTGACGCGAGAATCCCGCAATGCTACCCTCTACGGAGAAGATTTGAGCGGAGTAAAAGAATGACTCTTTTTGCAACAACGAAAAAAGGCGAAATAGCCGAAGCCGGCTTTACCTGGGGGTTTTTCGGAACAAGCGGTGTGCGTATTGGAGAATACGAATTCTCAATAGACCAGTTTTGCGCAATCGCGTCGCATCTCCTTGGAGGTGGCCTCTTCGGTTGGCGCAATCAGGAGACTCCGGAAGCAGTAAATCAGGCCCTTTCTACGCTCTTTGAGCTCTACGAACAGATCGATGGGAGGTGGGTGAGAAAGGAAAAATACCGCCTGCCCAGCTAATCTATTGTTAAATTAAAAAGACGACCAAAAGGGTCGTCGTTTTTTTATGTAAACATGATAAGAGTCGTAAACCAAAGACAAAGCAGGTGAAGCATGTTGTCAACCGCGGTGTAAACAAGTGCCCAGAATGCAATGTGAAATTCTCGATGCAGGTCTCCAAGCCGTGCCGCGCCTTCGGGGGTTCTTCCGCGGATAATTCGGAGCCATTTATCGGCGATGGAAAATCTGTCAATGATCCAGTGCGGGATCGCGACAGCAAGCCATACACGCCAGTCAAAGACTTGGATCATCGCGCAAACAGCGGTCGCATACAGAAGAACATGAATAGTGCAGGCAATCATGCCGGTCGCACCTCGAGACGTCTTTGTAAGCGCCATCCATTTTGACTGTAGAAGGTAGTCCCCAATACAGTGCCCAAGAAACGCAGGAACGAAAATCGAAGAAGTGATGATGAGCTGTTCGATGTTCACAACCCCTCCTTTCTTTTTGTTCTTTTTTGTCCGAACTCGGAGCAGTCTTCATATGCCGCTCAACCAAAAGTGATTTTCGCCAACATAGAGATAGACATCGTCTCCGCCCTCTTGTTTTATCCTGATATTTGCTTCCGTCCCGTCGGAGAAAGAAAAGCGGATCTCTTGCCATGTTCTGTCGATTGACTTTTCTTTTCTCGTTGCTCTTTTGTCGATACCGACGGAGACGCAGGTGATCTTTTTTCCTACAAATATCTTGCGTATCTTTTCTGCCGTTTCCGCTTCGCGCCTCTCTGCTTCCTTTCTTTCTGCGTCAAGCGCCTCCTCGATCCGGAAGCTCATCTTCTTTCGATCCTCTCCACGCTTACGTCCCTCCTCGAACGCGCGCAGGGCGGCCATCCATCCCCGATCGACATCGGCGCCGACACCAGAAGCTTGTCTTTTTTCATTCCTTTTTTTCCGCAGGCTTTCGCTCTTTTTTCTTCTCTCTTCTTTTTCCATCGCCGCTCGTACGTCCCTCTCGAATTCTTCGTGTTCTTTATCGGAAACGTCAGGGTTCCCTTCCCAGTCAAGATTATGGAATCGCACTTGCTTCTCCTTTTTGGATTTTCAATGCTCTGAAAGCATTTTCTACCCCTGGAGAAGCTTGTTCAATAGTGTATAATAACTGTTATACAATGACTGACCTACGCCAAGCACTTGCCAAGCTCGACCTCAGCGAATCAGAAATTGACGTGTATCTTGCTATGGTTGAGGGAGCTTCTTCGGTGCGGGAAATCATGAAAATCACCCGACGAAAACGACCCACGGCCTACTATGCTTTGAATGCCCTATTGCAAAGAGGCCTGGTAAGCAAAACGTCCACAAACGACAAGGGTGTCTTTCGTGTCGAGCCGGTAGGTTCGCTAAATGGCCTTGCGACGAAAAAACTTCGTGAGGCTGAACACCTCGCAGAAGAGGTGAAAAAAATGGCGGAAGGTATTGAGTCCAAGCCGCGGGGAGAAGAGCGGCCGCAGGTTTCTTTTTTTGAAGGCATTGATGCCGTAAAGATGCGGGTCATGTACACGCTATATAATCGGAGCCGGCTTATCTACTCGATAGTTCCAAGCGCAAACTCCTTCTGGCAAAACGATGATGTTTTTTCAAAAAGCTATGTCGAAGAGCGAGTACGGCGCGGCATTCGAACAAAAAATCTTTGGGAAGATGGATCGAATAAGGATTTTTTAAAGAAGTACTACCAGGAACTCTCCCATGTGCGTCTTCTACCGAAAGAAATGAGGAATGTATTTTCCACGACAATCTTTTTCTACGACGACAAGACGCTTTATATATCTTCGAGGAAAAACAACTACTGCATCCTTGTCCAATCCGAAGAGCACTTCGCGATGATGAGGGCTATTTTTGATAGTATTTGGGCAAATTCAAAAGACCTTACCTGAATAAATCCCCAAACAAAAAACCCGCTGTATGCGTGATCTTTGTTTTCGTCTAGATCGTTTGAAGCGGATGTACGCGGTGTCGGAAGGATGGGGAAATCTCGAAGGGCTCGTATTTCTTCCGAAGCTTGATTCCATCTGATTTTCGAAAAGTCTACCGCTTCGCCCCACCTCGCCTAAATAGGCTTTGACTTCTTTTTGATTGTGTCGTTTGGTTAACGTATGCTCGCACAGAATAAGAAAATTGCTGAGAAGAATGCCGTCGCGCTTTCACGGATTCTTCAGAAATACGAAGATGAGTTGCGCCTTATAAAAGACGAAGAGCGCGTTCTTTTGCTTTCTCTTGTCGAAAAAGGGAAAAAAATCACCCCATCAAATGCACGCTGAACACCCATCAATAATGCCTTCGGAAGCGTGCGAGGGCGAGCGCGCCCATGAACCGGAGCTTGGTCTCGACGTTGCCAGAAGAATGGAAAAAATGGAGCTTTCTTTGGATATTCTAGGAAATAATGACTTGTTCCTGGAAGAGGCATTTCGGGCAAGCAACCTTCCCCGAAATGACGTTGAGCGGCTTGCTGAAACAGGCGGCATATTGAGTACTCTCTCGCGAATCAGGGAGCGCGCTCAAGTTCTCCGGAAAAAAATAAAGGCGCTTGCGCTGCTTGGTATGCTTTTCTCGGCAGGAGAAATAGGAGCGCAAACGATGGGCGGCGGCCGAGAGTATTCCGGGACCGATAGCGGAGAAAGCGCGATAAGTCGCATTTCGGAACGAGGTCAAGGGGGATTTTCGGGAAATTATAAAACCGTACTTGAAGGAGACTTTAGGGCTCTTGCAAAAAATGCAGAACATGAATGGCTCATCGTTCTCGCGAAGAAGCCGGAAGCAAACACTCGCCTCCTTGCCTACGTACAGGGGAATACGGCAAGTATTGATATTGACACCGAAAAGCTCGTAGACCTTGTCGTTAAAGAAGGATACACGGAAGCCATAGATCAATTTATTTCTGTCCACAACCACTCTTTCTCGGCATGGGAGGAGCTCATGACAAGCGACGAATACGAATCGTGGCGCGGGGCGATGCGATTAGAAACAAAAACGAAAGACGACGTACGGTCGTATACGCAAAACGCGAAGGAAGGAAAACTGCCACCGCTCATTCTTCCGCCTTCCGCGCCGGACATCTTTGACTTTTTCGGAAACGTTATAAGCAAAGAAGGATACGATGCGGAGGTGAAAGGAGCCGTTGTCGATCCCTCCGGCGTATGGGAGTTTTCTCTTGACCCAAAGATTTCCAAAGAAAGCCCTGGGTCGGGACTCTATTATGTCATGAGGAAAAAGTCCAAAGGAGAGATTGTTTCTCCTGAAATAGAAAAAAAGTACGAACTAGCTCTCGATGAGTATCGAAAGGCTCACGCGCGAGTCGTTTCTCCTTATTCGGAAAAGGCGGTTTCTAGGGCTTTAAGCGGAGATGTTTCGCTCATCATGAAAGAAAAAGGCTCAAAGGAAAAATTTATAAAAAAACTTGAGCGCGCGGCCCAAATGCTTGATATAACCCTTACGTTCAGTCCATACCAAGATCCGGAGACTGGTCAAGGAACGGATAAATAGGAAACTACGCCGGTTTCTTCAAACAAAAAACCCGCTGTATGCGGGATCTTTGTTTTCGTCTAGATCGTCCGAAGCGGACGTACGCGGTGTCGAAAATATTCAACCCCGACGAGACAAAGCGCGCCGAGCACGAGAAATACTGCGACTGCCGCAGCTCTTCCTTTTCTCGTTTTTACCGTATCGAACAAGGACGCAGTCTGAACACTCTCCGCTTGCGAGGCCTTGTCCATCCCCACAACAACCGATCCAGCGTCCACGGGAACGTTCGTCACGGAAGTTTCTGCGGGAAGGGTCTTTCCGGTCTCAACTGCAAATGCCGAAGCCCCTCCTTGCACGAGAAGCGTGTTGAGCGCCACCAAGCTCCCGCGAAGCGTGCCGAGCGTTTGCTTGGTGGGAGAGATTTGAGCCTCGGGGACTAATTCTTCGGCGACCCTTGCCTCAAGGATGTCGAGAGTTTTCCCGAGAATATCGAGGGCTGTTTTAAGTGTCGCTGCTTGTTCTGGGGTAATTGCCGATGCTCCGTCCGCGGCGCGGGCTCCTTGTGGCCCCGCAAAGATTGATATGGCAAAAATCGCTCCAAAAACAAACAGAATTGTGGTTTTTTTCATAGAGTTTGTGTTGTTTTTAGTGATATATATCGCCTAGCGGCGAAATGTAAAAGAACGAAAAAAATACTTCCGTTACTATGCCATAGAAGACCAGGGCAGCGCAATAAGCAGGGTCTCTTTTCTATCCGCTCGAAAGCGGTTTGATTCCAATAAGTCCTCCTTCGTAGATAAAAAAGTTGAGCCCGAAAGGACTCTTGGGAACTTCTGCGATAAACCCTTCTTTTACCAAATCTTCAACGGCGCTCGGAAAGCTGCCTGTTTCTTCCCGATAAGTCGAAACTGCGTCTTGTAAAAGCTCGATGATTTCCAGATGCCGAATATGCATCTCTGCTCGCTTCTTCGTATCCTTATCATTCGCTCCAGCTTCTATCGCGAGCCAAATCTCTTTCATTTCGCCTCGCGACTTTGGGGCTATGCCGTAACCGAGAGAAAATCGCCGAATGGACTCTGGTATGCCGGTGGTCTGGGCTGCAAGATCGAAATACTTTGCGGCCTCTCCGCGATCGCGCAGGTAAACATGATTCACGGCTCCTAGATAGAATGGCACACGCCAATCCGGCTCCGAAAGCCTAACTCCCCGCTTCCCGACCTCGACCGCCGCCTGCACACGATACGGATGTTTCTGAATCTCCGGAAGAACGATTGTAGAAAAATAGTATGGCTGTGAAAACCTTGGATCAAGGCTATTTATAAGTCGGATCTCGTAGTCAAGTTTTTCATACCCGTCCGGCACCAGGGGCATGTCGGAACGAAGAGACACCCACCGAATTGCCGCGACGGCTTCGTGAAGTCCTAGGTCGAATACCTTAATAAACGAAAGCGGCGTGAAGTCAATTACCTTCGGTGCTCGAACGACAAAAGAATCGTGCACGCTCTGCGCGACGGGAATGGCCACAGCAAAAATCACGACCCCGCAAGCCATAAGCAGTCTTCTTCCTAAAGCTCTCTTCGCTTGAAGCATATGATTGCGAAATATAGAAGCAGTGTGCTATACGCTACGGCGTACACAAAAACAGAAATTCCGACTGGCCAGGATATCATTGTATGATGCGCGGCAAGGCCGCGAATGTTGAACTTTTCGAGGTTTGGGAGGATATAATATGCCCCAGAAACAAGCCTGAGCGTGATTCCTCCGATTTGCGCGGCGTTTTCAAGGACAAGCTCTAGAAGATGCCCCGAAAACAAGAGGATCGAGGAATAGATGGTCGCGGTAAGCGGGCTTGCAAAAGACGAAAAGAAAAGAAGCAGTGCGACGAAAAATCCCATCTCAAAAAGCTCGAAGAGGATTGCGAGAAGTCCGAGCATGTCGAACTCCCTCGCCTCGTATCCAACGACACCAAGATAAATTGCGGCCATCGCAGAGATGGTAAGCGCAATCGCGGCAAACAACCCAAAAAACTTTCCGAGAACTATCTCCGCTCTCGTAACGGGTTTAGAAATAACAAAATAAAGCGTTCGCGATTCGATCTCTTTATAGAGAACGGATGCTCCCAAAAAAACAGTGACGACAACGCCGCATACATATATTCCGGCGAGACCAAAGCTCTTCACCATCGACACGTCGCCCAGAGCAAGCCTTGCAAAAAAAAGATCGGTTAGCAGATAAAAAACCGCAAAGCCCAAGATGCCGTAAAGAATTCTGTCTCGAATCGCCTCCTTAAATGTATTTTTCGCGATAACCCAAATTGAGTTCATGTTCTCGAAACAGCTTCAATGGTATTAATAAATGCCGCCTCAAGAGGTCGTCCAGCACAAAACTCTTTGACCGGCCCCGAATAAAGTAGCTTTCCTTCGTGTATGATGCCAACATCATCGCAAAGCTCCTCCGTGTCGTAGAGGATGTGCGAGTTAAAAAAGATCGTCTTTCCGCGCGTCTTGAGTCTTTTGATTATTTCTTTTATTTCCCTTCTTCCGATAGGATCAAGGCCATCAAGTGGTTCGTCTAAGAAGACATAGTCGGGGTCGTTTACTAGGGCCTGAGCGAACCCGAGCCTTTGCTTCATGCCCTTCGAATAGGTGGAAATGCGCTTGTCCCGTGCTTCGTATATTCCAACCTCTTTTAGTAGTTCCTCATGTGATGCTGTGTCTTTCGATCTACGATTGCGAAAAAGATCTCCGCAAAAACGAAGAAATTCGAGTCCGGTGAGTCGAGCATAAAAATAGGGAGCTTCCGGCATAAAGCCTATCTTTTCTTTTATCGCAACATCTCCGGCCGGAAGTCCTTCTATTCTCACGCACCCCTCATCCGACAAAGAGA
>ERZ1292625.4448-Hain-H41-01um-R1-4448-length-10487-cov-3_pt1 | contig 10487 bp, 9 predicted proteins | sample MGYA00564400_ERZ1292625 | MGnify/ENA primary metagenome ERZ1292625 (study PRJEB36523, sample SAMEA6512639) | groundwater metagenome | collected 2019-01-08 | study: AquaDiva: Metagenomics assemblies of 32 groundwater samples
GATCATCGCAACGAAGAGCGGCCAGCCGACAATAAAAAAAGAGGGAATAAAAGACTTTCTAAAAAGCCTGACTTACCCGCTTTATTTCCTGGATTACGAGACAGCAATGGGAATAGTCCCCCCTTATAACGGCACCAAACCATACCAACAGATACCCTTCCAGTATTCACTGCACATAATACAAAAACCGGAGGACGAACCCGTGCACAGGGAATATCTACACAGGGATGGCAGCCACCCGGTCCCCGCCCAGTTGAAAAAACTCAAGGAAGATATCGGTCCCGACGGCACTGTTATCGTATGGTACAAAACCTTCGAAACCGCGAGAAACAAGGAAATGGCGGCTATGTTCCCGGAATTCGCCGGATTTCTTGAAGATATGAACGACAGGACCGTGGATCTGATGGAGCCCTTCGCGGCGGGATTGTTTGCCGACAAGGATTTCTTCGGGAGCTCCTCGATAAAGAGCGTTCTGCCAGTCATCGTCCCAAGCCTAAGCTACAAGAAACTCAACATACAGGAGGGCGCGTCGGCCCAGAGATATTGGATGGATGCGGTCCTCAAGGATAAAAACGGCATAGACAGGGAGAAATTGTTCTCCGACCTCGTTGAATACTGCAAAATGGACACTCTGGCCATGGTGGAAATATGGCGGGTGTTAGAGAGCTTATAGAATAGGAACTCTATTCTCACCCGCGGTACGCGAGTGAGATCTTTTTCCCCTTCCGCTTGCGGCGTTTCTTTCTTGCGAGTTTTGTTTTCTTATTTGCCATCCCAGTATATCAACCTCGATGGGTTACACCGCGACGACTGTATTGTGATTTCGTTGTATTCATATCTCTTTTCCCTGGATAATGCGCCTTGATTGTTTCCTTTGCGGAGCGAATCGAGGTTGTATTACTGGGCATTGTTTGTTGATGTAGCTGCTTCCTTCCTCACGACGTCGAACCTGACGGTTTCCGGAGAGAAGTCCACGATGGAAAGCGTGCGCGGCGCCTGTATCATCTCTTCCTCGATGGAGACCCTTTCCGTTCCCGGCTCGATGAACTTCGAGGCGTCTATGGTGATCTTGAGCGTCTTCGGGTCGAGGATGTCGAAGTCGGCGGATTTCCCCGAAAGCGTCACGGAAATCTCCGTCGGCGTTATCTTCGCGATCTGCATGCTCTCGTGAAGGAAGCGGAATTCAACCGCCGCCTCGAATTCCTTCGTCGCGTGCCCAGGCTGGAACACGAAGAGGAACCACAGAAGGACCGCCATGACGAGCGCGCCGAGCTTCGCCACAAAATTGGAAATGAAGATCTCCCTCCAGAATTTCACGGATTTCAGGGGCGATGACTCGTCGAAAAATTCCTGTAGGCGCTTTGCCGCCTCCTCGGCATCCTTGAGCTCCATGAGCCGGCCGAACCGCGCGAGAGAAATTGTTCCCCGCTCCTCCGAGACGACGAGCACCATGGCATCGCTCTTCTCGGAGAGACCGACGGCCGCCCTGTGACGCAATCCCACGTCGCGCAGGTGCTTGTAACGCTCGGCAAGGGGCAAATGCGCGCTGAAACGCTTGAGCATCCCGTCCTCTATGAACGCTGCGCCGTCGTGCCCAGGCGAGGTAGGATCGAAAATGGAAAGGAGAAGCGGTACAGAAAGGTCGCCGTGGAGCGGCACCCCGCCCTGGAGGAGGCGGTCCAGTGGCTGGCCCCCGGGAAACACCAGGAGCGCGCCCATGCGTTTTCCAGCGAGATAATCCAGTGTCTTCCTGACGATGTCCACGACGGCCTCGTCCCCCCGCTTCTCTCCCGAGCGTGTCCGCTGGATCTTGCCCCATAGGGAGATGGATTCGAAGAAGCTCCGGAGTTCCTCCCGGAAGATGACTGCCATGATGACGATGAAGAACGCGAAGAAGTACTGGAGGAGCAGCGCCGTGAGGTTGAGATTCAGGAAGTTCGCGGCGAGGAACGCGGCAAACAGCAGCACGACGCCGTCGACGATGAAGAAGGAATTCGTGCGCTTGAAAAGCAGGAAAATGAAATATAGGACAACCGCGATGACGGCGACGTCGAGAAAGTCGCGCCACGTGAGCGTGAGCCACGCGTTCGTGACGATGAACGAGAATTGCTCCCAAAAGGACGCGGTCATTCTTCAACTATACCCATGCCTCTACCGAGAGGCAACCCCGGTAGTAGCACTGCGGCATGCTCAGTGCCTCCATGTGTTTTAATAAAAAAATGTGAATTATTTCAACTCTTGCTTTCTTCATTACTCCAGAAACGCATTGAGGCGGCAGCAGTCCACTACCGGGCAACCCCAGAGGGAATTATGAAGCCCGAATTACGATTGAAACTCTAACTAAAAGAATTCATTGATTCGCGATTCGGATTTTATTCATACTTCATAATTCTTAATTACTTCACCTACTTCTTTTGCCGATTTTGTTTTCATGAGCTTTGCCCGCAACTCCGACGCTCCACTAAACCCAGATATGTACGCCTTGAAATGCTTCTTCATGATGTTGAACCCTTTTACGCCCGCGAATGTCTTCTCAAAAAGCTCGGCGTGGTCCGCCATCGCATGCAGCCTCTCCTTAAGTGAAGGGGATGTTCCCGAAAAGAACCACGGATTGCCGAACGTTCCCCTCCCCACCATTATGCCGTCCGCTCCGCATTCTTTTGCCTTTTCTCTCGCGTCTTCCAAGTTTTCTATGTCGCCGTTGCCGATGATGAGGGGTTTCGCGCCTTTTTTGAAATACCCGTCCCTTATCCGTACTGCATCCGCGACGCGCTCCCACCGCGCGGGAACTTTTGACATTTCTTTCCTCGTCCTGGCGTGCACCGTCACGGCCGCCGGAGAGCACTCCAGAAGATACGGAAGCCATGCTTCCAATTCGTCTTTTGCGTACCCGAGACGCGTCTTCACGGACACTGGGAGCGCCCCCGCGCCTTCCTGCGTGGCGCGGAGAACTTCTTGCGCAATCTTTGGCGTTTTTATAAGCGCCGCGCCCGCTCCTTGTTTCTCTATACGCCTCTCGGGGCAACCCATATTCACGTCTATTCCGTCAAACCCGAGTTCTACGCAAAGCTCCGCGGCCTTCTTAGCATTTTCGGGCTTTGATGTAAAAATCTGCGCCACTATGGGCTTTTGCCTGCGGGAAAACTTCAAATCAATGAGGAGTTTCTCTCTCCCCTTTGCGGAGCACAACCCGTCCGCGGAAACGAATTCGGTAAAAAATACCGAGGGTTTCCCGTGCTTCGCAAACATCTCCCTGAAAGCGAAATCCGTCACGTCCGCCATGGGCGCGAGAATAAGGATGGGTTTTTTCTGCGCCAGAGGCGCATCAGCCTTCGGCTGAAATTTTCTCCAGAAACCGAATTGAATCACCATTCAAGGGTAACTCCAAGAACCAATACCTTCAACCAACCCACCGGAATTAAAGAATATATTCTAACGTTCTTGCGGCATAAACAAAAACCCACACCTATCCAATAGATGCGGGTACAAAAAGGTTCTTAAAACAATACCGGTAAAATCAATACAAGCCCACGTGTCCGGTTTCGTCTTCTTCGAAAACAATCCCCCGTTCCTCAAGGAACTTTCTAATCGTCTCGTATATCTCACCACTCTTTTCGCCACAAAAGTAAAGCACCTTATTCTTTTGGAAAACATCTTTTTTTCTGGTTTCAAAGACAAATCCCTTTTCGGGATCTTTTGCGTGAATGTATATAAAGTTTGTGCAGTCACGAACAATGTTCAGTACAAAACTTTCTCCGAAAAAAGTCATTTGGTTGTCGTCAAAAGAAAACTGGGTTGCATAAGTTTTTTCCGCGTTCTGCGCGTACACAGACGGGAGAACTAAAAAGGAAAACGCCAACATGAAAAGAAGAAACAGCTTTAATTTCATTGTCATTATAATATTCCTATTTATTAATTATTAATTGAAAAACTGGCTTAAGCTTGCAACAGCAAATTGTCTATGTCAACTATTTTAAAAACTCAACGATTGGCCTTCCACTACTAAAAAAGGAATTTCTCGAAAATCAAAAATCCACCCCTCAAAAGGGGTGGATCAGAATGCGTTTTTCCTTAATAATTTCCCTGGCCGCAATGACTAAAGCACCCGCCACACGTGCCGCCGCTCTCAATATAACAGTTATTGCAACACCATACTGGACGGTTGATTATTTCTCCTCCGCCGATTTTTGTTTGCTTGCCGGCTTTTGTGAACAACACGTCGTCAGCTTTCGGAATCCTCGTCGTAGCACCGCTAACAGAAAATTCAGAGCTCATCGCTTTCAAGGACGTATTAGCAAGTGATTGAAGTACAATGCGATATACCCCAGATGCGAGGCGCGTTGGAATAGTCCAACGATAATCACCATCATTGTATGCTTTTGAAGAAATAGTCCCCAACGACCGTGCAGTGTCCTTTTCTCCTACGAGATATATGGAAAGAAAATCAGTTTCCTTGAGTGACATTGACGGATCTGTTGATTGCCACTGAATCGTATACTGCTTTCCCTTCACCCATGCCGAGTCCTTCGTTTCGGAAGGATTCGTGATTTTTATCTTCAAATCGCCGCTTGTCTGATCCGGAGATCCATGCGCTCCTCCACCGCCAACCAAATCAACTGCAGGACGCGATCCGCCAGATTCTGTAGTAGAAGGCGCAGTCGCATCGGAAATTATCGCGAACGTTCCGCCATACGAACGCCTGTCGGGGCGCGCGTATGGCTCAACCGCGAGCTGATACTCACCCGGATATACGTTCTTGGACACCGTCCACTTGTAACTCCCCGTGTTTCGCGTATACGCCGCAACCGTCCACAACACAGACGGACGCTTTGAGATATTATTTGTTGATACGAGATAGAGTGAAACGAAGTTTGGAGATTCCGCTGCCCCCATTGTGGGGTTGTCATTTTCCCACTTCACCTCATAGGTTTTCCCAATAGTCCACCGCTCTCCAGCCGCTGGTGAAGTGACTTTAAAGGAAATTACGCCAGGCTCGGGAGACGGCTTCGGCACCGGAACAGGCGCAGGCGTCCTTGCGGTGTCGATTACAGCCGGCGTCGAACCAGTGTTGCCGGTAAAGCTGTCTATCTGCCTCTCTATGATTGAGCTCACCGCTTTCGCGAGATCCGTCACGATGTCGAAGAGCTGCGCCAAAAGCGCCGAATCGCTCATCGCGGTCTGCGCTTTCGCGAGGCCCACGGAACCCGCGAAGAGCAAAGCGACTGCAGCGACTATAAATAATGATTTTTTCATCTGTTTTTTGATTTTCTCGACTTTCGTCCATTCTAACATATGTACCCCCGCAATATGTGGGGATAACGCCAAAAAACCCATTTTCTGCCTGCATTTCCGGCGTATGGGTGGTCTCTAGCCCTTCCCTTGGTACGGGGAAAGGCGAGGGATTGACCCCCATACCAATGCATTGGTGTGGGGGTTGACTCCTATTGCTTTATATGCTAATATTTCACGCAGATATAACTCTAAAATTAAAGCAAATTAAAGGGCTCTTTAAAAAGCCCAGGAGGTTAAAAATTGAAAAAGATTATATCTCTGGCAATCATTTTACTGTTTGTTGCAACTTCTTCCTATGGACAGAACCTCTCCGTGAGGTTATCTACCCACGGGATATCCCCTATTTACAATGCACAGGGTGACAACGCCAACAACTTTTTCGTCGGTGAGCTTTCCCTGAATATAAAGGAAAACTCGAAACACGCTGGGATACGATTGATACCACAATATCACTACAGTCCCCAAAAGCAGTTTGCCGCAGTGACACTGGTATTCGATATCTATCCCTTCGGTGACGATAACAAGGATCTCACGATGCGCATCTCAGGAGGCCCCGGATTAGGAAAGGAATTCGGAAGCACCAATGATTCACTTTTGAAGAAGTATCAGTTTATCTACCAAGGCGGATTCCAATTCTATTCAAAGGGAACCGAATTTGTGATAAATGCAGTGGGTAATGTTACCGGAATAAAATATGTGCAGGCAAAAGTGTTTTTCAGAATAGGTAAAAACTTGGGAATAGGCGCGTTTGGTGAAAAGTACTACGAAAGTAAATTTCAAGGGGGTCCTTACATGGAATTCCTCTTCCAAAACAGCGCGAAAACCATCCAGGTTAAACCGTTTGGGTCCGTGCTATTAAATGGAGAAGGAGGAAAAGTTGAGGTTTCCGGCATGATTGGAATTTCATTCACGTTCCAAAATTCCGGCTTCCACTTCTGACAGCAACGATAACGAATAAAACAATTGTAAGCGCTCTTCGTTTTCCCAACGAAGGGCGTTTTCTTTTTTTAAACTTTGTGCGGGATAGGAGAATGTCAGTCGCAAGCTCCCTCCTTGAGAACCCTCGGTTCTCAACAACTCTCCGACACGGAAGGGACCCAGCGGCTTCCCTTCCGACCCATCCCTCATTCTCGTATCCCACCTGCAAAAAAACAGAAAGAGAAGGATAAATCCTTCTCTTTTGTTTCTGTGCGGGATACGAGAATCTCACACGCTGGGAAACCCACGGTTTTCCCACAACCTGCCGACAGGCAGGCCTTCCTTCACGGGGAACCGATCGCGGTTCCCCGACCCCCTCCGCGGTTCGATTCCCACAAAACATAAAATAGGGAATTTATTCCCTATTTTATGTTTTGTGCGGGATACGGGAATCGAACCCGTATCTCAACCTTGGGAAGGTCGCGTCCTACCACTGAACGAATCCCGCCTTCGTTCGCCCAGGCGAACTTCGGCGGGCAGGCCCGCAAAAATCGCCAAGACGAATCATTTATTTTTTAATCCTGCTTCTGATTACTGCTTGTCGCCGCCCGTTCCTGTGGAATGACGATAAGGAGCTTTTCTCCCTGCCTCGTAAAATTAAACCGCGCCCTCGCCTCTTTCAAGAGGTTTTCGGGGATCCCGAAATATTCTATCTTCCCGAAAAGGCCGCTGTTCTCCTCCTCGAGCGAAACGCTCTTCGCGCGGAGCTCCTCCACGGATGCGCGGAATGAACTGTGCTCCTTGTAAAGCCGCCATCCTACGATGCCGAACGCGGCCGCAAGCGCGATAATGAGCCCCATCCTCCACCTGGACATCCCGTTCATGATAGGAAATCCACGCATGCCGCGCATGCGTGATTTCCGTACGTTGCGACCGGCTTTTCAATTAAGCGCCCGAACAAACACATACATCATTATTTTATGTTGTTCATGATACACCGAGCAACGTGATCATGAAACGGGACTCATGCCTTTATTCTAACGCAGACGCGGGAACAAAAGTAACCCCGACGTTCCGTCTGGGTTACTTTTGCTTCCCTTCGATGATGGAGAGCGCGATATTCCCGGGCACCTCGGCGTAATGGCTGAATTCCATGTTCGGATTGCCTCTCCCCTGCGTTATGCTCCGGAGCTTCGTTACGTAGCCGAACATCTCGGAGAGCGGCACCTCGGCGTCGATGACGCGCATCGTGCCGCGCTCGCCCATCTCCGTTATCTTCGCGCGCTTCGAGTTCAGGTCCCCCGTCACGTCACCTAGGAACTCCGCGGGCGCGAGCACCTGTATCTTCATGACGGGCTCAAGGAGCACGAGCTTTGCGGTCCTCGACGCTTCCTGAAGCGCCATCGCTCCGGCGATGTTGAACGCGATCTCCGAGGAGTCCACTTCGTGATAGCTCCCGTCGTACAAGGTCACCTTCATGTCGACCAACGGGTATCCCGCGAGGACACCCTTCGACATCGCTTCTTTCACGCCTTTCTCCACGGGATTGATGAATTCCGACGGGATGATGCCTCCCTTGATGGCATTCACGAATTCGAAGCCGGCGCCGCGCTCCAATGGCTCCACTTTGAGCTTCACGTGGCCGTACTGTCCCCTGCCGCCGGACTGCCTGATATACTTGCCTTCCGCTTCCGCCGTTCCTTTCACGGTCTCCTTGTATGCCACCTGCGGACGGCCCACGTTCGCCTCAACGGAAAATTCGCGGCGCATGCGCTCCACCAAAACTTCAAGGTGAAGTTCTCCCATGCCCGCAATGATGGTCTCCCCCGTCTCGGCGTCGCCTCCGACCTTGAAGGTCGGGTCCTCGTCGGCGAGCCGCCGCAGGGCGAGCCCCATCTTTTCCTGGTCGGCTTTCGTCTTCGGCTCGATGCGGATGGAAATGACCGGTTCGGGGAAGGTGATCTTCTCCAAAATGAGCGGGTGGTCGGGGTCGGAAAGCGAATCGCCCGTGCCGGTGTTCTTGAGGCCCACAATCGCCCCCAGGTCGCCCGCATATATCTCGCCCACTTCCTCGCGGTGGTTCGCGTGCATCCTGACGATCCTGCCAACGCGCTCCTGCGTGTTCTTCGTCGCGTTCAGGATATAGCTCCCTTTCTTCAAAGTGCCGGAATAGACCCTGAAGAACGTGAGTGAGCCGACAAAAGGATCCGTCGCGATCTTGAAGGCCAACGCGGCAAGCGGTTCTTCATCCTTCGGGTGGTGTTCCTCTTCCTGCCCTCTCGGCGTCGTGCATTTGGTCGGGGGCATGTCGTCCGGCGACGGGAGATAGTCCACGACGGCGTCCAAAACCAGCTGCACTCCCTTGTTCTTTAGGGCGCTTCCGCCGAGGACGGGCACCAGCGTGTTTTCGAGCGTCGCTTTCCGAAGCACTTTCTTGAGCTCCGGGAGGGTGGTCTCCTTCCCTTCCAGATATTTGTGAAGCAACTCGTCGTCCTTTTCCGCTATCTTCTCCACCAACGCATGGCGCCGCTTTGCCGCTTCGGCCTTAAGCGCCTCCGGAACTTCCTTCATGACGACCTTCTCGCCGCGCTCCCCTTCGAAGTAGTAGGCTTTCATCTGCAGCAGGTCCACAACGCCCTCGAAACCGCCCTCCTCGCCTATTGCCATGTGCAGGGCTACTGCGTTTTTTGTCAGACGCTCCGTGATGGACGCTAAGCTCTTGTCAAAACTCGCGCCCATGCGGTCCAGCTTGTTTATGAAACAGATGCGGGGCACCTTGTAGTCGTCGGCATAGTGCCAATTCGTCTCGCTCTGGGGTTCCACGCCCGCGACGCCGTCGAAGACGACCACCGCCCCGTCGAGTACGCGAAGCGACCGCTTCACCTCCACGGTGAAGTCGATGTGGCCAGGCGTATCTATTATGTTGAAGCGGTACTCATGCTCCTTGGACTTCGGGTCCGCCTTGTCGAACTCGGTCGGGACCCAGAAACAGGTCGTCGCCGCGGCGGTGATGGTGATGCCGCGTTCGCGCTCCTGGTCCATCCAATCCATGATGGCCTCGCCCTCGTGCACTTCGCCGATCTTGTGCGAAATTCCCGTATAAAAAAGGACGCGCTCCGAAACCGTCGTCTTTCCGGCATCAATATGCGCGATAATTCCTATATCTCTTGTTCTTTCAATTGGATACTGCCGTGGCATACGAAACTACCGGACGAAGCTCGCGAACGCCCGGTTTGCCTCCGCCATGCGGTGCGTGTCCTGCTTTTTCTTGATGGCCGTCCCTTCGTTCTTCGAGGCCGCGAGGAGTTCCTCCGCTAGCTTGCCTGCCATCGGCTTTCCCTTGCGCTTGCGCGCCGCGTCGATGATCCAGTGGCTTGCTAGGAAGAATTTCCGCTCAGGCCGCACCTCGCGCGGCACCTGGTAGTTCGCCCCGCCGACGCGCTTAGAGACGACCTGCACCAGCGGCGAGGCATTCTGGATGGCCTTGTCGAACACCTCCACGGGGTCCGCCTTCGCGGACTTCTCTATTTCCGCCATCGCGCCGTAGAACACGCGCTCGGCGGTCGCCTTGTCGCCGTGGCTCATCAGGTAGTTCGTGAAGCGCGCGACGTCCACGCGGGTGAACTTGTGATCGCCCGGAAGCGTTTTTTTCTTATATCCCTTTTTGCGTCTCATGCCAATCTTATTTGCGAGCGGAGCGAGCAATCATAAGATTGCGCACCCGCCCAAGTTTTTTGGATTTTGCCGACTTCTTTATCATTGTTATTTTCATAATGGTATCAATTCTATTTACCCGTATAATTGCAAAAATTTGGGCGGGTAAGGTTTTGTCATCAAAATTTCTTCGAAATTTTGAACAAAGCCCTTATGCCTTTTTTCCCTCTTCGCCCCGTACTTCGAACGCTGTCCCGACGCTTCGGTCGGGACTCCGACCTCTGATTTTATCAGAGCGTCGGAGCTGTTATGATTTTTTTTCACGTTTTGCTCCATATTTTGACCGTTGTTGTTTTCTCTTATTAACTCCCTGCGTGTCGAGAACTCCCCTCACGATGTGGTAGCGCACGCCCGGAAGGTCCTTGACCCTGCCTCCGCGGATGACGACCACCGAGTGCTCCTGGAGGTTATGCCCCTCGCCCGGGATGTAGGCGGTCACCTCCATGCCGTTCGTGAGCCGCACGCGAGCGACCTTCCTAAGGGCCGAGTTCGGCTTCTTCGGGGTCGTGGTGAAAACCTTCACGCACACGCCTCTCTTGAAGGGCGAGGCGGAAAACACCGGG
>ERZ1292625.4449-Hain-H41-01um-R1-4449-length-10484-cov-10_pt1 | contig 10484 bp, 9 predicted proteins | sample MGYA00564400_ERZ1292625 | MGnify/ENA primary metagenome ERZ1292625 (study PRJEB36523, sample SAMEA6512639) | groundwater metagenome | collected 2019-01-08 | study: AquaDiva: Metagenomics assemblies of 32 groundwater samples
TACCATTGACAATGATACTTGATTGTACTATAATTAAGTTATAGGTAAATCACCTATCTCTACTCGTATTTCGCGATAGAGAATTCTTTTAAGGAGAATAGCATGGCACTTTTGATTTCTGTCGCACTTGCGTTTCTTATCGTTTCAATGATTTACTTCGTATCTGCCTATGTTACTTTCAGAGATATGAAACCATTATTCAGAGACCTTATCGTTCTTACTTTAGCGGGGTTTTCCCCTTACTATGAAAAGAGAACGAGAGAGGTCTTTGACAGACTGTGGGATAAAACCCACCCAAAAGGCTAATCATTTCTCCTACCTATAGCCGCGCGATTCGTCGCCGGCTTTTTTCATGCAAATTTTTTTAAAAATTTAACAACTCTTTGGGCGTCTTTCATTGAAATGTTTATATGGGTCGGTAGATTTAAAGTTATTTTTGATAATTTTTCGGCTACAAGGCAACTTCCTATCTTATAATGCATTTGATCTAATTTTGTGTCGCCCGGAGCTATAACTGTTGTATACCAATCGCCCAATAGTATATTTTCATTATGCCAAGCATCATAAATAATTTCATGAGCCTTTGGATGCTTTATAGCAAATCTTAAAAATATATTTTTCTTGCCCTGAGCTTCGTTCAAGGGTTCTGGTAAAATAAATTGAGTATCTTTTAACTCTTGATAATAAAAATCTGAAATTATCTTACGATGCTCGTTAAATTTTTTTAATTTATTAAATTGATTGTGCGCCATTATAGCCAATGCATTTGGTAGGGCTTTTGGAAAATAATTAGGCCGTAATCCCCTTTTTTCTTTATAATGCACCGCTTTTGATAAAATATGGAACCATTGAGATAAAACTAAAAAAAGTTTTCCTAAATCTAAAAAATTATAAATCGGTAAAATTATAAAGTTTAATAAAATCGGATGTAATAACTGCTGTAATATCCAAAAATAGCTTGGTATGCCAAACTCATTCTGAACTTGTTTGATTTTTTCGGCGAGCAAAGAGTCATTAGTAACAACCATTCCGCCATAAACAGAAGAAATAATCTTGTCACGGGAAAAACTAAAAAACCCGGCTTTGCCAAACGAACCAACTTTTTGATTTTTATATTCTGCCCCAAGAGCATGAGCGCAATCTTCAATTAAAATCAATCTACTTTGTCGCACAATAAGATTTATCTCATCCATATTTGCTGGCAAACCAAATGTATGCTGAACCATTAATACTCTGGTTTTAGTATTAATTTTACTCTTTAAGTCATCGATGTTTATATTAAAAGACTTTTCATCGCAATCTACATAAATAGGACTTAAGCCTTGCCATAAAATAGGATTTACCGCGGCGTTACAAGTAAAAGCTTGTAATAAAACTTCTGTGTCTTTTGGTAAATTAAGCGTTTTTAAAATTGCATAAAGAGCACTTCGTCCACTATTAAAAGAAAAAGCGTATTTTACGCCGATATATTTTTTAAAATTATTTTCTAGTTCTTTTATGGAATTTCCGCGTTTCCATTTCCATGGACAAAAAAATAGTTTTAAAACCAAAGTTACATCGTTTTTTTGGATATTTGGAGACAAAGATATAGAAATTGGTCTAAAGCGGTTTTTAAAAATCATTTATATTATTACTTAAATATTTTAGAAATTAATTTTTCTGGCACTCTGCCTTCTAAAAGCACTGTATCTCCACTTGTAAAAAAAATTGATATTCTTGTTAATATTTCGTTTGGATTCTCGCAAAATATAATATTTTTTTCTTTCATACCCGATTCAATAGCTCCTTTCTTAATTTCTTCAAACATTTCTCTAGTTGTAATTATTGCTAAATCACATATTTTACCTATTTTTCTACCTATTTTTTGGTGAATTTCTACCGATTTTTCACCTAGCTCAATCAAACAGGGCATAATTATAGCCTTCTTTTTAGGAAAAATACTTAAATATTCTAAGTCAGCAATAACTCCATCTGAATTTGAAGAATAAGAAGAATCTATTATATTAATTCCGTGTTTGCCGTTTTTTAATAATATGCCAGATTGTTCTTGTTTAATATTTTTTGAAGCTTTAATAATTTCATCAAAACTCATGCCCAAATGCCTAGCCACCAAAATAGCTGCTAAAATATTTTGAATATTTTGCTTGCCTAAAACATCTACATTAAATGAAATCATTTCTTTTTCTTTAGTTAAAGTTACAAAAGAAACGCAATTTTTTTTTACTGTAATTTCATCTGTCCACATATCGGAGTCTATTTTATCTTTTAGGAGTGTGTAAACTTTCTTTTTTATATCGGTTTTTTTGTATAAATCTAAACAATATTTATTGTCGCCATTCAAAACTAAAAAACCATCTTTTGGCAATGCATCTGCCAATTCCCTACCACCTTCAGCTGAAAGTAAATTATCTAACGAACCAAAAAGAGCTAAGTGCTGTTCATTAACTCCTGTAACAATTCCGATTTCGGGCACTACAATATCAGATAATAATTTTATCCCGCCTTTTTTATAAGACCCCATTTCAACCACAAAAATCTCGTGATTTTTATTTAAATTTTTTATAATGCATCTTGAAATTCCAATCTCAGAATTTTGATGATCTTTTGTTTTTAAAACATTAAATTTATACGAAAGAATTGTAGATAAAAATTCTTTAGTTGAAGTTTTCCCATAACTCCCCGTGATGCCCACAATAATGGGGCCACCAGTTTTTAATTTTAAATTTTTAATTTTATTTTTTGCTTTTCTTATAATGTTGTTTCTTAGTAATATAACTAATGGCTGAAATAAAAAAACGAGTACAGTAACAATCAATGGCGTTAAAATATCAAAAAATAAAAGATATAAAGAAAACTGGACAATACTCTGGCCTAATATATATAAAACTATCGGGAATAAAACTACTACTAAAAAAGAAAATAATATTAAAAAGACTGTTTTTTTAGTTAACTTTGGCTTTAGAGCTTTTCTATTGAAAATCGCTTTAAAAAACAGAAACGACTCAACGAAATAAACTAAAAGTAAAACCCAAATAAAAATAATATTATCTAAAAGAAAAAGTATGGCTAATAATATTTTAAAATTTTGTAACGAGTTTAAAGCTAATTTATGTCCTTTTTGAGTTTTAAAGTGATCCAAAAAACGGCCAATGTGGTATTCTTTTAATTGCCATAAATAGAGCCAGAAAAAAATGTACTTTAATGTTCTAATAAACCAAAGAACACTTAAGATTAAAAACATATTTGATCAAGAAGCAAAAAAATTATTTTCTGCAAAATTACTAATTATAAATTCTCTAAAACTTTTTCAGACAAAATTTCTGGTGCTTTTTGGTTTAAATTATGATCGGCGTCAGGAATAATTATTAATTTTGAATTACTTATTTTTTTATTTATAAAATAAGCATTTTCAATTGGTGTAGATTCATCCTTGTTGCCCCAAATAATAATGGTGGGCACCTTGATAAAAGATAAATGGTGTGATAAATCTTCTGATATTATTTTTAAATAAGTTTCTTTCATTATTCCTTTTGTATAAATATAATCGCTTTTTTTAATAATAAATTTATAGAAAACTTTTCTTACTAATAAATAATAAGGTAAAAAAGAAAAAACTCTTACAACTTTTGATATTTTAGCTAAAACTTTTTTGAGTACTGTTTTTCTTCTCATATAGGCACAAGCCACTAAAAACAGTTTATTTATTTTTTGGGGAGAATCTACAGCAATCTTAACTGCTATTGCTCCACCAAAAGAATGCCCCAATAAAGAAAAATTTTTCAGATTTAAAATTTTAGTAAATTCTTGAACAAAACCGACATAATTATTAAAGTTCCACGGTGTTTTGGGAGTTTCGCTTTGCCCAAAGCCGGGCATATCGGGAATAATTACATAAAAACCCTTTTCTGAAAGTGCTTGTCCAATTTTATGCCATCTGTCAGAGCTAGACCCCCAACCATGCAAAACTAAGAGAGTTTTGCCCTGAGTCGTATCGAAGGGTATTCTCTTTCCAAAAACTTTATAATTTATTTCAAGATTTTTAACAAAAAGTTTCTGTTCTATCATTTTACAATTTTAGTTCCCATATATTTTTGTAAAACTACTGGAACTTTAATACTACCGTCTTTCTGTTGATAATTTTCGATTATAGTAATAAGTATTCTTCCTATTGCAAAAGCCGTTCCATTTAGCGTGTGAACAAAATTTAATTTCCCGGTTTTATCTTTGTATCTAATATCAAGATTTCTAGCTTGATAATCTGTACAGTTTGAACTTGAGTGAGTTTCTCTATATTTCTTTTCAGACGGTATCCATGTTTCAATATCATATTGTGCAGCTGCCGGCCTGCCCATATCTCCACTACAGATACTAATTACTTGATAAGGTAATTTTAAAGCTTTCATCAGCTCTTCTTGTAAAGATAAAAGTAATTTGTGCTCCTTTATAGAATCATCTGGTTTGCAAAAAACAACCATTTCTAATTTATCAAATTGATGCACTCTTAAAATTCCTTTTGTATCCTTTCCATAAGAACCAGCTTCTCTGCGAAAACATGTTGAAAATCCAATATATCTTTTTGGCAGATCTTTTTCTTCAAATACTTCCCTGGCGTGCATGGCTACTAATGATTGCTCTGATGTTCCTACCAAAAACATATTGTCTTGTGGTAAAAAATAGGCTTGCTCTTTATCTGAAGCTTCAAAATAGCCAGTCCCCCTTGCCATTTCTTCTTTTAACATTACTGGCGGCATAACCGGATTGAAACCCTTTTTAATCAATAAATCAAAAACAAGTTTTACAATGGCAAATTCCATTAAAACAAGTTTCCCCTTTAAATAGCAAAATCTTGCGCCAGAAACTTTAGCTGATCTTTCCACATCAATTATGTTTAATTTTTCTCCTATTTCTAAATAATCTTTTGGTAAAAATTTAAATTCAGTAATTTTACCGACTTTTCTTAAAACAATATTTTCTGAATCATCTTTTCCAACCGGTACATCGTCAAATGGAATATTAGGAACTCTTAACATCAAGTTATAAATTTCTTCTTCTGTATTTTTAAGCTCGGGTTCTAACTCTTTAATTTTTTCTTTTATTTCTTTTGCTTGAGTTATTAAAACATTATTTTCTTTACCCTCTCTGCTGATTTTATTTTGTTCTGCCCTTAAAGTTTCTATCTCGGTCATTAATCCTCTTTTCTTTTTATCTAATTCTAATAATTTATCTACATCAACTTTGACCTGCTTGTTTTCGCAGGCCTCTTTTACTTTATCTGGATTCTGCCGAATAAAATTAATATCTAACATGTTTTAAGTGAATAATTTATTTAGGCCTCATTAACGGAAAAATTTGGCACTCGCGAACTGGTTTATCCATTAAAAAGCTAAATAATCTTTCTGAAACCCCAAATCCGCAAGTTGGAGGCATTCCATATTCCAACGCTTCCACAAAATCATGGTCAAACATTTGAGCTTCTTGATCGCCAGCTTCACGTAACTTTTGTTGTTCAGTAAATCTTTCAGCTTGATCAATTGGATCATTTAACTCTGAATATCCTTTTCCATTTTCAGAACCAGCTAATATTACTTGAAAAGCTTCTACTATTTTTGTATTTTCAGTTTTTTTGGCAAGTGGCAAAACATCTGTTGGTAAATTTATTAAAAAACCAGGTCCTACAATATTTTTTCTGCAGTATTTCCATAAATTATCAATCGCTCGTGTTTTATTGAAACCGTTTTTATCATAAGTAATGCCAAGTTTTACTAGTTGTTTTTCCATTTCAGGTAAACTTGCCTCAAAAATATCTATTTTTGCATATTTATTTACAATTGTACGATAATCATAAATTTCCCATTTTTTACCAAAATCAATATTCCAGCCAGAGGCTGGTCCGCCTTTGGCGGAAAAATCTCTATTTAAATGAAACTTTAAAGTGCCAAATGTTTTTTTAATGACATATTTATATAATTCTTCAACTAACTTCATCCCTTGTTTATAATTAGCGTATGCCCAATAAAATTCCATTTGAGTATAATCTTGCAGATGCTCAGCATCCATGCCCTCGTTCCTAAATTGTCTGCCTATTTCAAATGTTTTTTCAAAACCAGCAACCATTAATTTTTTTTGCCAAAGTTCGCCCATTGAAATTCGTAAATATACATCTAAATTTAAAGCATTATGGTGAGTTTCAAAAGCTTTGGCATCAGCTCCACCAGTTGTTGTTTCTAAAACTGGCGTTTCAACTTCTAAAAATCCTTTTTCCATTAAAAACTCTCGCATAGAATTCCAAAAAACAGCTCTTTTTTTTACCATTTCCTTGACTTCTGGATTAAATAAAATATCCAAATATCTTTTTCTTAACTTTTCTTCAATGTCTTGTAAGCCATGCCATTTTTCAGGCAAAGGCGAAAGCGACTTGGCAAGCATTTTGTAATCATCCGCTTCAATTGTTTTTTCCCCTCTTTTGGTTGTAAAAAGAACGCCTTTTATTTCAATAAAATCGCCTATATCAAAATGATCTATAAAAAATTTATAACCTTTTTCACCTAATTTGTCTTCTTTTAAAATTGCTTGTATTTTACTTGAACCATCGTCTATATCCAAAAAAGTTGCTCCTCCATGCCCCCTCAGTGCCATTATTCTTCCAACTAACACTATATTTTTTTTAGCCTTTGATAATTTAGAAAAATTATCTAAAACATCACTTACTAAATTAGTTCTTTTTGTTTCTGATGGATATGCCAAAAGCCCAGCTTTTTCCAAAGATTTTAATTTTTGAATTCTTACTTTTTTTAGTTCTTCTATTGTTGGCATATATTACAAGTCTATTGATTATATTATCTTATTTTTGAGAAAAATACCACCTTAAAATTTCCTTTGCGATTGGTAAAGTTGTGGCCCCCAAACCTTGCACATCCTCAATTGTTGTTACTAAAACTATTTCTGGATTTCCGTATGGAGCAAAAGTCGAAACCCAGGCATTATAATATCCTTTTCGAGAAGATTCAGCAGTACCTGTTTTTGATGCAACTTCTATTGGCAAACTATTTAAAGTTACAGAAGAACCGTAAAGTACGCCATCTCTCATTCCCTCTTTCACAATTTGCAGATTTTTTGAATCAATAAAATTGTCCCTTATAATTTCTGGTTTAAACTCTTGAATAGTTACGGGCTTTTCTTCTGATACGATCGTAATTTTTTGAACAATTTGAGGTTTATATAATGTTCCGCCATTAGCTATTGAACTATAAGCTGTTGCAACTTGTAAGGGAGTTACTTTAAGATCTGATTGTCCAATAGAAAGGTTGTATGTATCACCGTCCCACCATGATTCATTCTTAGTTTGTTTTTTCCATTCAGGAGAAGGTATAAAACCCTTGAACTCACTTGGAATATCAATTCCTGTTTTTTCGCCCCATCCAAAAAGTTCAAGATATTTTTTAATTCTCGTTGGCCCCAAACCTTGCTGGTCGCCATAGCCGCCACCAACAGTATAAAAATAAATGTTTGAAGAAACTGCAATAGCCTTTCTAACATCTACCCAACCTTTAGGTTCTATTCCAGAAAATCGGTAAACTACACTGGGGTCATACTTACTGCGAATTTCAATAAAGCCATTATCTAATATTTTTTTATCTGGAGAAATTGATTTTTCCTGTAAAGCGCCTGCGGCAATAAACGGTTTTATTGTGGACCCTACTGGATATTGCGCAGACAAAACCCTATTAAATAAAGAATTTGCCGGATTATTTTGTATTTTATCAAATTCTTCCTGAGAAATGCCTTTTGAAAAAAGATTGCCATCATAAGAAGGATAAGAAACTAATGATAAAATTTTACCAGTTTTAGGATCCATAGCAACGGCTGCTCCTTTTTTTGCTCCTACTTTTTCAATTCCTTTTTTTAATTCATCATAAATTTTATTTTGAAGATCTAAATCTATAGATAAAACTATGTTTTTACCGGATTTTGGTTCTAATAATATTTTTTCGTTAAATTTTACACCTACGACATTTTTTTCTTCTTCAAATTTACCAGGGGTTCCCCTTAAAAAATTCTCGTAAGATCTTTCAATTCCTTGTTTACCAATATAGTCGTTAACCGTATAATCACTGGAATTATCTAGTTCAGCTTGATTAATTCTGCCAGTATAACCTAATATGTGAGAAAAAGATTCACCAAAAGCATAGTCCCTAACTGTATTTTTTTCAATTTTACATCCTGGAAATTCATTAATCCTTGTTTCTAAAACAAGTAGGTTTTCATGGGGAATATTTTGAAAAATTATAATTTGTGATTCTATTGATGTTTCAATTTCTTTTTTTAAAATTTCTGGATCTTTGCCCATAATAATAGCAAGATCTTCAATATTTTTAACAGCTTCAGATGAAGAAGAATTAAAATTTCTTCTATCACAAATTAAATCAAAAACTGGTGAATTTGAAACTAGTTTTTTTAGATTTCTATCGTATATTATTCCTCTTTCTGGTCTTATTAAACTAATTCTTCCTTTATTGTTTTGAGCAGAGATAAAAAGTTTTTTACCCTCAACCACTTGCAAATAAAAAGTTTTTACAAAAAAGAATGATACCGATAATAAAAAAATAATAAAAATTGCATAAATTATCCTTTCTTTTAAAAGCACTTCTAATTTTTTTTCTGAAATACCCAACTCCTCTTCCTTTCTTTTTGCTAAATTATCTAAAAAAACCTCGTGAGTTTCTATATCTCCGACTGAATTTTTTACTCTGTAATGAGAATCAAACATTATAAACTTTTACTTTAATTTATTTATTTTTTAAGTCTATATAACTTAAAACTTTTATAGATGTAAAACCCGAAAAGAGCAAAAATTAGATTATAAACTATTTTAACTAAAAAAATTAAACTCACAACAGGCGCTATATGAGGTGAACTTAAAAAGTAAATAGTAATCATTAACAATAAATTATAAATAATAAAAGATAAGACAAATAGAGGAATAAAATAAACAATCGGATACGCGCCTCTTTTTTGATGTAATAAATAAATAATATACTTTAAGATAAAGACAACAATTAATAAATAGATAAGTGATATTCCAAAATAAAATGACGAAAAGGCGTCCAAAAAAAATCCAGCTATTATAGCTGAAAAGATCCCTTGAATATATTTTTGCGACTCTTCAAAAAAAACTATTAAATAAAATAAAATAAAAATTAAGTTTATATTAGCTCCCATTATACGAAAATGTACTAAAAAACTACTTTGTAATATTACCAGTAAACCAAATAATAAAAATATAATTAATAATCTCAGCCACATCTATTATTATTCTACTTTATAGTCGCCTATAATAAATAATTTATTTATCTGTTTTAAATTAAAAAATAATTCAATTTTTGCGGTTTGAAATGGTTTTAAATCATCTTTGCGAACCTCTGTGATTTTTCCGACCAAAAGGTTTCTTGGAAAAGTGCCTTCTAGTGAAGATGTTATTAATATATCGTTATTTTTTATTTCACGATCTAAGGGAACTATGTCTAAAATTGCTGTAAAATTACCTTCTCCTCTTACGGCTCCGTAAATTGGAGGAGATATTGTATCATCTTTTTGTATTTTAATGTCCAAAACATTACTTTGATTAGAAATTAACATTACTTTTGAAAAACTTTTGTAAACTTTAAAAACTTTTCCGAAAAGAACTTTCTGTGAATTTATCACCGGCATATTTTCTAAAATTCCGTCTTCTGAACCTTTATCAATCAAAATAGAATCTTGATAACTATCTATGCCTATTATATTTGTTAAAATTAATTTAAATTCTTGTTCTTGCTGAATACTGATAATCTCTCTTAAGGCTTGATTCTCTGTTTTTGTATGTTGTAAGATACTTATTTCTTGCAATAATTCTTGATTTTTTATATTTAGGTCTTTGTTTGTTTTAGTAAGATTACCCGTTTCTAAAAATGATACCAAAAAATTAGAAGTATTACCTCCCGCTCTCCAAAAGTTTTTTTGTAAAGGTTCAGAAACAAAATAAAAAAAGTTCTTAAATTGTTTTTGAAACAAATTTAAAATTCCAATAAAAACTAAAAAAATAACAATCCCAATTAAAATTTTGGGGAATATTGTATTTTTTTTGGTCAAAAAAACATTCATATTTCATATGTATTTTAATAAGGTCATTTTACTCTGCCTCTTTACTTTTTGCAAACTTTAAATAAAAAACCGTCCTGAGTTTTTCGAAGGATGGTTTTTTAAAAAGATTAAGCTCTCTGGTGGCAACTACCTACTTTCGCGCATAAGCACTATCATCGGCCTTGAGGTATTTCACTGCTGTGTTCGGAATGGGAACAGGTGGGACAACCTCGGTATAGTCGCCACCAGAGAGCTTAATTCTGCTTCGCCCGCCGTAGCTTTATGCGAAGGCGGGTTTAAACATTTCTAAAAAATACATAAAATCTGTATCTATACTTACGCTAAAAAATGAATGATTTATTAGT
>ERZ1292625.4450-Hain-H41-01um-R1-4450-length-10482-cov-16_pt1 | contig 10482 bp, 7 predicted proteins | sample MGYA00564400_ERZ1292625 | MGnify/ENA primary metagenome ERZ1292625 (study PRJEB36523, sample SAMEA6512639) | groundwater metagenome | collected 2019-01-08 | study: AquaDiva: Metagenomics assemblies of 32 groundwater samples
GACTAATCTGACCTATTACGATCCAGATCTTGCTATCAATAATACTGGTGATGTTGTTTTAACTGGAGATACACCAGACACATATGCAGTTACAACTCCAACAGGTATTACAGATAAAATTGGGGCTTTTGCATCTGCAACTATTGCAAAACTTAGGGCAGGAATTGGAAGCTTTAGACAAGTTGAAACTAATTTAATCTCCCCTGTTGCAAATGCTGATTTAATTATTGATTTACAACCTGATAATAGTCAAGCTCCTTCAGAGCTTGCAATTAAAGGCGTAAATGATGAAGTAGTTACTTCTTTTGATGCATACGGAAATGCAACAATTTCAGGGACACTATATGCAAACAATATAGAATCAGATAAAATTAAGGCAATTGAAGATTTACTTAATGAAGTTGAAAATAATCAGGCTTTGCTTACGGAGGCAACAAATTGGAATACAAATACAGCAACAGATTCTGCTAATTTTTCTGAACTAATTGCAAATAATCTATTTGTAACAGGTAACGCATCTATTACTTCTCTTTTTGTATCTGATAACTTTACAACCAAAAATATAAATTCACTAACTGAACCACTTAGTATTCAATCACTTGCAGCTTCCCCACTTGAGATTATGGCAGGTAGAATACTTGTTGACACAAGTGGAAACACTAAATTCTTAGGTAATGTTGAAATTGCTGGAAACTTAAAACTTGATGGAAATATTATAATTGCGAGCAATATAGACCCAATAGCTACTGAATCAGGAACAGTAGTTGCTGGTGAAATTAGCTCTAACTCAACTGCAGGAAAAGCATTGCTTCCTGCTGGTTTAACTGAATTAAAAATTAAGAATCCTAAATCAAATGTTAATAGTTTAATTTACGTGACCCCAGTAACATCAACCCAAAACAAGGTCTTGTATGTCAAATCAAAAGACGTCGGAGAATTTACAATAGGGTTTAATGAAGCAATTGATACTGACGTTGAGTTCAACTGGTGGATAATTGAACTGCAATAGTTACTACGTCAGGTATCAACTTTGTTGACAAAGTTGATACATGAGGTTATAATAATGTAATAATATGAATAAAATAGAAAAAATAGTTTTCCAAAACGATCAATGGCATACGGGAAAATTTAAAACTTTTGGTTTCAAAAGAGATATTTTTGAAAAAGTTTGGCGCGATTTAAACACTAAATTAATAGCCTTAATTACTGGACCTAGAAGAGTTGGTAAATCTGTATTACTAAAACAGATTGCAAATGAGCTTATCGTTTCAAAAAAGGTAAGTCCAAAACAAATTCTTTTTTACGAGTTTGCACAAAAAGATAACGGGGATACTATCTGGAATGTTTTTAACTATTTTATTAAAGAAATTGCAGATCCAAGATTACCTATATTTATATTTTTTGATGAAATTCAATATGTTAATGGATATGAATCAATGATCAAAATGATCTATGACAACAAGGACTCTTGTAAAATTTTTATTACAGGTTCATTAAGCCTTTCATATAAAAAACGAATGAGTGAAAGTTTAACAGGAAGATTCTTTTCATATAAACTATTCCCACTTAATTTTTTAGAGTTTATAAAGTTAAACAAACCTTCTAGCCTCGATATTTATTACAAGGCAATCAAAGAGGAAGATAGATTTAGAAGAGAATATCAACTATCTATTCTAAATGCAGATTTTAGAGAATTTTTAGTCAGCGGTAGATATCCAGAAGTATTTGGTCTGTCGTCTGAACAAAATAAAACATATTTATTAAATATAATAAACCAATCGCTTAATGAGGATGCTTATGCATATTTTAGGATAGAAAAACCCTCAATAATGAATAGCTTATTTGAATATATTAGACAGAATAATGGTGGCTTATTATCAATTAATAAACTATCTAGTCTAACCGGATCATCCAACAAAACAATATCAACATATCTAGATATTTTAGAATTGATGGGAATAACCTATATTGTTTACAATTCGACGAATCCTTTAATTAAAAATCAAAGTAGTAAAAAAGCTTATATAAATTCTAGCTTTGCATTTGATAATACAAAACTAGACATGTCGACAGCATTTGGTTTTGCAGTTGAATCATACATTCTAGAAAGACTTTTAGAAAAAGGTGAATCTGTTACATTTTGGAGGAAAAGAGAAAAAGAAATTGATTTCTTAATACCAAAGAAGAAAATCGGATATGAAGTTAAGTTCAGAATAGACGTACCCACATTAAAATATACAATCAAAGATTTTGACATTGAATTGATATCACTGAACGGAAAGACACCAGCATGTTTGTTTTAACACAGTAGTATATCAAAAGATATCTTAATATACATTTTGTTCTAAATAGCCATTGACAGAAGCTGTTTTACTAGATTAATATAATAGTATATATGAAAATATTGAATTTAATTGACAAATATTTATTTTTAGGGTTAATCTTTTTATATCCCCTATTCTTTTTGCCAATTTTTCAAAGCAGTTTTGACACGGCAAAATTATTACTACTTGCAGTAGGTGTTTTACTCTTAGCAACAGTCAAAATAATAAAAACAATTTTATTGGGAGATTTTAAGTTTTATTCTTCTAAAGTGGATATTTTAATCGTCGCTCTCCCTGTAATTTATATAATTTCATCACTTCTATCTCCCGCGGGTAAATTTGATTCATTTGTTTTACCGGGTGCTACATCATTTATAGTTTTGGGGTCATTTATTTATTTCTTTGTTAATCAATTTAAAGATAAAGACAGAAATGAGACAGAAAATATATTAATAATCTCAGCAGTTATTGCGTCTTTATTACAAATAGTTTCATTCTTAAATATTCCCTCTTTAAAAATATTGGGTAATAATTTTTCTATACTCGGAAACATAATTAGTTCATTAGTATTTTTTGCAATAGTTCTACCTTTTGCATTCTACAAAGCAATTAAAGACAGTAATATTACAAACAAGGTATTGTTTGGCATCGCAGGCTTTATAATTTTCATTGGATTATCACTATCTGCATATTCAGTATTACCTTTAAACAAGACTACTGCACCTAAATTACTTAGCCTTTCTCATAGTTGGTCAATAGCAATTGACACCTTAAAAACAAATCCATTAATTGGAGTTGGCCCTACAAATTATCTAGCTAGTTTTAATAAATTTAGACCAATGACTTTTAACTCCACAGTTGATTGGGGGGTAAAATACATAGTTTCAAGGAACACTCCTCTTACAATGATGGTTGAAGTAGGATTATTGGGAATAGTTATATTTTTATCTATCTTTTTTGTAACACTCAAATCTTTTAGTCTTGAAAATCCAACAAGTTTGAGTATACTTATCTTTCTTACTATCTCACTAATTTTCCCTATATCCACTATTTTGTTCCCTATCTTGTTTTTAATTATCGGTCTAAATTCCAAAACAAGAGAAGTTAGTGGAACATTTAATTCCAAAATTCCAGCCTTTGTAATGACTATTCCCTTTATTGCTTTTGTCTTATTTGTATCTTTTGTGTCATTTAAGGCTTTTAACAGTGAATATTTATTTAATAATGCAATCAAGTTACTATCTAAAAATGATGGTCTTAAGGCATATGACGAATTGAATAAACTAATTCAGATAAATCCGTATTCAGATAGATATCATCTAGCTACTGCTGAAATAAATATTGCAATTGCTAATTCAATTGCAAAAAAGACAGATATTAGTGATGAAGATAAAAATACAATTAGTCAGCTTATCCAACAAAGTATAAACGAATCCAAGGCTGCAGTTTCATTAAATCCTCAAAAGTCATCAAATTGGGATAATTTAGGAAATATTTATAGTTCTATTTCATCATTTGCTAAAGACGCTAATAATTTTGCAAAAGAAGCCTATAACCAAGCAATTTTCTTGGATCCTATTAATCCACTCTTAAGAATTAGGCTCGGTGGAATATATTATGCAGAGGGTAAATTTGAAGATGCAATTAAAATATTTGAGCTTGCCGTTCTTGCTAAGCCTGATTTTGCAAATAGTCATTTTAATCTTGGTATGGCATATAAAGGTAATAAACAAATAGATAAAGCAAAAGAACAAATGGAAATTGTAATTTCCCTTGTTGATCCAAATTCAAAGGATTATGAGCTAGTCAAGAAAGAATTGGACAATATAGAAGTAGTGGCCACTCCATCAGCTTCCCCAGAACCTGTTATTGAACCACAGGTTGAATTAGAAAGTTCTCAAGACTTATAAATTCTACTAATTGATTATCTTTTTGAATAATCGAGTCTGTTCCATCTGTAATTACATTTCTCTTAGTGATTTTTTTGCCATATATATCTTTAAAAAATAAATCTGAGAGTGAATTTATAATTGCACTTTCCAAATTATTGTATTTTGATTCAAACAATATAACTTCATCTCTATTTGTCTTAACAACAAAGTCAACTTCTTCACCCTTAGTTCCACCTAGATAAAATACATTTTCTACTCCATATAGATTAACAAGACGCAAGAATACAGCATTTTCAACCAAAGAACCAATATCACTAAAACCCACGAAACTATTCCTCATACCTAAATCGTTAAAGTAATATTTCTTAGGGGAATATAATTTCTTGTTAAGACTATCAGAGTATTGATAGACTACTTCAATAATTTTTACTTCCTTAAGATATTGAATATAGTTTTCGACTGTTTTATTGTCTAATTTTAAAACACTAGCAATTTTGTTTGATGATCCTTTAAATCCAATCTGCTTTGCTAATATTTGGCAGATATCAAATAAATATTGATTATTTTTGACTTTATGAACTTTAACAATATCTTTTTCAATAATGTCTCTCAATAATTCATTAAGATAATTTGGTTCTTTTTCTAATACAAATTCAGGATAGCCTCCTAAACGTAAATATTCTTGAAGCTGATCCTTGCCTGCATTAAACTTTGAAAATTCCTTAAAATCTAATGGTGTTACTGATAAACTTGTGCTTCTTCCTGTTAAAAACGCTTTGTTATCTTCTATTGATTTACTTGAAGAACCTGAGGCTATTATTTTGATTTTTTTGTTTGGTAAGTCGTATAGTGATTTTAAAACCTGAGACCATTTTGATAAATAATGAATCTCATCTAAAAAGATATATTGAAAATCAGATTCTGAAATATATGAATAGCAATCTAATTCCTGGAGATTTGAATTATCAAGACTTAAAAAAAGAATCTTCTTAGAATTAACCCCACTATTTATTAGTCTGTTTATATATTGTAATATTATTCTAGTTTTACCGACTCTTCTGGAACCCAAGATAAACAATATTTGCTGTCTTTTACTTAAAACTTTATCAATTTCTAATAAATAATTGGTTCTTTCTATTCCTAATTCAATCTTTGTATTACTCCACCAAGGATTTAGTAAATTTATTGTTTTGTTTTGTAATTCTGTATTTACCATACTTAGGAATAAGTATGGGCCAATTCCTAACATCTGTCAATACCTTAGGAATATTGGTGGACTGTGCCGGAATTGGACCGGCGTTTCATCAATGCGAATGATGTGTACTACCACTGTACTAACAGCCCATTTACTTTATTATAGCACTGTATTTTTGGACTTGACAACTCCAATTTTACATGTAAAATGGAGTTATGTATACCAGAAATATAGATTTGCCAACTAATAAAAGCTTTTTTCTATTCGGTCCCCGTGCAACAGGAAAAACAACTCTTGTTCGAAACAAATATCCAAACGCCGTGTATATTGACCTTTTGGAGGGCCAAACTTATCAAACCCTACTGGCACATCCAGAAAAACTTGTTAGTTTCATCCCACCAAACCATAATGACTATATTATCATTGACGAAGTTCAGAGGGTTCCAGAACTATTGAATGAAGTACATAGATTAATTGAGAATAAAAAATACAATTTTATATTAACTGGTAGCAGCGCAAGAAAATTGAGGAAACAGGGTCAAAATTTATTAGCCGGTCGTGCACTCACCTATCAATTACATCCTCTTTCAGCAAGCGAATTAGGAAATGATTTTTCTTTAGAATTTTCTAACAGATATGGTAGTTTGCCAACTATCTTTTCTGAAAATGATCCGCAAAAATATCTTTATTCATATGTAAAAACATATTTACAAGAAGAAATCATGCAAGAAGGGTTGACCAGGAATCTAGGAGCATTTGCAAGGTTTTTAGAAGTAGCTAGCTTTTCTGTTGGCTCAGTAATTAACACAACTTCAATAGCACAAGAAGTAATGATTGAAAGAAAAGTTATCGAAAATTACTTTTCAATACTTGAAGACTTAATGGTTGGATATAAATTACCTGCCTTTACTCGTCGTGCAAAAAGAAAAACTGTATCTAAACCAAAATTTTATTTTTTTGATACTGGGGTCTATAGAATACTAAGGCCCTCTGGCCCAATTGATACTGACCAAGAAATAGGTGGAATTGCACTCGAAAATTTGTTTTTCCAAAATTTATTAGCCGTAAATGATTCCGAAGATCTAAAATATAATTTTTATTATTACAGAACTGTCAGTGGATCTGAAGTTGATTTTATAGCCTACGGACCAAACGGATTTCACGCGTTTGAAATAAAAAGTAGCCAAAATATAACTTCAAAGCATCTGAAAGGATTAAAAAAATTTGCTAAGGATTATCCAGAAGCAAAACTGCATATATTCTATATGGGTAATCAGACAAGATATGAAGGTAGTGTTACTATACATCCGTTTGAGAAAGATATATTAAATCTTTCTACTATTTTAAAAAATTAATTCCAAGATTGAAGCAGTGTTTGGTTCAAAATACTGCAGTGTTTCCCAGGTATTATTTTCTACTGTCACTGGAACACTTGTAGTATCTGAATTAAAATCAATTCTTTTTAGTGTAAAGTTATTACTTGGTAAATTAATAACTTTTAGGGGTACTGCTTCAGTATGTTTTCCATAATTATCATAGTTAACTATTAATATTTGTACTTTGTTGTCTTTTCTTTTTGCAATCGCCTTTACCCATGAGCCTTGCCCATCTAACTGCAAACTACTTCCTCCTATTAAATTATTTAAAAACTGCATGGCACGGTACCTTGGTTTTATTTCTGGTGTTCCCCACTTCTCATGTGTCAACATTCCCCACCTTCCCCAATTTTTAGTAGGTCCCACTCCATCTTTAATTTCAAAGTTAAATATTTTATCAATTTTTCCTTCCATAAGTGCGGTTGTTGCAATCATATGAAGTGCAGAAAAATTACCATCATATACTGGGTCATTTTCACTATTTGGACCGAGTTCTGTGATTATAAGTTCTTGATTATAATGAAGTGCGTTTTTTAAATCTTCTTCGTAATCTCCCAAATCTTTTGAATATCTATGCCAACTTAAAAAGTCTAAACGAAGATTATTGTCCTCCGAGAATGAAACAAGACGGCTAAGCCAATTCTCATAGAAACCAGTAACAGCAGGTCCTCCTATTTTAAAACTGTTTCCGGTATTCGCTCGGGTTGCTGCCCTTACAGTATGGCTATATAATTCCAAGTAACTTTTGTTTCCAGACGTCTTAAATTTACCAAATAAATCGGGCTCATTCCAGACTTCATAATACACATTGTTTATATTAAGTCCTCCTCTTCCACTAATATGTTCTACTGTTTTTTGTACCAAATTCTCCCAATCTACCCAATTTTTTGGATAGTTAGTTACGTTGCCATCAATGGCCATTGCAGGAGGCATATATGAAAGAGCAATAAACGGCTTTGCCCCTGTTGCAACTATATCTTGAATTACTTGATCTAATTCTGTTTCTGTATGAGATTCAACTTCGTCATAATAATCAAAGACATGATCTATTCTAATATAATTAGGTCTTAAGGCTTTCGTTTTTTCTATGACAGGCAAAAGTTGACGTCCTCTTTCTTCTCCACCTTGGGCAAGGTTGCGCCACGATTCACTCTTTCCACCAATCATGTTACTGGCGTCGATTATAAAGCTTGCAGGAGTTCCTGACGCTTTTTGAAAAAAATTTGTTTTTTGGTTAAGAAGATATATAGATATAGGAATTGAAAGAATAATTACAAGAAGAAATAATATATTTTTGGTCTTTTTTGAAATCATTTAAGAATAGACAATGGATTTATCTTGATCCCATTCTTGGCTATTTCAAAATGTAGGTGAGTTCCTGTTGACCTTCCAGTTGATCCCATTTTACCTAGAGAGTCACCTCGATTTACTCTTTGTCCCACTACTACATAGGCTTGTGAGAAATGTGCATACAAAGTTGTATAACCATTACCATGATCCAATCTAACGTGACAACCATATCCCCAATTCAAACATCCTGCATAGGTTACAATACCAGCATCGGCTGCAACTACATTTGGAGCAGCACGGTTAGCTATATCAGTTCCAGGATGGTACCATGCAAAGTTTTGTGAAATAGTGCCGGCAGTTGGCCAGACAAAACTACCTGATGCAACGACTGACCCAGCATCAGGAGTGATTTGACGTGTTCTAGGAGCTACAACTGCTTCTTGTGGTTTGACACCGTCAGGAACAATGACAACTTGCCCAATCGCAAGTTCAAAAGTTTCATCATTGCTAAAGGTGTTAAATGGAAAATCGACGACAGCCTGTGCACTTGAATCATATTTTTTAGCAATTGAATAAACAGTATCCCCTTTAGCTACTTTATGGGCAATACCAGTAACGGGTAAGATTTCCAAAGTTTGGCCAATTTTAATTTTGTCACCAGTTAAATTATTTTGCCACTTAATTGTATCTGTATCGACTCCAAACTTCTTTGCAACTGAGGCCACAGTATCCCCTTCTTCTATCACGTATTGTTTGACACCATCTCTGACTTTTTCCGATACCAAAGTTTCAATTCCTGTTGACTCTGTTGTAGCCGAAAGTACTGTAGGATTTGATTCAATATCCCAAGGATTAACTGATCTTCCAGGAAATTCTTGAGCAATGACAGGTGCAATAATCATTCCAACTCCTGCCAAAGTTGCCATACCAGTGTGAATTAGTTTACGAGCAGATTTTCCTCTTTGTTTATATAGTGAAGAAACAAACATTCCCTTGCCTTCCTCAAATCTAATGAAAGAAAAATGAAGTTTTTTGGTAATATAATATCCAAGATCAATAAAAAATTGTTTTAATTCTTCTGATAAGACTAAGATTTCTTCCATTGGAAGTTAGTATAACATTTTAAACAGTCTTGAGGGAGTCTAGGAAGCTATCATTATCTTTTGTCTTTCCAAGCTTTTCTAGAAGTGTTTCTGTTCTCTCATCCTCTGAAATCATATCTATCATACGTCTTAAAGTATTTACTTTTGTTAATTTTTCTTTTCCAAATAGTAGTTCATCTTGTCTTGTTCCAGATTTTGATACATCAATTGCTGGAAAGATTCTCTTTTCAGCTAGTTTACGGGTTAAATGAAGCTCCATATTACCTGTACCTTTGAATTCTTCATAGACCAAGTCATCCATTCTAGAACCTGTCTCAATTAAACATGTTCCAATAATTGTTAAGCTTCCAGCATTTTCTATTTTTCTTGCAGCTCCAAAGAACTTTTTAGCAGGATACAAAGCTACTGGATCGAATCCACCAGTTAAAGTTCTGCCTGATGTTGGAAGTGCTAAATTATATGCTCTGGCCATTCTAGTAATAGAATCTAGAAGTAAAACTACATCTTTTCCTTCTTCAACTAACCTCTTGGCTCTTTCTAGGGCTAATTCCCCTACTCTTGTCTGATCTGCTGGGGCTTCATCAAAGTTAGATGCACCAATTTCACCTTTACCATCAGTTACTTTTTGTAAGTGGCGAAGGATATCAGTTACTTCTTCTGGTCTTTCTCCAATTAAAACAGCCATCAAATGAACCCTATCTTTGTAATTTTCTGCAATTCCTGTAATCATGTCTTTAACAAGCCATGTTTTACCAGCTTTGGGAGGGGAAACTACTAAAGCTCTTTGACCAAAACCTACTGGCGCTACTAAATCTACCATTCTAGTTGTTAATACATCTTCGGCAGTTGACAATTTAAGCTGTTCATCAGGATAAATAACCATCATCTCGTCAAAATTGATTCTAGTTTTAGTTAAAAACTCTTCAGAATCAGAATCGTTTATTTTTTCAAGTTTTAAAAGCCCCCAGTATCTTTCATTCTCTTTTGGTCTCCTTGCCTGACCTCCCACTTTGTCTCCAACACGTAAATTAAATCTTCTAATCTGTGAGCTTGAAATATAAATGTCATCAGCACTAGGCGCAAAATTTTTTGGACGCAAAAGTCCAGACCCTTCATGAGCAATGTCTAATATTCCTTCTACATATTCTGTAGGAAGATCAGCGTCAGGAATGCGTCTTGGACCATATCCCGAATTTGTTTGTGTTTGTACCTGTTCGTCTTGTTGCATGAATTAATAACTAAAGAAGCTAACTTAACTAATCTTCTTTGATTTTACTATTAAGTAGATTATTGTCAAGAGCA
>ERZ1292625.4451-Hain-H41-01um-R1-4451-length-10480-cov-8_pt1 | contig 10480 bp, 12 predicted proteins | sample MGYA00564400_ERZ1292625 | MGnify/ENA primary metagenome ERZ1292625 (study PRJEB36523, sample SAMEA6512639) | groundwater metagenome | collected 2019-01-08 | study: AquaDiva: Metagenomics assemblies of 32 groundwater samples
TCTTTACGGTTTCAAAACTATGATGATGGTCCGCGTTTAAAAATATCGGATAATTGTCTCGCTCGCGAAGTGCTCGCACTAGTGCCACACCTTCTTCTCTTCCCACTGCTCCTTCTTCTCCTTCCGAAAGACCAATTACTACAGGCAAATTAACCCCTCCAGAGGCGGACAAGTTTTTTGCTGCATTATAAATACCATGCAAGCCTTCTAAATTTGAAATATTAAAATGACCAATAGCTACTCCTTTTTTTTCCGCTTCTTTTATATATTCACGAAGTGTTTTCATCATTCTTTTATTTTAGCAAATCCTTCAATATTTTAATAACAATCTGTGGATTAGCGCTTCCCTTACTTTCTTTTATAACTTTCCCAACCAAGGACATTATGGCATTTTCTTTACCAGCTTTGTAAATAGCTACCACCTCAGAATTTTCTAAAATTATTTTTTCTATCAAATTTTTTATCTCTCCCTCATCATTTTTCTGGAGTAAACCTTTTTCTGTTGCAATTTTAAGCGGAGATTTATCTTTCAAAACAATCATCGCCAAAATATCTTTCGCAGCGCGAGATGAAATTTTTCCATCCGCAAACATATTTACTAATTCAGCAAAGTTTTCTGCACTTGGCGGTTTCACCGCCAAGTTAGTCTTTTTCAATCCAAGAAAATCAGAAGTTATGTAGTTTGAAGCTAATTTAATCTTCTCTGGATTATTCAAAATTTTAGCTATCTCTTCAAACCAATTTCCTAATTCCTTATCATTAATATAACTTTCTATATCTTCATCTTTGATGCCAAAATCATTTTTATATCTTGATCTTTTTGCTTGTGGTAATTCTGGAAGCTCATTTTTCATTTTCTCTAAATCGAAAGCTTCGTGTAATTTCATTTTTGGTAAATCCGGTTCTGGAAAATATCTATAGTCACGACTAGATTCTTTTTTTCTTTGAGAAAATGTCTGTTGTTTATTTTCGTCCCAGCCTCTAGTTTCTTGTACTATTTTATCTCCTTTTCCATCTTCCAAAAGTTTTGTCATTCTATCTAATTCAAACTTGATGGCCTTTTCAACACTTTTAAAAGAGTTTAGATTTTTCACTTCCACTTTCGTGCCTAATTTATTTTTATCCCCTGGTCGTAGCCCAACGGGCGAAACTTTCGAAACTGAAATATTTGCCTCCACTCGCATTTCACCTTTTTCCATATTGGCTTCTGATACTCCCAAATACCAAAGTATCAATTGCAATTCTTTAGCAAAATTTGATGCGATTTTGGCAGCAATTTCCGCATCATTAAATGTATGAGGTTCAGTTACAAGTTCCATCAAAGGCACTCCTGCGCGATTAAAATCAACAAGTGAGTAATTTCCTCTATCATGTTTATTATTTGCAGTATCCTCTTCTAGGTGTACACGAGTAACATCAAAATCTGCTAAATGTCCGCCAGAAACTATTGGATATTTATATTGAGAAATCTGATAACCTTTTGGAATATCAGGATAAAAATAATTTTTTCGATCAAATTCTGTAAAATCGGCAATTTTTCCATTTATAGCCAAACCAACTTTTATGACATTTTCTATCGCTTTTTTATTAATGACTGGCAAAGCTCCCGGATGTGCCATACAAACAGGACAAATATTTACATTAGGATTTTTTTCATCAGGGTCATTCTTACAAGCACAAAACATTTTTGTTTGTGTTTTAAGTTCCGCATGTATTTCAAGTCCAATTGTTGGGTAATATTTATTCATATTTAAATTATACCTTTTTCTTTAAAATTTTCACCAATTCATCTCGAAAAGTTTTTACTGACTTGTCGTCATATAAAGACAGCACAAAAACTTTTTTACTTATTTTCTCAAATTCTTTTTTCTTTCGATTGATTAAATCAATCGTCCTGAGCGAAATCGAAGGATTATCTTCTATTACATCAGATTTAGTCAAAATAATTATTTCTTCTTTTTTTGATAATCCTTCCCCGCCTGCATCAGCTATGCTGAAAGCATTGCGGGCAGGTTCTCCTAAACCTAAATTCTTATCATATTTTTCTAATTCTTTGCGAATTTCTTTATATCTTTTAACCATATTAGGGTTCTCAAAGGATACTAAATGCGCAATCATCTTCGTGCGTCTAATATGTTTCAAAAATTTTACACCTAAACCTTTGCCTAAATTTGCCCCTTCTATCAGTCCCGGAATATCAGCAATAGTATATCCGTAAAAATCACCCAGATTGGGGTCTAAGGTAGTAAATTCATAATCTCCCACTTTGGCATCCGCATTGGTTATAGCGTTCAATAAGGACGTTTTACCGGCATTTGGCAGCCCAACCAACCCCACATCGGCAAAAAGTTCCAATTCTATCTGAAAATTGCCATGCTCTCCATCTACCCCAGGCTTCCATTCTTTCGGAGTGGTATTAGTAGAACTTTTGAAATGTTCATTGCCATATCCTCCATAACCACCCTTCAAAAGCAAAACTTTTTTTCCTTCTTCTAATAATTGCCATTTTTCATCAGTTTCTAAATTAGTAATGATAGAACCGATCGGCAATTCTAAAATAAAATCATCTCCCTTTTTTCCATGCAAACTTTTCTTGCCGCCATCTTCACCGCGTTCAGCGCTGAAACTTTTTTTCGCTTTGTATTTTGAAAGTATATGTATATCACGCACAGCTTGCGCATAAAAATCCCCACCCCGTCCGCCATCCCCTCCGGCCGGTCCCCCTTTCGGTATAAATTTTTCCTGACGCCAACGAACCACGCCGTCCCCACCGCGTCCCGCTTCTGCATATATTTTTATTTCATCAATGAAAGCCATGTTAAAGGTGCTAGTTTCTAGTGGTTAGGTTCTAGTAATGCTTTTTTTGTAAGAGCCATCGCTCCTTCTTTTGTTCTCGTCACAGCTAAAAAAAGCGCTCTATGGCAAAAGATTGCGTCTTTGACGCCTGTCACTTTTTGCAATTCTTCATCCCGTAATCCAGCCCACGCTTCCGGTAAATTTTTCTTATTTTCGAAATTTCTAAAATCTTTTCGAACAGCTTCAACCCCCCAAGAATTATCAACTTCTCTTGGATAAATAATATAAAGTGTTTCGGGAAGTTTTTCAAGAATTTTTTTCTTTACATAATTCTTGTCCAAAATAATAACTCTTTTATCCTTTGTATTCTTATAAATTAATAAAATTGTCTCGTCGGCTAATATCGTATCTTGAGCATATATTATTTCCCTTTGTAAAATTATTTTTGCTATTTCAACACCCTTCAAAAACATTTCATTAATATTGAAATCAGTTTCTTTCCACGTAGGACGCATTACTCTAAAAAAATCCTGAATAAAATATGGAAAAATTTCATGTTTACTTTCTACTAAATCAAAACCGTTATCATTCGCATCAATAGGAGCTACAAGCTTATTATCTATAATCTCTTTTGCCTTTTCAGACTCACAAAGTTCTACTCCAAATTTTTTCCAAACTAAACCAAAAGAAGAATACTCAATCCCATTTTTTCTACCCCCCGCTCCGCCTATTTGATGATGATCAAACCTATTTGTTGCTGGATCATATATTCCACCAACATCAAAAACATAATCTCCTTCATTTATTATCTCAGGATCGCGAGTGCGAATTATTTCAAAATTTTCACCTTTTTTCTCCAACATCAAAGAAAGAGTAGCCACGGCAAAAATATCATCTGTGTGAAAAGACCCATTGTGAGTAATTAATTTGGTTGTTTTATTTTTTGTCTCCATTTCCATTAACTCCATTTTTAAAATATTCAAAAAAAGTATAAAGAGAAGAAACAATTTTATCAAAAAGCAAAAATACTATCACTAAACCAAAAATAACTAAAGAAAACTTGCCTATTTCTTTACTAATGGAAATAGCTGTTTGGCTGAAGAAAAATCCCAAAGATAAAAGAGCTGGCGCCCAAATAATAGTAGAAATAATTTCTGCTTTCAAAAAAGTCTTTAAACTGATTTTTTTATAGCCCGAAAATAAAATAACTAAATAATTTGTACCCATAATAAATTTTGATAAAAAAATAGACCAAAATGGTTTTTGTTCAAATCTGGGCATAAAATAAAGGACTCTTCTTTCAATATATTGAAAAAATTTACTCTCGCTATATTTAATATTCATCACCTCGCCTATATAATACAAAGCAAAAGTTTTTACAAAACTCCCGGTAAAAATAAAAACAAGTGACAATGTAAAATCTAATGCTCCAAGATAAGCTAAAACTCCAGTAGTAATGACAACTACTTCTCCTTCAAATATAAGTCCAAGAAAAATAACAGTATAAGCTAATATCTGATGATTTTCTACTAACGTAGTTAAAAGTTTAACTGTATACATAAAGGTATTAAAAAAGACTATCAACTACCTCTTTTACCATTGTTCCGTCTGCTTTACCTTTTAATTCTTTCATTAGGGCTTGCATTAACATTCCCTTTTTTGTTCCATCAGTAATGCCCAATTCTTCTTTTTTATTTTTGGCTTTTTTTTCCACTTCACTTTTTTCCATCAATTTCGGTAAATAAGTTTCTAAAATAACTAACTGCGCTTCTTCTTCTTTAACTAAATCTTCTCTATTTCCCTTTTTAAACTGTTCAATAGAATCTTTTCTCTGTTTTGAAAGACGAGTAATTACAGCAAGCGCCCCTTCATTGTCAAGCATTTCATTTGGCTTTCTATTTTTTGTCACAAGCTCATTAGTAAAACCAGCTACCATGGAACGTAAAGTCTCCAGCAAAACTATATTTTTTGCTAGCATCGCCTCTTTTATGCTGTTTTTTATTTGTTCATGTAACATAATTTAGTAAGAAATGTTGTCTTTAGAAAGCCTTGCGCAGGAGCTTAGAAAATAAAGGAGGTAATCCGACTATTATTTTCTTGAGCGACGAGCAGAGCAATTTTTCAACAGAAAAATATGTCGTGCTTTATAAAGATAACATTTCTGGATAAATTATATCAGAAATGTGCTAAAATAACACTATGAGTAATATCATATTTTTTGATACAGAGACTACAGGAGTAAATAGCACAGATTTCTTGTGTCAGTTAGCATACAAGATTAACGATGAAACTTTTTATGAGTTATATAAACCAGAAATAAAGATCCCCGCAGAAGCTTCTGCCGTACACCACATTACAAATAAGATGGTAGAAAATAAAATATCTTTTCAAAAAAGTCCTGATTTCAAAAAAATAAAAAATCTTTTTGAGGACGCAGATTCTATACTAGTAGCACATAATGCAAAATTTGATTTAGCAATAATAAAAAAAGAAGGTATCAATCCCAAAAGTATTATTTGCACATTGCGTGTGGCTCGAGCATTGGATAAAGAAAATAAACTTCCCCAACATAAACTTCAATTCCTTCGTTATTTTTTAGATATAGAAATAAATGCAAAGGCACACGATGCTCTTGGTGATGTGTTGATTTTAGAAAAATTATTTGAAAAACTTTTTGATAAAATAAAGAAAGAAAATAATTTTAGTGATGAAGAAGTTTTTAAAAATATGATTGAAATATCTTCAAAACCTTCACTAATGCATTCATTTTCTTTTGGTAAACATAATGGTAAAACAGTAAAAGATGTTGCAAGAACTGACCGTGGTTATTTAGAATGGTTTTTAGAAACAAAAGAAAAAGAAAACCCTGAAGACGAAGATTGGATTTATACGTTAAAACATTACTTAGGGAAATAAAATAAATATTTTTTATTAACTAAATTTTATACCTACACTTTTGACGACCGTCTAAAAATGTATAAATAAAAAAAATATTAAATTAATTATTTTTTTTATTTATTTTAAAAATTTTTATATTTTTTCTTATATCTAAATCAATAAGTCTCTCCAAAAACTCCGGCGTTAATGGACCAGGCCCAAGCCATAAACTTTGTTGTAGCATTTTATATCCAAAAATTTTTATTTGATTCCGCAACCAATTTCGTTTTATTCTATCGGTTTCAGCAATATCAAAAGAAACAATCGTATTTAATTGTTGATTTTTATCAAAGGGAGATAAAAAATAAGAAAATAAAAGATTTTTATTATTATGTACTTTCCCTTTTTTAGTCAAAGACCAATTGCCTCTATCGTTATTTAAATAACCTCTTTTACGCAAACGAGAAAGTGTTATTCTTACACTTTTTTCTTTATATCGTGCAAATTCACGTTCACGAAGAATTTTGTGAAATTGAGCTGAATTTTTGTGGCTCATTATTGTAGCAACGATAAGGTCCCCAATGCTTGGAGAAAATTTTGATTTATATGACATAATTACATGTTATCATAATTGACGGCCGTATAAAAGTGATAACATGCTTTTTCGATTAATTTTTTGATTCTTGTTCTATTTAATCTCCACTTGATATTTTACTTAATGAAAAGAAAAGACCCATCGCGATGGATCCTTCCGTCTGCAATAGGTCTATGATTCTATATCTCAGAATTTATCCAAATTTATCCAATCTATAAAATCTGATTGGATTATTTTTTTGGAAAAATTTAATAATTTTTCCTTGCCTGAATTTCCCTTTTCAGCCAAGATTTTTTTTGTTACTTTCTCAACAAATTCACTTTTTTCCCAACCGGTAGCAAAATCTTCGGTCGAGGGGTATTTTTTTGAAACATATTCATCTCCAATATATCCATTCCACCCTGGAAAACACACATTCCTAACAAAATCCTTTAAGGGTGTTGTTTTAAACTCATTAACGGCGTGTGCCCATCTCGTTGTTGAACGAGGATCTGTAGTTACCTCGTTTGTTTTAATTTTTTTGTAAATCATTCCTATTCCCAAAGAAGATTTTTGTGATTTTGCTAAGTATACATCCAAAATATATACAAAATCTTTTGAAGGATATCCTACAAAAAAATTTATTTGAAACGACGAATCCGCAACTGTTTCAGTTTCATCAAGAAAATAAGTTGTGACTCCTTCCTTCACTGGGAAAAACAAACGGCTCGATGTCACTGCGATCTTCTTAAAATTAAGACCAGTGAGACCGAGAAATGCTATTGAATCTCTGTGACGAAGAAAGTTTTCTTTGCTTTCTTCACTTTTTTGATCAACAACAAATGTGCTTTCGTTGTTGTTGTGATAAAAAATCACAAACAAAAAAATTACAACGAAAGACATTAAATATAGATGCCACTTTTTCATATTACCTCCAAAAAGATTTTTAATTTATGTTTCGTTAGTTAAAAGCGATAAAAAATCTATAAAATATATACATTTCTCGTCGCTTTTAACTACTTTTTTCAAAGTACTTTATCACTAGATAGTATATCATATATAAAAGAAAAGTCAATAGGTATTGATTGTTTAATATTTGCTAAAATATACAGATGGAAACTATTTTAATAATTATAATTGCAGTTTTAATTGGAGGAATCATTTCTTATTTTTTATTTGGCAAAAAGGGCCTGTCCGCCGATGAGGCGGAAAAAAATAAAAACGATACTGGCTTAAATCTGATACTCACTCAACTAAATGAACTCTCCAGAACAGTAGACAATAAGCTTGGTGAATCTCATAAACAAGTGCAAGAAAGTCTAAAATTTCATTCATCTCAATCAAATGAAATAATTCGTGATGTGACAGAAAGACTGACAAGATTAGATGAGACCAACAAGCAAGTTATTTCTTTTGCCGACCAGCTTCAAAGTTTGCAAGATATTTTAAAGAATCCAAAACAACGCGGAATACTCGGTGAATATTATTTGGAAACTGTTTTGAAAAATGTGCTTCCGCCCGGCAGTTATCAAATGCAATATCCGTTTCCCGATGGCACTATTGTGGATGCAGTGGTGTTTGTAAAAGACAAGATTATTCCAATAGACTCAAAATTCTCTCTGGAAAATTACAACAAAATGGCGGAAGAAAACAACCCAGCCGAGAAGAAAAAATTGGAAACTATTTTTGTAAATGATTTAAAAAATAGAATCACCGAAACAGCCAAATATATACAACCTTCAAAAAATACAACTGATTTTGCTTTTATGTTTATTCCCCACGAAGCTATTTATTATGATCTACTAACAAATAAAGTCGGAGCCCTAGAAGAGAATGAAAACCTAATCCAACGAGCTGCCGGAAAATACAAAGTGATTATCACTTCACCTACTTCTTTCTTGGCATATTTGCAAACAGTCCTTCAGGGATTGAAAGCTCTGAAAATAGAAGAATCCGCTAAAGAAATAATCAAAAAAGTGGAAGATTTAGGAAAACATTTAAAATCTTTTGATGAATATCACGACAAACTTGGTAATGCTTTAGGTACAGTGGTAAATCATTATAATGCTTCAAATAAAGAATTAAAAAAAATAGATAAAGATGTACTTCGTATCGCCGGCACTTCGCCCGAACTTTCTACTCTTTCTCTAGAAAAACCCAAACTAGAGGACTAAAAATCTAAAAGCTTTTCCACAATTTTTGTTGACTTTTTTTGTTGGATAATATATAATCTTGACGGATTCAAAATATTCTTTTGCTCTTTGAACCCGCTAAATAATTTACCTTCACTAATTAATAACGGGAGTAAATACTATGCAGATCCAATCTCGTAGTTTTGGTTTCACTGTACCTTGTACACACAGGTGCTTAGTAAATTATTGTGAGGAAATAAGATCTTACTTAAAGAAAGATAAAAATAATTGCCTTTCTGAAGAAGATCACAACCTTTTAAGTGTTGCAAAAAAATTACTTAATGTGCCAGTTTATGAACCAGATGAGGCAAAAATCAGTAAAAAAGTAGTAAAAATAGGTAACGGAATAGAGATTACAATAGACAAAAAACCTCCGTTATTTGTTTTCTTAGATGGAGTTTACGTGTTAAAAAATGATTTCTTGTTACTAAACCAAGAAATCGTAACCGTCGGTTCTCCTTTAGGATCTGCATTATTAAACAAAGCAAGAAATGAAAAAGGTAAATTCAAAACAAAACAAGGGAAAATACACACTTTTGAAGTATTAGATATACTTCAATACAAAGAAGCAAAACCATTCTTTTTCCCAAAAATGGTAGCATGAAATTCAAATAGCGCAACTCCGTAAGGTTGCGCTATTACTCTTTTTAGTCTAAAAAATAATCCTAATTATAGGATATTGGAATCTTATTTTTAATCAAATAAAGAGGTTTAAGGATTCTGTATAAATTTACCAATAAATGTATACGGAGGGAATGGTTTACCTATGTTTTCGATAGTTTGCTTGCATCTCACAAAAAGTATATACGTCTCATTTTCACCACAAAATATATCAGCATTGATACCAAGTTCTTGCGGAGGAAATGTTACTGGCTTCTTACCACCCCTAACGATATATACATTAATTTGAAAGGGACTATTTTTAAATATTTCAGTATCAAAAACAACGTCATTTTTCCCAAGTTCTTTTTCTAAAATTTCTGGATATGTGCTTGGATTTTTCGGAAGAATTATTGTCAAACAGTGGAAAGTTTCTATTTTATCAAAGGGAATAGATTTAATACCTAGCTCATTTTTTTCACCTTCAAGGTTAGTTGTATGGAGAATTCCATTTGGATGAAAAGTATGTTTATTTACTGAAAAATCAGTTGGAACTATATCATCAAACAAAATTTTCTGCGAAACTTTTATTGTACCGTTAGGATTAGGTGTTTCAGTTTGTTCGATTTTTCGTATTTTGTGCAGTTTGTTTGAAGGATTTGAATAGATTTTTATATTTAAAGTTGCATCTTTGTCCCAACCCCAAAAATTACATATTTTGTAAAGTTTATTTTTATTCCTGAATATTAAACGCCATACATTTTGTTTAGCCATATATTTAAATATACAATAAATTAGAACGCTACGCGTACAAAAAGCGATGTGGTCACAAGTTACTAAATTTTTTACTTCTTAAAATCGTAAAAAATATAAGTACTTGCCGACCCCGGCTCGGCTATTTTTCTTCTGAAAAATTATGCCTGTGCCTTCACAAATCGCTCACAAATAAAGCAGTTTATTTGCTTTACGCGATTTGTGACCCTACAGAGAATCGGACTCTGATTTTATCCTTGAGAAGGATACGTCCTAGCCGTTAGACGATAGGGCCATAAAGAAAATATAACATTTTTTAATCTAAAATAAAAAGTAGCACATTGAACAATATGTGCTACTAAAAAAACAAATTAAAAATTATTATTATAAAAAAACAAAAAATGAGATAGATTCTCAGAAACTTTATAAAACCTTTTGCTAAAGGTTCTAGATAAAAATGATCTTCTGGTGAATATTTAATCTCTAAAAAAACTATCACCAGAGCAAAAATTAAAATTAAACTACAAAGAATATAAAGTAAAAACTCCATTAAATTTTGCTGAGACATTTTAACTCCTGTATTTTTCTAATTTAACTATAACACATCAGCTTATTTTTTGCAATCCCCTACTACTTGACAAATAGATTTGATTGTGATAGACTTTACACAGTTAAACAATCAAAGGGT
>ERZ1292625.4454-Hain-H41-01um-R1-4454-length-10477-cov-24_pt1 | contig 10477 bp, 8 predicted proteins | sample MGYA00564400_ERZ1292625 | MGnify/ENA primary metagenome ERZ1292625 (study PRJEB36523, sample SAMEA6512639) | groundwater metagenome | collected 2019-01-08 | study: AquaDiva: Metagenomics assemblies of 32 groundwater samples
TGGAGGTACTCCTTCGCCTTCGCGTTGTTCTTTTCGTTCAGGTAGGAAAACCCGATCTTGAGCAGGGCGGCAGGGGCCTTGTCGCTCTTGGGATAGGTCCTGAGGACTTTTGAGAACGCCTCGATGGCCTTGGTAAAATCTTTTTTGCTGTAGTAGGACTCGCCGATCCAGTACTGCGCCCTGTCCGCCTGACTGCCATCGGGGAACTGTTTGATGTAATTCTGGAACCCCGAGATGGCGAGGTCGAAGTTCCCCTTGTCGTAGTCCGCTTTGGCCTGGCGGTACGCCTCCGACGGATCGAGGCTCTTCGACTCCGGTTTTTTGTCCTTGCCCGACGCTGCCGGAACGGGACCGTCTTCCGCCAGGGACTTCACCTTCGTTTCCAGCTCCTCCACCTTGGCCGCAAGTTCCGAGATCTTGTACGTCTTGTCGTCCAGTTTCTGGGCGAGCTCGGAGAGGCGGAAGTTGTTCTCCTCCACTTTTCCCTGAAGGAGCTGGATGTCCATGGCGAGCTGGTCGAACCTGACGCCGTGGTCCGCCACGGACTTCTGGAGGACCGTCGTGCCCTTGACATTCCCTTCGAGAGCGTCAAGGCGCTTTTTGAGGTCCTCTACGCCCGCCTTTGCCGTCTTCACGTCCGCCCGGAGGTCATTGATGTCGGTCTGCGTCTTCATCATCTGCGCCGGCGAGGTGATGCAGGCCGCCAGGGCGAAGGGTATAACGATTGCAAAGAAGAATTTCGATGTCATGGCATTGTCCTCAACGGCGCGTCGAAACAACCTGCTGAATGCGAAAAACGCGGGGCGCGGAATTACCCGATGAGTGCCCCGCGCCTCGCACGGAATCGGCGACAGGGGGAAGGGAAATTGCGGGCCCCTTTCGGGATCACCCTCTCCGCATCACCCCTCGCCCTTTTACTATTTCCTTTTTCTCCTCAATCGGCGGTTACGAAATCACCGCGCCGGTTCTTTTGCCAGCAGCCCTCGTCGTGGTCGGTGCAGATCGGTTTTTCTTTCCCGTAACTGAGGAGGGATATGCGGCCGGCGGAGATCCCGAGGTCCGTAAGGTACTTCTTGGCCGCCGCGGCGCGGCGCTGGCCGAGGGCCTGGTTGTACTCGATGGTGCCCCGCTCGTCGCAGTTGCCCTCGATCCGGAGCTTCGCCTTGGAGTTTGTCTTCAGCCACTCGGCGTTCTCCTCCATGGCGATCCTGGCCTCGGTGCGGATGAGGGATTGGTCAAAATCAAAATAGATCGGCTGCAACCCTTTTGCCGCGGCAGCTGCCGCTCGTTCCTTCGCTTTGTCCGCTTCTTCTTTCTCTTCGGGCGTCGCTTCCTTTGCTCTCTCCGGGGCCTGGGCCTCGGGAACGGCGCTCATCTCCGCTTTCTTGGGACAGCCCCACAACGCAAACAGGGCCGCCAGCACGACGACTGCTATGGTCAAAACACTTCTTCTCTTCATACCATCCTCCTTTTTTCTTTCTCATGAAGTCGAAATCCAAGAAACCGTAGGAAAGAGGATAACGGGTGCGGGATAAAAGCGGCGCGGTTTCTTTTTTACGGATTCAAAGATAGCATACAAACCAAAAGTTGTCAATTAAAATTGGTCTTCGGAGCGGCTCCTTGCCGCCTGCGCGACCGCTTCGAGAATTCTCGAACGCAGATGCGCAGAGGCGATCTCGCTCGCCGGGGACCGGGCTTCGCGAAAAAGACCTTCATGTCTTCCCATCGGCCGTTTCGGGCGCCCCGTAGGTACGGTTCAAAAAATCCGTCAGTCCCGCGGCGTCCTTGACCGGCTCATGGCACGACGTGCCGATACAGGGCAGGACCTGCCCGCGGTCCTCTCCGTACGCGACAACCGTATAGGGTCCGTCGAGCGCGCGGGCGGCAACGGCGAGCGCGCTCCCGGGGTCGGCGTCAACCGTCAGCCGGAGCAGGGTGAATGAGGCGTCGAGGGCGCAGAAATAGGAGCCTCCATGGATGCCCATCTCGCGCGCGGAGCTGATGAATATCCGGAGCGACCCCTCTGCCGCGCTGCGGAAAGCTTCCGCGCCGGTGAGGTGATAGAGCTTGAGCAGGGCCATGACGGCCGCTCCGTTTGCCGAGGGGTGCGGAATGTCCTCGATCCGCTTGAGCCTCGTCCCGAGGACGTCGCGCTCGGTATCGAAGAAGCCGCCGGCCCTGTCGGAAAACCTCTCCATGCAGGCGCGCATGAGCCCGTCGGCCCGGGCGAGATAGGCTTGCTCCGCCGTGACCTCGTACGCGGCCACAAGTGCCTCGATGAGGTAGACGTAATCGTCGAGCACGGCAGGGACGCCTTCGAAATGAAGAAGCGTTTTCCCCGAAAAGCGCTCCTTCAGGATCCGCGCCAGGCTTTTGAGGGCGAATTCCTTGAGCGCCGGTTCGTCCAGGACCCGGTACGCCCGGAGATAGGAGGCAATGAACATCCCGTTCAACGACGTATACAGCGACGTGTCGATGAACGGGGTCTCCCGCTTCCGCCTCTCGGCAAGGAGTTTTTCCTTGCCCCGGCCGATGATCGCGAGCACGTCGCCCGCGTTCGTCCCCGTCTTTTCCGCGAGCTCTCCGGGTTCCATGGCCACAGCGAGGACCTTCTTTGCCGGATCGTGGTGCATGGAGCCGCGCTCGTGGAACAGATGGAGCGAAAGGACGCCGTACTCTTCCGGCGTCAGCACCCGCTTGAAATCGTCCTCGGTCCAGGTGAAGTATCCGCCTTCGTCATCGGGGGTCACGTCCGCGTCCTGGCTCGCGTAGAACCCGCCCGCGGGATCGGAAAGCACTTCCCGGACAAACCGGATAATACCCTGCGCGACCTCCTTGAACCGCTCTTCGCGGAACACGGCGTAGCCGTCGATATAATTCCGGAGCAGCCAAGCGTTGTCGTCGGCCATCTTCTCGAAATGGGGGACGAGCCATTCCTCATCCACGGAATACCGGTGGAAGCCGCCGCCGAGCTGGTCGTGGATCCCTCCCTTCGCCATGGAATCGAGGGTCTTTCGCGCCGCAAAGCCGGCGGCGGGTCCCCTGGTGAGAAAGAACCGGCGGATCAGAAATTCCAGCGCGCCGGGCATGGGGAACTTGGGCGCCGCGCCGAATCCGCCGTGCCGCAGATCGGCCAGGGATAGCATGGATGCCGCGGCATCGTCCACGGCGGACGGTGCAAGCGTTCCGGGCGTGAGTGCTTCCGGTTTGAGGGCCTCCATGAGCTGCCCGGCGTAGCGCCGGGCATCCTGTTTTTTTGATGTATAGAAGTCGCTCACGGCCCTGAGCACGGTCTTGAACCCCGGCCTGCCGTTCCGGTCTTCCGGCGGAAAGTACGTTCCGCCGAGAAAGGGTTTCCCCTCGGGGGTGAGGAACACCGAGAGGGGCCACCCGCTTCCGCCGCCCATGGCCGCCACCGCCTGCTGATACCGCCGGTCGATATCGGGCCGCTCGTCCCGGTCAAGCTTGATGTTGACGAAGAGCCGGCTCATAAGCTTCGCGATCTCCTCGTTCTCGAAGCACTCCTTCGCCATCACGTGGCACCAGTGGCACCAGACCGCGCCGGTGCTCAGGAACACCGGTTTATCTTCCTGCTTCGCCTTTTCGAAGGCCTCGTCGGACCAGGGATACCAGTCCACCGCCTGATTCGCGGCATGCCTGAGGTAGGCCGATCGTTCTTTTGCCAGTCTGTTCATGAGTATTATTTTACAGGATTAGCAGGATGAAGCGTCAAGCAAATCCCTGTTTAAAACGTCCTCGGGTCCTCGGGCGGGAGCGCCGCCTCGTCAAAGGGCATCACGCCGAGCCGGATCAGAACGGCTTCGATGCCTTCCAGAACGCGGTGATAATTAAATCCCGGCAGCTCCCGATTGAGCGCCATCTCCATCAGCCTGTCGAAGGCCTCGAAATCGAACGCTCCATCGAGCACACCGGAGCGGACAAGCGCGGCGTAGAGCGTTCTGTCGTCATTCGGATTTTCCTCTTCTTTCAGCGCGAGCTTCGCCCTCCCTCCCGGCGAGGCGGCATACCACTGCATCGCGCCGTTCAGGGCATCGTAGAGGGTGACGATGCCGGCCGCGACCTTGCCCTGCCGCAGCCGCCGCTTCCCGCCGCGGATATGGAGCCGGGCCCGCTGGAGCGGCCCTTCCACCGGCCCCAGGGCCTTTTCGTCCATTAAACCAAAGTGAGGCATAACGACCTCGGCATAGCGCAGAGAGCATGGCGCATAGGGTAAAATCTTTTACGCTCCGCCCTTTGCCCTATCCCCATGCTCTCTGCCCTCTGATCTTCCCTTTTTTCATGGACGCGACATCGACAGTGATCCCTTCTTCCTTGAACCGGTAATAGGGAACGAAAAGCTCGAGGTCCTCGAAGTTGTCGGCGCTGATGATCAATGCCTTCATGGTCCTCCACCTGCTGTGATGAAAGATGGGCCGCACCCTGCGGGAGCGGCAACTGAAAACGGGGTCCGGCCTTTATTGTGTCCGGTATTTTTTCGCGCTCCGCAATTTTCGCGGCGCAGGGATAGGCTGATTAGATTATAGCACACCATGAGCGATGAAGAATTCCGTTGGGGAGTGTTGCGGCGTTCGAGAAGAATCGGAGTGAGGCGCCCCTCTTGTTGCCGCGCGAAGATCAGAAGGCCTGTCCGATGCTGAAGTGAATTTGACCGGGGCTCTCCCCCGCTCGTCGGTGGATCTTCTGGCCATAGTCCAGGCGCAGCGGCCCCACGGGCGTGTTGTATCTGATCCCTGCGCCGTAGGACGCCCTGAGGTCATCCAGATTGATGTTCTGACCGGTCCAGACATTGCCGGCGTCGGTAAAGAGCACCAGGCCGAGGCCTCCCGACGGATTGATCCGCAGCTCTCCGTTGAACAGCGCCATACTGTCTCCGCCCGTGGGTACGAGGTTTCCGGTCTTGGGGTCAGCGGAGGTCGGACCGACCATATCCTGGAGATATCCCCGCACCGTGTTCCCGCCCCCCAGTTTAAAGCGCTCGTTGAGGGGAATTTCACCAGTGTCCCAGTGGGGCCAGGCCATTCCTGCCCGCGCGGACAGGGCCCCCAGGAGCCGGTCGCCGAGAGGAAGATACCAGCTGGTCTGGACCGTCGCCTTCGTGAAATCCGCTTCCGACCCCAGCGCTTTCATGGCCTCTTTCACCGAGACGCCGTGGAGCGACCCTTTCGTGGGGTTGAAGGGATTGTCCCGCAGGTCCCAGATCACCGCCGGCGTCAGGCTGCTGAGCCGGACGCGACCCTGGTCTTCCGGGCTCGGGACCACTCCCGGGCTGACATTATAGTTGTCCACATTCTCAAACTGATAGGTGAGCGATGCCTTGAGGCCGTTGAACACCTTCTCGACGCCGTAGCCCACCGTTGTCTTCCTCGTCTGGTAATAGATCTCCCGCGTCCTCTCGTTGAGCGCCGTCTGGTCGGACCACACGACATTGAACCTGCTTTCCAGCTTGTGGCCCAGAAACCACGGCTCCTGGTAGTTGAAGATCCCGCGCTGGATGATATCGCTGCCTTCGATCCTGAGGCTTGCAGAGGAGGCGCTGCCCCAGAGGTTGCGGTAGGAAAGCTCCGCGAACCCTCTGAATCTGTCCAGATTCCCGTACCCGAAGCCGAATTCCACTGCTCCGGCAGGCCGTTCCTCCACGGTCAGGATCATGTCCTTCACGTACTCTTTTTCTCCCGGCAGCACCGGTTCAAATCTCACTTGACCGAAAAATCCCAGCCGGTAAATGCGCTGCTGGCTCTTGAGGATTGCCTCATAATTATACGGGTCGCCGGGTTTGACGAGGACCTCTCGCATAATAACCCCGTCCTTTGTCCGCTCATTTCCGCGAAGGATGATCCTGCCGACCGTGACCAGGCGGTCTTCAACGATCCCGTAGCGGACATCCACCTGCTTCGGCGCCGCTGTTTGCTCCTTGGCGTCCGGGGGCGGCTGCTTTATCTCCGGCCCCTCTCCGGCCTTTGAGACGGTCTTCACCGCTTCCACCCCCGCGTACAGATACCCCTTGTTCGAATAGGACGAGAGAATGCGGTACCGGTCGTCTTCCACGGCCCGCTCGCTGTAGGGCCTGCCGGGCTTGAGGCTGACCATGCCGAGGAGTTCCTGCATCGTAAACACCGTGTTCCCTTCGAAGGACAGGCTTCCCACGGCGGTCTTCCGCCCTTCCGTGATGGTGATGAGCGCGTCCGCCGCTTTGCCGTCAACGCTCCTGGTGACCTTCTTCTCCACGCTCGCGTCGAGATATCCTGCGTCCACATACTGGTCAATGATATTTTCTCCGTCTTTGTTCAGAAGGTCTTCCCGAAACGGCCGGGAACTGAACCAGCCCGATTCCCGGAGCGCCATGCGGCGCTTCATATACTTGGCGGTGAATACCGTATTCCCCCGGATGAGGATCGTGCGCACCGAGACTTGTGGACCTTCCTGGACCACGAACTCGAGGTCGACCTTCCCCGGCGCCTCGGTCCTCTTCACGTCCACACGCACATCGGGATAGCCCCGTTCCCGGTAGAGTTTTTTGATGCTGTCAACGCTGCTGTCTATGACCGTCTCCGAGATGTCGTGCTCGGACCATATGAGGAGGCTCTTGTTGAGCTCTTTGGAGATGAACACGCGGTTGCCGGAGAATGTTATGGTCACCTTCGGGCCTTCATTTCCAGTGATGGTCAGATAGACCTTTTTGTCCCGGAAGCTCATGCTCACGACGCCGGGCTTGGACGCAAGGTACCCGGCGTGCTCGTACTTTTCGAGGATGGTCTCCATGTCCCGGTCCAGGAGCACGTCGCGCCGGAGCGGCCGGCCTTTTCTGCTCTTCATGAACGAAAGGAGCTGCTTGTCCGTAAATACCCTGTTGTCGGTAAAACGGATATCTTCAATGAGCGTGGGCTCCGATTCGGCAATGTCCACATGGAGAATTACCCGGTGGGGGTCCTTTGTCTGCTCCGTGCGGAACCTCACGCGGGTGTCGTAGAACCCTTCGGCCTGATAGAGCGTCTGGATATTCGTACTGATGTCGAACAGTTTTTCCTGCGGCAGCTCCCGGCCTTCCAGCTCCGACAGGGCTTCTCTGATGGTACTGCCTGACAGTTCATGGTTCCCGTGAATGGCGACCTTTGCAACAATGGTGATGGGGAAAAGCGTGTACTCAAGCCGGACGCCGCCGGTGTCGGGAAAGGCCTCGACCCGGATGTCCTTGAACAGGCCCTTGAGATACAGGTATTCGAGGCCGTGCCGGATATCGCTTCGTGAAAAGGGCGTGCCGGATCTCTGCACGATGAGCGGCAGGAGCCGTTCCGGCTGCGGCCAGAGGTTGCCGCGGTCGTCCTTGAGCGTAATGGTGGTGACCGTAAGGCCGTCGAGCCCGGCAGGGAGCACGGAAGAAACGAAGGAGAAAAAGACGATGAGCAGGCCCGCCGCCGCCAAACCGAGCGATTTCATGAGGAATTTTTAGCATAGTAGCGCGGGAATGTAAAGGAAAGAAAGGGTCTGCGGGTAATCCTTCAGTTACGGGGGCAGCAGCCCTTTCGCTCTGCCGCGCAAGCGTGCACATTGGGCAATGGCTGCACAAGGATATCCGTCCTGTCCCCGCAGCACGTACGCTTCGCACGTGCCTGCTTTGGGATACGTGGTTTTACCATGATCTGCGGGGCACTGAAAAGCGCGTCTATCGCTCAAGAGCTGCTGCCCCCTGCTCAGGTATCCCCGTAACTGAAGGATTACGTCTGCGGCGGGAAAGCTGTGCGCGGGAGTTCAGAGGACGCCCAGCGATTGATAGAGGCCGACCACCAGATCGCCCATTCTACCGTAATCCAGGGTCTCCGCGGTGTCCTGAGCCTGGTGGTAGCGGTGGTTCCGGTAAAAGGCAGTGTCGGAGATCATGAAGGCGGGAAAACCGAACTTCCAGAAATTGCGGTGGTCCGAAAAATCGACACCGGTGATCGACGAGAAGGTGTTCAGCGACTCCACCGGAAGGGACGATGCCCGGGCGAAGGCCTTGCGGACTTTCTTCGTGAACGAGCGCGAGGCGTTGTTTCCGACAAAGGCAAGGTAATTTCCCCGGTCCGGGTATGCCCAGCCGATGCAGGAAAGCGGAAACTGCTGGCAGTATTTCTCGTCGCAGAAATATCCGACCATCTCCAGGGAGATCATTCCATAGACTTTGACTCCCTCCTCCTTAACGCTTTTCGCATACACGTAGCTGCCCATGTATTCCGTGCCGAACACCGGGGGCTCTTCCAGGCTGAAGGCAACGAAGCGGACGGTCCGCTTTGCAGGCTGGAGCGCTGTCAGTCTGGCCAGCTCAAGGAGCGCCGCGACGCCGCTCGCATTGTCGTCCGCCCCGGGAGTCCCTTTGACCGTATCATAATGGGCCCCGATGATAAGGATGCCGTCATCAGCAACGCCCGCCCCCTTCACTTCCGCGATGATGTTGTAATAGGTATTGCCGCTGTAGAAGAATGCCTGCCGCTTGACCGGGCAGCCGGAGGAACGGAATTTATCTTCTATAGAATCGGCCGCCCTGCCGAGTTTTTTCAGATCGCTCCAGCTCCGCTCGCCGATATCAACGGAGAGATAGTTGACCGTGGCCTTGAGATTCGGGGCGACCGTTTCCGGCTTTATATCGGAAGCGCCTGCGAAGGCGAGAGATGCAATCACGAAGTAAAGGGATAAGGTTTTCATAATTTCTTCAAGTATACCCCATGTTTTGTGCAGGCTCAAGGGACTTCTTTGCTTCTGAGCATTTTCTTGATTACGATTCCTCAGTGTGTTACATTTGACCAGTGCGTAATCTCAACATTGCTCTCATGCAAAAAATCAAACTCGGCATAAGCTCCTGCCTTCTGGGCGAAAAGGTCCGCTACGACGGCGGGCACAAGTCGGACCATTTCCTGTCGGACACGCTCGGGAAATATATTGAGTGGGTGCGCGTTTGCCCGGAGGTGGAATGCGGGCTGCCCGTCCCCCGCGAGGCCATGCACCTCGCGGGCGACCCGGAAGCGCCGCGCCTGGTGACGATCCGGACCGGCGTGGACCATACGAGCAGGATGCAGAAATGGGCGAAGCAAAAGATCAAGACCCTCGAAGCGGAAGACCTCTGCGGCTTCGTGTTTAAGAGCAGGTCTCCCAGTTCGGGCATGCGGGGCGTCAAGATATACACCGAGGCGGGCGTACCGAAGGCCACCGGCTCAGGGATCTTCGCGAAAGCCTTCATGACGAAATTTCCCCTCCTTCCCGTTGAGGATGAAGGCAGGCTCCACGACCCCGCGCTCCGGGAGAACTTCATCGAACGCATCTTTGTGTTAAAACGGTGGCAAGAGTTCAGGGCGTCGGACAAGACCATCGGCGGTCTGGTATCATTCCACACGGACCACAAGCTCCTCGTCATGTCCCACAGCGCAAAGCATTACACCGCGCTCGGCAGGCTCGTTGCCGATGCGAAGCAGTATCCCCGCCAGGCCCTCCACGAGAACTACCTCGCCACGCTCATGGAGGCGCTCCGGTTCATAGCGACCGTGAAGAAGAATACGAACGTGCTCCAGCACATGGCGGGATATTTCAAGGAACAGTTGTCCAAGGACGAGAAGCAGGAACTGCAGGAGGTGATCGCGAACTATCATAAAGAGCTGGTCCCCCTTATCGTCCCCATGACCCTCATCGGGCATTATGCGAAGAAGTGCAGGGTGGAGTATCTGAAGCGGCAGTACTACCTGAACCCCCATCCCCTGGAGCTGATGCTCAGGAACCACGGGTGAACACGAATGGTCACGGATAACAACGGCCAACCTAAAAGGGCGTCATTCCCGCGCACGCGGGAATCCAGGAATCAACTTATTTTTACAATGCGAAAAAAATCAAATAATCTTGACCATTAATATAATCTATGCTACTGTTATCCGTCCTGATAATAGATGTTTAAAAAAGGAGAAAAACAATGCTTCGAGGACTGAAGTTGGCTCACTTTGGCGGTCTAGTGATTTTTCTGGGCAGCATTCTCACTTTCATAGTCATCTCTGCCCTTATCGAAGGTGCCAGCCTGGAGAACATTGCCTTTGGGAGAAAAATTATTAGCACTGGCACCAATGTCCTTACACTCCCCGGCATGTGGGTACTCGCCATTACCGGCGTTTGGATGGGCTACACACGGTATGGCTTGAAACAGCGGTTTGTCCAGCTCAAGCTACTGCTCATCACGCTGGTTCTTATTAACGCATATCTTTTCATTGTGCCCGCAGTAACCTCGGCAACAGAAATAGCCGTTCGTTCTCTTGCTCAAGGTCAGCTCCTTCCAGAGTACAAGGCCGCGTATATGCAAGAATCAATCTTTGGGGCTGTAAACGTTTTGCTTACAATAGCAGCAGCGGTCGTTGGTGTATGGAAAGTTGGTGCTAAATCCACAACAAACGGCTAATCGGGTAGCCGGGGGTGTTTAGCCCCCAGCCCCCACACCACCTGGCATGCG
>ERZ1292625.2503-Hain-H41-01um-R1-2503-length-16830-cov-4_pt1 | contig 10474 bp, 21 predicted proteins | sample MGYA00564400_ERZ1292625 | MGnify/ENA primary metagenome ERZ1292625 (study PRJEB36523, sample SAMEA6512639) | groundwater metagenome | collected 2019-01-08 | study: AquaDiva: Metagenomics assemblies of 32 groundwater samples
TGGGATGCACTCCTTGATAAGATGCCCATCAATGCTCTTGTGCGCAACCTGGGCCGCATGACTGCGTATGGGCTACTGACTGACGGGAGTGACGCCACTAAGCGCGCTGTAGCCAAGCTAGCGAATGCAGAGGCCATGGAAAAGGCGAGGATTCACCCATTCAACGTACTGACAGCACTAAATACCTATACCAAGGGCGCAGGTAAGCTCGGTAAGTTAACCTGGACTCCAGCGAAGGAGATTGTTAAGTCACTAAACGATCTATTCTATGCCTCATTTGGCTTTATCGAGCCATCCGGAAAGCGAACCCACCTTGCCATTGACGTATCAGGATCAATGGATTGGGGCGAGATTCTCGGATCTCCCGGTATGTCGCCCAGACTAGGTGTTGCAGCAATGGCCATGACAACCCTGCGCACTGAACAGTCAGTGTCCATAAGTGCGTTTTCGAATCAGCTGGTAGCATGCCCGCTATCAAAAAATGACACGCTCGACGTTGTGACTCAAAAGATGCGCGCAATTCCAATGGGAAGTACAGATTGTTCCCTTCCGATGAGGGCAGCTGAAAGAGCAAAGGCGGCAGTAGATACATTTGTAGTCTACACTGATAATGGGACATGGTCAGGGATCACACACCCCGTTGCAGCCCTGCGATCGTATCGTGACAAGATGGGCATACCAGCGAGACTAATTGTTGTGGGTATGAACTCAGGCCCATTTACAATCGCAGACCCAGAGGATCGCGGAATGCTAGACGTTGCGGGATTTGATTCCGCCGCTCCGGCCGTAATTGCTGAATTTTCCCGTGGAGAATTCTAGAATCTGGCAAGATAGAGCCTAGGCGTCCGCCCGATCTATTTAATGGAATATAATCGCCTATACTTCCAGAAGTCCGGCAGACAGCCGGATAGACGGCAATTTGAGTGAGAGGCTCGGTACCCTGTAAAATGCCAAGAGCAAGTAAATACACACCAGACACATTAGGCAAAGCCGTTGAGCACGCAACGTCTATGCTTTCCTTGTTAAGGTCCTTAGGGTTGAAGCCATCGGGAGGGTCTCACACTCATCTCAGACGTTTGATAAAGAAGTGGAATCTGGACATAAGCCATTTCAAGACAGCGGTGTGTGCGCCCGTAGAGCGGCGGGGCGGGGCTCGACCGCTCAAACCGGAGGATATACTTGTCGAAGGCAGGCATGACAGACGCGAAAACGTTGTACTACTTAGGCGTAGCCTTCTAGCAATAGGAGTGGAAGAGAGATGCTCTTCGTGCCCACTGGTAACAACCTGGAATGGAAACTATCTCCGCCTTCAAATAGACCACATTAACGGTAATCCATTCGACAACAGACCACAAAACTTAAGATTCCTGTGTCCAAACTGTCACTCACAAACAGCCAGCTTTGGCTTCAGGGGTAATGGTTTTCCGAGGAAGCCAGCTAGAAAGCATCCATGCTCGGTGTGCTCGAAGCCGGTGAAGATGTCTTCAAAGATGTGTAGGGAATGCACAGGTTCAAAAAGAAGAGCAGCCAGGCAGTGTAAGAAGTGTAGATGCAGTTTGGGGTATAGTACGAGGCGCACATTGTGCGATGAGTGTTTCAGTTCCCACTACAAAACAAAAACCTCCTGGCCTACAACTGACGAACTCAAGAAAATGGTGGAAGAGACGCCCCTCCTCCACGTTGCCAAGGGCCTTGGTGTATCTGATAATGCCGTGCGTAAGCGGCTAAGAAAACAGGCGGTCGTAATACGAAAGCACAAGCCTAAGTCTGAATGGAATATGAAACCCAAGGCAGGATGATGGTTTGCCCAGTTAAACGGACCGGCCCAGGTTCGAGCCCTGGAACTTCCGCAAGGATCAAGAATGAAATCTGGCAAATGGCGACATAGCAAGTCCGGCAAAGAGTATTCCGTTATAGGAATTGGTAAGCACTCAGAAACCCTCAATGAAATGATAATATATCAGGCAGAGTATGGTGAGAAATCCATTTGGATTAGGCCGGCCGATATGTGGAGCGAGCTTGTTGAAGTGGATGGATTAAAGGTGCCAAGATTTGTTAGGATAGAATAGCATGTGAACTTAACAGGTACCAATGGCAGTGCGTCACATACAAATGGCAATAAACAGGCTTGCCGATGCAGTTAGCGAGCTAAAAGGCGTTCTCAAATTACTTAAAGATGATAAATGAATCTCCACTATCTGAATTCTTTAATGCTCTAGACGGGTGCGCAGATAGCGGAGCATTGTCACTTATCGCTCTAATCAAGGATCTCCCGTCAACATTAATGCATGTCACTAGTATGTCGGAAGAAGAATTCAGCCAGTTACTGGACTATACTGACGAGCGCATGGCTCATGAAGAATTATCCGAGATTTTAAAAAAGGTATTCCTTACGATGAGATCTGTATGTACAAGCAAGTGATTGTAGTAAGGAAAGATCTGAATATGAGTAGCGGCAAAATAGCGGCACAAGTTGCTCATGCAGTACTTAATTCATTTCTAGATACCGATAGTATAATCGCGAAAGAACAAAGCATAAGCCTAACAAAATCAGATATTGAGTGGCTAGGCAGTGGCGCTACAAAGATAGTTACATGCTGTATGTCAGAGGACGAGTTATTTGCAATATTTAGGGCAGCAAATGCAGCTGGATTGCACACGTCATTAGTATTAGATCAAGGAAGGACTGAACTTAAAGGACCAACATATACATGCTGCGCGATAGGCCCAGCTTTATCTGTAGAAGTAAATAAGATTACAGAGCACCTGAGACTGTTATGATCGCAATTGCACTTCTTAGTTTATATCTAAACTCACCGGTATATGAAATCTCTAGGCAAGTAGAGGGATACGTACAAGGAGTACCTGTTACACTAGAGGTAGTGAATCTAGGCAGCACAGACAAGAGCGGTAGCCCTCTGGCATTAGAAAAGCAGGCCGCAGACGCATTTATGGAAATGCGCGCAGACATGGCCAAGGCAGGCCTCAGTCTCCGACTTAACTATGCCCATCGAACGATGGCCCAGCAGACTAATCTGTATAAAAAGAACCGCAAACTAGCCAGTCCCCCAGGATTAAGTACGCACCAAGAGGGCCGCGCAATTGATGTATCTGGATGCACCAAGAAGGTTAGAAAGAAGAGGCGCAGCACCCCAGTCTGTAAATGGCTAAAGAGTCACGCCGCCGCATACGGCTTTTCAAGACCAACATCAAAAGAGCCGTGGCACTGGGAATTTAGCGGAAGGCCAAGCGATAGCGTTGCCAGCGCTAGGTTTTAAAGTTTATCGTCGACGGCCCAACAAGGCAACATACGCTGCTATGCCGCCCACATAGCAGGCGACAATTAGGAGATATCGTGGATGACGTATTAGGAAATGCATCACTTGGAAGTGCAGAAATAGCGGCAACGTGTATGGCCCTTCAGCACATTTTGGTAAAAAAGGGAATATGCTCATTTGAAGAGCTAACTGCCGCCAACAAGAAGGCACAAGAGATAGTTGGCGGCCTAAGCACAGTATTGTCAGGAGAGCAGCCAAAGACTGAAGAAATAATCTCCTCAGTCAAAGAAATGGTGACATTTCTTGGTGGAGAATCCACCATTCCCTCATTACAGGGAACATTTGATCAGCTACATGATCTAATGTCAAAAGGGACATCATAAGTGAGCATTGTCGGGTTCAACCCAAAACATAATTACGAAGTAAGACTAACTGCAGAAGATGGCCCGCAGCTTGGTATCTATAAGTTACAGGATGCGATTAAAATTGCGAATGAGAAAGGGTTAGACCTAATCAACATATCTCCGCACGCAAAGCCGCCCGTAGCAAAGATTATGGATTACGGAAGGTTCAAGTATCGGCAAAAGCAGACAGAGAAGGAAGCCAGGAAAAGACAGCACATTGTTATTCTAAAGGAAGTTAAGCTAGGTGTTAATATAGAAGAGCACGATTTGATTGTAAAGCTCAATAAGATAAAGGCGCTTCTTGCTGACGGGTGCAAGGTCAAGATTGTGGTTAGGTTTCACGGCAGAGAGAATGCTCACCAGGAGTTAGGAGTGAAATTACTCAATTCAATATTAACTGAGATAAAAGAGTTATCAGTGCTGGAAAATCCGCTCGCATCAGAGCGTAGGGAGATTTTCGTTATAGTGAGGCCAAAGAATGAAAAGAAGCCTTAGAGCAGGGTTATTCTTGGCAGCGGCGCTAGCCGCTGTACCGCTGGCGGTTATTTCTGTAGAGAAGGCAGTCTCCTACCTACTTTTCAAATATGCGGCAAGGACCGCTAGCAAAGGTAGCGCTCAAACCAGTTACAAAGATAATGGATAACGTAATATACGTAGACTTCAAAACTAAAAAACGAATAAGTCCGCAGGCATTAGAAGTTACTAACGATATACCGCCCAAAGCTTCATTTTCAGATAGAAGAACTGTATTTCTTGAACTGATGCAGTCAGGTATGGTCCGCACGGTAGTTGACAGCAACGTCGCCGGAGTGGTATTGCCAGATATGTACGCAGGTCAAATAGTAAATCTAAATTGGAGTTATAAGCTTTCAATACCAGATTTAAGCATTGATGATGGAGGTATAAAAGGCACACTATCTTTTCAGCAAGAGCCGTTTCATGTAAACATTCCATGGGAGTCTATAATTGCAGTATGGAATCTTAATAACCCAATAGAATCAAAGATTGAGTGGACCCCAACCGCCTGATTGGTAGCTCAGGTAGCGCATTAATCAGAACTAGAATAGCTGATTATTAAATTAACTAACTGGAACAGCTACTCCGCAGATAATAGAGGGAGAATCATGACGTTCTTAACTAATGCCATTTTGGCTATTAAGGCGGCTCACTCCATCCCGTACCTCTCTCCGGAAGAGAGAGCGATGCTGCACGAGCACTATGCGGCACATGGACCTGAGATCTATGAGCACTTTTGCTCACAGATTCATAGGTCGTACCAATTGAACAATGAAGTTAGACCAATTGATGAGTTTGCTGGCAAAGCGGGAGCCGCACATACGGGGCATAATCGACGAATTAAAAGTAAATCAGATAGATGACAGCAACTTCTCCTGTGCCGCAATATCTATAGCCAACAACAGCATAACACTCTATATAAATAAGAGAAAATTCAACGCCTTATTCTCAGAGGAGAAGTTGGCGGTCCTGGCCCATGAAATAGGGCATCTCACATTGGGGCACCTCTCGTCAAGAACGCACTCCGATCATGACAGGTTTATAGTTGGCCTAGCGCAGGATTTATCTCTTAATTACGGACTTTCGACGACATATAAATTGCCAGAGTGGTTCGTTACCGCAGACAAGCTGTCCTTGCCAGAGAATCTATCCACATCACAATATATTCCACTTCTAATAGGACTAGGAAAGCGCAAGCTTGCAAAGAAAGTAAAGATACCAGACCTGAACATAGAATTCAGCTCAGCGCAAAACAAGAAGACAATAAAGTCAATTGTAGATAAGATTAAGGTAAATCCACATCTGGCAATAATTAGTAACAATATTAATGTCTGCAGCAGAGATCCTTAGTATTGATGGGTACCTGATTGTTTCGATGCATAGTTACCCAGGAACACATCTGGCAGATGCTATATGCAAGCTTTCCAATGATGGAAAGGCATTTGTCATTCCCACAGGAACAAATCCAGAGCTTCCATGGATATGGCGCTATAATTCAAAAGTAGAAGCTGCAATAACAATACTTCTTGAAAAACACAACTTTACAGTTAGGATTATGAACGCATATGAGCAGGCCAGACTGGGACGAATACTTTCTTGATTTAGCTAAGGCGGCAGCAACCAGAGCCACCTGTGACAGGGCTCAAGTCGGATGCGTATTAGTTAAAGATAATAGAGTCCTATCTACAGGATACAACGCATCGGTAAGCGGCCACCCCCATTGCGATGAAGCAGGACATATTCTAATAGACAATTCGTGTGCTAGAGCCGCTCACGCCGAAGAGAATGCCATAGTGACAGCGGCAAGATTTGGCATATCAGTGGCCGACACAACAGCATATGTGACACACTTCCCGTGCTGGCGCTGCTTTAGAATGCTATCGAACGCAGGGATTAAAAGAATTGTGTTTCTTAATCTTAAGGTCGGCGGTCTAACACTTCAAATTCTAGACGAATACCTCTCCTCAAAGATTATGATCGAGGACTCTACCGCGGCCACATTATCTGATCTTAAAGATGAGATAGTATCAAAGCTCACTCAATAACCAAGGATCCAGATCCATGACAAATCCGATACCGCCAATCTCAGAATTTGAGAATGTATTAACATCACTTGGGATCAAGGCAAAAGTTGAGTCTGTAGAGGAAAACTACCCTCTATGCAGATACTTCATTAGACTAGACCCGCAAACGCGCCTAGCCAAACTTGAAGGGATGGCAGAGGATATCGCCCTGGCCATGCGGCCAATTGCACCCCCGGTCATAAGACCAGCGTTCAACAGCGGTCAAGTAATCGTAGAGATGATGTTTGCAGAGCATCCCATTGTTGAATTTGATCGACTTTTTAATGACAACATGCCAGGCAACCTTCCGCTCCTGCTCGGTGCGACAGATATAGCTACCCCGCTGGTTATCGATCTAGCAAAGATGCCTCACCTTATAGTTGCAGGAACCACCGGTAGCGGAAAGAGCATGCTTTTGCATGCGATGATATCATCCATCATGCGCACGTATGCAAGTGTAGGCATTAAGCTAGCCCTTGTAGATCCCAAGCTTGTTGAGTTCGATAGGTACTCAAAGCACCCAGCACTTCTATACCCAGTTGTAAATGACGCAGACCTTGCAATAGATATGCTAAATGATCTCAAAGATGAGATGAATAATCGATATAAGGTGTTTCAAAAATACCAGTGTAGAGACATATCGGAATATAGGGTCAAATTTAAGAAGATACCATACATCGTGCTTGTAATTGATGAGCTGGCGGATCTGATGCGCGTGAAGGGATTTGAGAAGCTATTGTGTGAGCTGGCCCAAAAGAGCCGCGCAGCAGGAATACATATCGTTGCTGCCACACAGCACCCGTCATCAAAGGTTTTAACTGGAGAGATTCGTGCAAACTTTCCAAGCAAAATTGCATGCAAAGTATCAACCCAAGTACACTCTCGCGTTGTACTGGATCGCAATGGTGCAGAGAATCTATTAGGCAAAGGCGACGCCTTATTGCTTGATGAGGCAGGTGGCACATTCAGATTTAGAGGAGCACTAGTTAATCACAGCAACTCAGCACAGAGGCCACGCTCAAAATCTCCTGATGACAAGAGTTCGAAATCAAAGAGCTTTTTTGAAAGGCTTCTTAATACAGCTTTGGCGAAGAGGAATTAATTAACTTCCCATGGGCTCCCGCTACTAGATAAGGTGCTTTGCGCGGACAGAGACTGTAGGGGTGTATTTATCTGGGCCATCACCACTATCCTCAGTAATCATACGAAGGATATCTTCCCACTCAGGATCTAGTGGCTCACTATCAGGGTCTGACTCTCCAGGAGTATTTCCGAATACTCGATCGACCTGAAGGTCATTCTTAATCGAAGATCCCATTTTCACTTGCGAGCCTATTAGTGCTAGCAAGCGAGATCTTAACATTTCGACATGACCATCATCGATAGGAAGAGATGGTGGTAGACTGGCGGGATTTGGCGGAAGATCAGGCCCCGCCTGCTCCGGAGGAGGAATTCCCATGTCAGGAACAACATTATCAGCAGTCACTAAGAAGTTGTAAATCTCTTGGGAGGTTAGCATTCTGACTCCTGATATCTATATTTAGGTATTAGTATCATGAGAGAGGTAACTATGACCAGCATTCAAATGTCAGAGTTGGAGACCCGCAGATCAACGGTTATGCGTGGTGTAAAAGAAGGCGCCCTTAAAAGCGTAGTGGATAAGCTTGTCCACACAATGTCGGATCCAGTCTGCCAGGCAATTATGCCGAAATTCCAAGCGACGTTTCCAAACGGAACACATCTTTTAGAGCCAGCGGTCAAAGTGGCTCTCGAATTTGCATTCATTATGGGAATTGCCGAGCTTATGGTGTTTGCAGCGCCAACAGCATCCAAGATTATACCATCATCTAACCCAGAAGACTTGTCAAGGAAGAGTCAGCTACTTGCAACATGGATGAGGAAGTATGCTGGTGAAAGGGTTGGAGAGCAACTCGTAGAGGCAGCCATGACAGTATTTCCCATGGTCATGGAACAATTCAGTGAAATCAATACAGCTGATGTTGCAGATTTGCTTGGTCAGCCACTGACAGAACCTGTCGTTACACAGGTCGCGGCCGAACAAAAATAAGTAGCCGTCCAAAGCCACCCGACCCGAGTCTATGCGTACAGACGCGATTATGCGTCTGTAACAATATGCCCAGTGCATTCGGAGTTGGTATGTCAATTAAGAGTAATGCTTTCACGCGCGCAGTTTCGCAGGTACGAACAGCCGTTCGTCGTCGTCTAAGGAATAACACCACCGTTAGCTCGGTTGATTTAGTATCAACCGCCCCCTCGTTTAGAGGGGCGAAGCGTGGCGCTGTAATGCGCACAGCGCTTCTTCAACTTGAAGTAGAGGGGGTGATTCGTCCGATTGCTGACACTGTGTACAACACACGTACACGGCACAGCGTAACGGTCTATCGCCGCTCCGCTCGCTAACTTAAAAACCCGCCATTCGGCGGGTTTAGTTTTACTATGAAATCAAATAAATCAATTGAAATATATGGGGCAGTTACGTGCGGCACGTTTGGCGATGTCGACGATCTTGCCGAACAAATTAGACACTTTACCCTCGATCAGCTACAAGAAGATTTAGATTGCGGGTTTGGGTCTATGACCGCCGATTGGGTGGCAGCATCCAGCTCAGAGAGTGCACTATTAGAGAACCTTAAGGAAAAGATCCTTAATCGGACGGATTTCGATGATCACTCCGATCACGAATTGGTAAGAATAAAAGTTAGTTTCGATATAGAAATAATTAGAAAAGGTGGATAGTATGCAGTTCCTAAGTCTTCATGTAAAGCTCCGACAGCTGCTCGAAGCAGGAGTCCTTTCTGTCAGGCAGGATCCAGACTCTTGTCATGTATTTTCAGGAGAAGGAAGTTACTATCATGGAAATGATAGGGTAGAGATACTTGCCGACTACAGTGGAAAGCTTCCCGGCAGTGACGGTGAGACCCTGAGCGCGCCTCACGATGTTGCCTGGAATCCGAATAGTAAGGAGCTGCTAGCCTACTCCCCATCAGACACAGGGCCATTTACGCAGATGCCTGACGAACTTAAAAAGATCGTCCTATCGTTTAAGAAAAAGACACTTAGCTCAGCTAACTGAATTGAGGTGAATATGAATTCCAAGCAAAGCTCTACACTTAAGAAGTTTTTAAAGCAGGTAGGTAATATCGTTGCAGTCCAAGCCATAGCAGGCGCTGCTACCGAGATGGGCAAGGCAGTCTGGCCAAAGGTCAAGGAAAAGCTCAACGGGCTTCTGGACAGGGCAGATGAGATGCATAAGGCAAAAGAGACTCGTAAAGATCTAAGGGATCTGGTAAAGAATAGTGCAATGCATTATAAAAAGACCAATGAGCCAAAACAAGCGCCACCTCTGCCAGAGGCTCCAACAGAGCCCACCGATCCTCCAGTAGATGCAACGTTCGTTCCATGAGGAGATATAAGTGGTAGATTCCGATAAAATCGAGTTCGAAGGCGTAGTACTTGACTTCTGCAAGGATCTGTTTAGAGTAGAGGTTGAGGTAAAGACAGGGACTCATGTAGTTACATGTACTCCATCAGGAAAGATGCGCCTTAATTCAATTAAGATTGTTCCAGGTGATCGCGTTCATATTGAGGTCTCACCATATGACTTAAATAAAGGACGAATTGTTTACAGGGTTAGGTAAAGATCTTCATCATTGCAAGCAGTTACGTTTATAATATAGGAGCTTATATGGCAGGTATTCCGAAGGAAAAGATTGTGAAAATTGTTAAGGAAAAGCGCACGAGCCAGGTAGCACGCGGCGTTAAGCAGGGCATGATCAAGAGCGCGGTAGATCGCGTGGTCGAACAGATTGTTGGACCATTATCAGATAAGATCACGCCTAAGCTACATGAGATGCATCCAGGCTTGCAACTAGCAGATCCTGCAGTGAGATCTCTGTTGGAGTTCGCACTTCTCAATGCGCTTGCTGAGATTCTTGAGGTTGGCGGCCCATTGATCACCAAAGCGCCAGGAGTGTCCATGTCTAGGGACGAGGCTGCCGCCAAGACTCAGGCCTTAGCCCTGTGGATGAGGAATTACTCAGGCGAAAAGCTTGGAGAGCAAGTTGTTGAGGCAGCGGTTCAGCTGGTCCCATTATTTAGAGACATGCTGTCTCAGACCGATCTAAGCGAATTACTTAATGCCGCCGAGGATGTGTCGCAAGAGCATACCGTAGAAGAGGCGCAGGCAGCGGAG
>ERZ1292625.3571-Hain-H41-01um-R1-3571-length-12471-cov-4_pt1 | contig 10471 bp, 8 predicted proteins | sample MGYA00564400_ERZ1292625 | MGnify/ENA primary metagenome ERZ1292625 (study PRJEB36523, sample SAMEA6512639) | groundwater metagenome | collected 2019-01-08 | study: AquaDiva: Metagenomics assemblies of 32 groundwater samples
CTGAATCAATCCGCCAATATGGTGTGCTTCAGCCACTACCCGTCTCTCGTGTTGAAAAAGAAACTCATGATGGGGGACTTGTTACTGAGTACGAACTCATAGCTGGTGAGCGACGATTGCGCGCGGCCAAGATCGCAGGTATCCCTACAGTCCCAGTCATCATTCGCGTTGGGGACGATCCAATGATGAAGCTTGAGCTGGCACTGATAGAAAATGTCCAACGCGAAGATTTGAATGCTGTTGAGCGCGCTCGAAGCTTTGCTCGCCTCGTAGAAGAATTTAAACTCACTCACACTCAAATCGGACAAAAAGTCGGTAAAAGTCGAGAATATGTTTCGAACTGTTTGAGAATATTGGCGATGCCACAAGAATTTCTAGATGCAGTTTCAGCCGGCAAAATAACTGAAGGTCATACCAGACCACTTCTCATGCTAGCTACAAGACCAGAGGAACAGATGACACTTTTTAAAGAAATAATGTATCGCAAAATTTCCGTCCGTGAAGCAGAGCGTATTGCGCGACGAATCGCCGTAGAAAAATCTCGTAAGAAAGAGCTTTTGCCAACACCCGAGTTGATGGAGATAGAAAAACATTTGGGAGAGCGACTTGGTACTCGAGTACATATCCAAAAGAGTGAAGTTGGAGGCAAGATCACAATAGATTATTTCTCAGATGAAGATTTGGGTGTAATAGTGGATGTGCTTGGTAAGGCAGAGGCGACAAGAAGCAGTGACGACTCATTCAAGGCCATGGTAGCAAGTAAGGAAGGGGAGCCTGTCCGCCAGCTGGCGGAAGAACAAAAAGAAGAGGTGGCAATGCTCGACGATCAAGATAAACAAGAAGCCAAAGAAACCGAAGAGGTAGTAGACGATCTCTACAACATTAAGAATTTTTCTCTTTAAATTGTTCCATTAGCCCACCGTGTTCTTCGATGTAAGCTCGTATTTTTCTCTTAGCAAAACTAGTCTTAGCGTGCTCTAGCCACTTACTACTTGGGTGGGCGTTTTTATTAGTTATGACTTCTACAATATCGCCGTTTTTGAGTACTGTATCAATACTGGCCATTTTTTTGTTGATTTTGATAGAGCTGATTTTATCTCCCACATCAGAATGAATTGCATAAGCAAAGTCTATCGGGCTAGCGTTTTCAGGCAAATCGATTACATCACCATCTGGTGTGAAAACAAATATTTGGTGATGAAAGAAATCAAGTTTGAGCTCAGCGATATCCCCTGGGGTTTGTGCCATAGCAGAAAGCTCTTTAAGTTGGGTTAGCCAAACGAGTTGTTGTTTGCGCGATAGTCCTGCCCCTACCTTTTGCTCTTTGAAAATAAGGTGTGAGGCAATACCAAGCTCTGCTTCGGCATTCATTTCGTGGGTTCGTATTTGGATTTCGGCTACTCCTTTAGGTGTCAGAACGGTTGTGTGTAGTGACTTGTAACCATTTGGCTTTGGCATAGCTATCCAGTCCTGTATTCGCTTTGGTAGAGGTTTCCAAAGCATATGTACTAATCCAAGAACTTGATAACAGTCGGGGATAGTATCTACCAAGACTCGGAGGGCTACAATGTCATGAATTTTATGTTCGTCCATTTCGTATTTAACAAGTTTTCTATACAAACTATAGGTATGTTTTACTCTTGCCTCTATTATCGATTTAATAGAAAAAGATTCTAGTGTCTCCTCCAGCTCTTTCTGAACTTCTCTCATCAAATCTTGTGCTTGAGGCACTAAATTTTCCATTAACTCTTTCGTTTCTTTATATTTATCGGGGTAGGCAAAAGGGAAGGCGTAGTCTTCAAGGAGTCCTTTGAGTTTCCCCATACCGAGCCGTCCTGCTAGCGGGGCATAGACTTCGATAGTTTCTATAGCAATTCGTTTTTGTTTGTCAGGACTGACATGAGAAAGAGTTTGTATGTTATGCAGTCTATCTGCTAGTTTAATAATTAATACTCGTACATCTTCTGCAAGAGCAATGAAAAATTTACGCATACTCTCCACATGTCTTTCAACTCCTTTATATCTAAGGGTGCCCAGTTTGGTCACCCCTTCGACTAGAAATAATACTTCTTCACCAAATGCTTCTTTAATATTTTCTTCAGTTATGTCTGTGTCTTCGAGGGTATCGTGAAGTAAGGCACCAGAGATAGTAATTGCATCAGCACCAAGCATGGCACAATTTTTGGCCGCTTCAACGCTATGATGAAAATATGGCTCACCGCTGTTTCTTTTTTGACCGTCGTGGGCCTTTTGAGCGAAATGATATGCCTTTTCTATTAAATCTTTTTCGGCCTTATCAAAAACACTTTGGCTACTGTCTAGTATGTCTTGTAGATCAACCCCTTTACTTTCCATAGTATTGTTATACACTTTTTATTAGAAAAAATAAACTCTTCTAATATTACTTTTTGCTTGTAGCTAAATGGCAATTAGTCCTGTTGCCCGCTACATCAACCCCCGATTCTTCGGGGGTTAGCTATTTCTTCTTCTGAAATCCTCTAGGTTTCTTTTCTTGTGCTAGTAGTTCGAGGGCCTGTGGCAGGGTGATAGTATAAACATCAAGTGGTGCCTTTATAGAGCGAAAATTGCCATCATGAGCAACATAGGGGCCAAAGCGTCCATTGTTGGCGGTGACATCTTTACCACTCTCTGGGTGAACACCAAGGATTCGTGGTAGAGAAAGATATTGAAGGGCCATGTCTAGAGTCACAGTACTAGGGTCTATAGTTTTAGGGATTGAAGCCATTTTTGGTTTTCCGCCAGCTGGCGGATTTTTACCTTTTTGTTTTTTACCTTTGATTTTCTCTGGCATAGTCCCGAGTTGTACATAAGGACCGAAGCGACCCACTTTTGTAAATATTGATAGACCTGTTTCTGGGTCAGTTCCAATGGGTTCATCGGCTTTTATTTCTGTGCCATCGATCATCAATGCCCCGCTACATTCTGGGTATTTATCACAGGATAGAAATTTCCCACCACGGCCAAGCTTCACCACCATGCCACTACCACAAATAGGGCATTTATATTTAGCATCAGCTACTTCTAGAGTTGTAGCCTTATCAAGCTTTTCTTTTTCTTTCACATCCTTTTTAAATGGAGTATAAAAATCTTTGAGAGTTTTGATATAATCTCTGTCCCCAGAAGCGATATCGTCCAGCTCGTTTTCCATTTCTGAAGTAAAAGTGTCAGAAATATATTGCATGAAATTTTGTTCCAAGAATGTCGAAACTACCTCTCCTGTGTCAGTAGGCTTTAATGAGCGATTGATTTTCTCAATGTAGCCACGAATTTCCAAAGTACTGATAATGGCGGCATAGGTAGAAGGGCGGCCAATACCACGAGCTTCGAGCTCTTTGACGAGACCAGCCTCAGAGTATCTGTTTGGTGGTTCGGTTTGTTTTTCAGTATCAGTAAGTTCAACTAGTGTTAATGGGTCGCCTTGTTTCAAAGCAGGTAGCTCTACATCTTCCCCACGAGCTCCGGTGTCTACTGAGAGCCATCCAAGGAAGAGGGCTTGACTTCCTGTGACAGAAAAGTCGGGGATAGTGTCGCCCTCAACATTAGCTACGATACGAGTCTTCAAAAGTTTGGCATCAGTCATTTGAGAAGAAATCGTGCGTTCCCAAATTAAGTCATAAAGACGCTTTTGCTCTTCGTTATTTCCAGCATGCAATTTCTCAACATGTGTTGGTCTGATAGCTTCGTGAGCTTCCTGGGTATTTTTTGATTTAGTTTTATATTCTCGCGGTTCTAAATATTCTTTACCATACTTTTTTTGAATAAGAGTGGCTATAGATTCCAATACTTGTTTGGAAATAGTTGTTGAATCAGTACGCATATATGAAATGTGTCCTGCTTCGTAGAGCTTTTGAGCTACCTGCATGGTACGGCTTGGTGAAAATCCGAGACGAGAGCTGGCTGATTGCTGGAGAGTGGAAGTAGTGAACGGTGCTTTAGGAGAGCGTTTCTGTTCACTTTCTTTAACTTCTTTCACATACCAAGGCTTACTTTTCCCTTCAGAAAGTATTCGCTCTACTTCTTTTCTTTCTCTTGGCTCTTCGGTACAGAAAAAGCTGATGGATTCTTTTTTTACAGTATTGCATGTAGCGGAAAGAGTCCAATATGTTTCAGGGATGAAAGCTTTGATTTCACGCTCTCGTTCAACAAGGATTCGGAGTGCTGGAGACTGAACCCGGCCGGCAGAGAGCCCGTAGCGCACCTTTTGCCAAATAATACCCGAGAGGTCATAGCCAACCAGCCGATCAAGTACACGACGCGCTTCCTGTGCCTTTCGTAAGTTTGTATCGATAGCTCGAGGGTGAAGGAGCGCCTCAGTTACCGCTTCCTTGGTGATCTCATTGAATGTTACTCTTGAGATTGGTGCTTTGACCTTGTCATCAGCTTTCAGTAATTCTTCTAAATGCCAAGCGATAGCTTCTCCTTCGCGGTCCGGGTCAGTAGCCAAAATAATAGTTTTAGCTTTCTCAGCCAACTCTTGAAGTTCGTGAACAATTTTTTCTTTACCTTTACTAATTTCATAATGGGGAACAAAGCCAGCTTCTATGTCGATAGCTTTCTTGTTTGATTTTGGTAAGTCACGAATATGACCAACAGAAGCGCGTACCGTATACGCGCCATCTAAATATTTTTCAATTGTTTTCGCTTTTGATGGCGACTCAACGATAAGTAAATTCATAACAATGCCTGAAGTAGTACCATGCCCACTCAAAAATGGCAAATATGATAAAAAAGTTCAGCCACTCTTTCGAGTGGCCATTTGTGTTAGTAATTCGGTTATCTTTTCTGTGGTTTCCTGAATTTTCTTTTATTTTGTGAGGAAACCCATATGGGTTTGGTTGAGAATCTCTTCATTCAGCAAGTTTTTTATTATCATACAAAATATATAGATTTACGCAATTCTTTCTATTAGTCCGTAACTTTCTTTGATCAAACCTTTGATTTCGAGTGTAGAGAAGATCACACTAGCTTCGGCACTAGTTAGGCCGAGTTCGTGAGCGATGGCATCTTTAGTTTTGGGTTCTGTGAGAGCATCAAGCACTCGGCCTTCGCTTTCATTAACTAGGAGTGCTGAGAGTGGGACATCTTTGGCTTCTAGTCCAAGTTCTTTCAAAATATCTCCACTACAAGTGATAGGTGTCGCACCGAGGCGTAGTAGCCAGTTGGTGCCATGGGAAGATCCACTGAAAATACTTCCCGGTACTGCCCCAACAATTTTATTGTATTCAGTGCCAAGTCTAGCAGTGATAAGCGCGCCAGACTTTTCTTGAGCTTCAATTATGATCACCATATCAGCTATGCCGGCGACAATCCTATTTCTATTTGGAAATGTCCAGATAGCGCCTCTTGTTTCTTCTGGGTATTCAGAGACGAGTGCACCACCAGAAGCCAAAATTTCTTTGGCCAAGCCTCTGTTGATCGCAGGATGGATATACTTCCAGCCTAGACCTGAACCTGGGAAAGCTAGTGTCGTGAGTCCAGCATCGAGAGCAGCTTTGTGAGCTATGGCATCTATACCCATAGCCAGACCAGAAACTATGACAATATTGTATCCACGAAGTCCTTCGATGAGAGTTCGACAGGCATTGGCGCCATAGCTGGTGTAAGCCCGTGAACCAACAAAAGCTATGACTTTTTTGTGTTTAACATTTTCCAAAGAACCACGCATATACAATTGCTTGGGCTTTTGAGGTATTTCGGCAAGGTAAGGGAATGAGGCAGTTGGGTCTATTTCTTTTATAGGAAAATCTTCTTCTCTCTCCATATGTTGAATAATTGTACCACTTTGGTACTATGAGAGGTATGTTAGATATCAAGTTTATTAGGGAGAACCCTGATCTCATCAAAGAGGCCGCTCGTAAAAAGCACATTTCTTTTGATATAAATGCGCTCGTCAAGATAGATGATGAGCGCAAGGAAGCTTTAGCTCTTTTTGAAAATGCTCGTGCCGAACAAAATAAGCTTTCGGATGAAGTCGGCAGAGCTGACCCTAAAGACCGCGCCGAGATGGCAGAGAAATTGAAACCTCTTAAAGAACAGGTTCAAAATGCTGAAGAACAAGTGCGGGAGATTACCAAAGAGTGGCAGGCACAAATGTTACAAGTGCCAAATGTCCCGGATGTCTCAGTCCCAGAAGGAGGGGACGATAGTAGCAATGTTGAAGTTAGTGTTTGGGGTGAAAAGCCCAAATTTGATTTCGCTCCTAAAGATCATGTGGAGCTTATGCAAAATTTAGAGATGGCTGACTTTGAAAAAGGTGCAGAAGTTTCCGGATTTCGGGGTTACTTCTTGAAAGGGGATGGAGCATTACTTCAATTTGCTCTCTGGCAATTTGTAACTGAATTTTTTAGAACTAAAAAATCTGAGTATGAATTTATGGTTGTTCCATCTTTAGTTAGACGCGAAACTCTTTTGGGTACTGGCTATCTTCCTCAAGGAGAGGATGATCTTTATAAGACGCAAGATGGAGAATATCTTTCGGGGACAGCAGAGGTTGCTACTATGAGTTATTTCTCAGATAGAGTTTTTAGTGTCTCAGAACTTCCAATTAAAAGAATAGCTTTCTCAACGGCATTTCGTCGTGAAGCCGGAAGTCATAGTAAAGATGTAAAGGGGTTATTTAGAGTTCATGAATTTCATAAATTTGAACAAGTTATTCTTTGCGAAGCCAACCATGAAACTTCAGTCGCTCATCATGAAGAGCTTCTTAAAAATGCGGAGGAGTTACTACAAGCACTAGGATTGCACTATCACACCGTTGCTAACTGTGGGGGAGATCTTGGGCTTGGGCAAGTAAAAAAATATGATATTGAGGCTTGGGTACCTTCACAAAGCTCTTTCAAAGAAACACATTCATGTTCATACTTTCACGACTTTCAATCAAGAAGATTGAATATTAAATACAAAGATACAGAAGGTAAAAGCCATTTTGCTCACTCACTCAACAATACTGCTCTCGCTACACCGAGAATTTTGCAACATATAGTTGAAAACTACCAACAAGCCGATGGCACAGTACGCGTGCCAGGAGTACTTGTTCCGTATATTGGCAAAGAAGTGATCGGTAAATAGACCTCCTGTTATGTATGAACGCACCTATAACAACAGAGTACTAAAACAAGACGAAAGTGTTAAAAAAAAGAAGAATAGAGTCTCAAAGAAACAGCTTATATTTTTTGTGGTTGTTCTAGGGCTTCTCTCTGGAGTTTTCTTTATGCTCCGTTCTCCGAAGTTGCAGATAACATCTGTTTCAACTGTTGGTACAGAAGTTATTGATGCTGCTGACATAGAGAGTCGTGTAAAGGGCCAATTAGAAGGTAAGTGGTTATGGTTTTTCCCACGGACTAGTACTTTCTTGATAAGCCAAAGCTCTCTTGAGAAAAATCTTAAAAAAGATTTTTCTCGAATAGAAACAGTAAGTATAAAGCGTATAGATTTGCATACTCTTGGAGTAAATATTAAAGAGTATAGTGCCAGGTATTTATGGTGCACCGGTGAAGTAGGCGACGATTGCTACCTTATGGATAATAATGGAGTTGTTTACAATAGTGCCCCTGTATTTTCGGGGACAGCATATGTCAAAATAATTACTGGCGCACCAGTAGAAACGATACCTTTCCTAGCTATGACTACAGAGGAGATTACGCGTGTTGCTGATTTTGTAAAAGGACTCTCCGATATTAATATTACCGCCACTGTTTTTAAGGTAGTTTATCCTAGAAAAATAGAGATTGATTTTCTCCACAACAAAGATACTGCACAGCTTATAGTTGACCCGACAATACCTACGATAACCTCACTTGAGTATTTATTCTCTGCACTCCGAGCAGACCCACTAGCAGGCTTATTTCGCGACTTAGAAAAGAAGCTCCTATATATAGATGTTCGTTTTTCAAACAAAGTAGTGTATAAGTTTGCAGATAATGAATAATTTTTGGCAACAACTCCGACAACAGAAGAAGCCGTTTTTTTGCATGGCGCCAATGGCTGATGTGACTGATGTGGCTTTTCGTACCTTGGTTACTAAGTATGGTAAACCAGATGTGGTGTGGACAGAATTTGTCTCGGCTAATGGTTTGATGAGCAAGGGAAGAGAAGTACTTGTACGAGATTTGGCTTTTTCAGAGTTAGAGCGCCCTATTGTGGCACAGCTCTTTTCTGCTGACGAGATAAATATGGAAGCAGCGTCTAAACTTTGTGCTGAGCTAGGCTTTGATGGCATTGATATCAATATGGGTTGTCCAGATAAAACAATCGAGAAGCAGGGGGCTGGAGCCTGTATGATCAAAAGTCCGGAGGTTGCTGAGAAAATTATTTCTGCAGTTAAGAAAGGTATTACTGGAGCTGGCAGAAATATTCCTGTCTCTGTGAAGACTAGGGTTGGCTACAACACTGTTGAGATTAATACTTGGATTAAATTTTTGTTAGAGCAGGATATCGCTGCGCTGACTGTCCATGCTCGCACACGAAAAGAAATGTCCAAAGTACCAGCCAAATGGGACTATATAAAACAAGTTGTAGAACTTAGAAATAAAATAGCACCTGAGACAGTGATCATTGGTAACGGTGATGTTCTCTCACTCTCTGATGGAGAAGACAAGGCAAAGCAAAGTGGCGCTGATGGAATAATGGTAGGCAGAGCTATATTTGGTAATCCTTGGCTATTTGACCCCACAAGGGCTATGGTGGCGACACTGCCCAAGCGAGCTCCGTGGATACTACGGAAGTTACCAGTTATAAATAAATTTTTTGATACTAAAAGAAAAGCCGCTGTATCTACAACTAAACCAATCTCTGTAGAAGAAAGACTAAGAGTAATGGTAGAGCACTGTGAACTATTTGAAAAAATGCTTTGTCCGCCAGCTGGCGGAAAGAACTTTTCAATCATGAAAAAGCATATCAAGGCGTATGTCACAGGTTTTGCTGGGGCTAAAGAACTTCGCACTCGCCTTATGGAAGAGGCGAACACAGCAGAAGATGTAAAGAGAATCGTGAACGAATTTTTGACAAAAAGGTAGAAAGAATATAAGGTTAAGAAAAACTACTGACCATGAAAAATCTTGAAACCCTAGCAATTTTCAGTAATGGATTGACGGGCGAGTTTGGTTCTTTTCGTATCGCTCGTAATGAATTTGTAAAAAAGCAATCAGATCTTAAGACAAAGCAGATGGAAATTGTCGAATCTGTTGTTAAAGAATTGTTAAAAAAAATTACAGATGATGATGTTCGCCATGTCTTTTTGACTAAAACTGAAACAGAGAAATCAGTAGTGCAAGAGTTGGTAGAGCTAGCTCTTAATTTTGAAACAGGGAAAAGCCAGCAGGCCAGTTTTTGTAAATCGTCCTATTTGTTTAATGGGACTGGTGACAAAATCTCAGCACTTCAGCTGGTTGAAAAACTAAATCAGGCAGGGAAGAAACTTCCTCCCGTTGCTGAATTTCATTCACATCTTCAAATTGGTGGTATCTGTTTCGCTCTTACCTTATTGTAAAAGAGCCCCGTGCAAAGCGGGGTTTTTATTTTTTTGGTACAATGCTGTTTATGACAAGCGGGGTAAATAGCCAAGTTCTATATCGTAAATATCGCCCACAGGACTGGGATGAGGTGGTGGGGCAGGAACATATCGTCTCTGTGCTTTCGCAGTCTATCGTCAATGGCTCTTTTTCTCATGCCTACCTTTTCACAGGTAGTCGCGGGACAGGCAAGACTTCTGTGGCACGAATCTTGGCCAAAGCTCTCGGTACCAACCCAGAGGACATCACCGAGATAGATGCGGCTTCAAATCGTGGTATTGATGATATAAGAGCACTCCGAGAAGCGGTGCGAACATTTCCATTCTCCTCGGCATACAAGGTCTACATCATCGACGAGGTACACATGCTCTCCAAAGATGCATTCAATGCACTTCTGAAGACACTGGAAGAACCGCCAGCACATGTTGTGTTCATATTAGCGACTACAGAACTTGATAAAGTACCTGAAACCATAATGAGCCGTTGCCAAGTATTTTCATTTCGAAAGCCGACAGAGAAAATACTGACTACGATGGTGGAGAGAATTGCCAAGCAAGAAAAAGTTGATATAGATACCGAGGCAGCTTCTCTTATTGGCTTTCTCGGAGATGGATCGTTTCGTGATACTCAGGGACTATTACAGAAAATGCTCTCAGCTTCGCCTGATAGAAAAATCAACCGTGAGCTAGTAGAAAAAGTGACTGGTGCGCCATCACTGAAAGTTATTCACGAACTCTATGACGCTCTCATAAATAAAGATATTGCTTCTGCTTACCAGACGCTTTCTCATAGTAACGAACACCACATCGATATGATGCTCCTTGCTGAGCTCCTACTTGTCACGATGCGACACTCGCTCATGTACCGCTACGCGCCAAATATGCGAGAGCAAATAGAAGCCGAGCACAACGAAAGCTATGTGGAGATAATTAAAAAGGGGG
>ERZ1292625.4458-Hain-H41-01um-R1-4458-length-10470-cov-5_pt1 | contig 10470 bp, 12 predicted proteins | sample MGYA00564400_ERZ1292625 | MGnify/ENA primary metagenome ERZ1292625 (study PRJEB36523, sample SAMEA6512639) | groundwater metagenome | collected 2019-01-08 | study: AquaDiva: Metagenomics assemblies of 32 groundwater samples
GAGCTTCAACGGGTGCAAATAAAATTTGCGTCTATAATTTCTACAAGCCGAAAAACGATGTCGAAAAATACATTCTTCTTTGCGGAGGCGATGATACTGGTATTTATTACCATACTCTTGGAAAATCAAAGTTTTGGCGACTTCTCGCCGAAGCAAAGAAGAAAATCAAAGCCAAGCACGGAGAAGAAATTATCAAGGAAATGTTACCTGAGGAGTTCTTTTCCTATATTGGGTTTTTCGACATCGCAAATCCAGACGGAGATTACAATATTTTTCCGTTCTACGAAGTTTTACGCAAAGTGAAACTTTCAACAAAACCACTTTTTCGGCATTTCAAATCCATTAGAAAACCAACCTTGGTTATCTATGGAGACCAAGACGAATACGCTTGGGGTGCCGTTCCAAAAGTTGTTGAAATATTAAAAAGCTATCAACCAAAGTTGGTTTATCGAATTATCAAAGGGGCAGATCATGGATTCAAAAAGCGAGAAAGTCAACTGGCGAGAATGGTAGCCAGTTGGTTATAGTGCCTGCAATTCCTTAAGAGTTTTTTCGTAGAGGCCGACGGCTCTTTTGGCTTCGGTGTAGCGCAGGAAATAATTAGTGTCGTGAACAAGGCGGTTTCTTATTTTGTGGGCCTCCCAGAGGCCCTGGAGAGTTGTTAACTGGCCGGGCTGGATGTTCATTAACCGGTCTCCCATTGTATCTCCCGCAAAACCGGCGTTTTTTAAAAGTTCATCAACCAATTTATCAGCTTCAATGACGGCGAACTTCCACTCGGCCTCGCGGGTGGAATTAATATGCTTTTCAATTTCATCCCAGCGGGCATTTGAACCCGATGTGGCCGGTTGAGGCGGTAAAAGTTCTTTAGCCAAGTTTATTTTTACGGCAGCCAATTTGTTTATTTTTATTACCACTATCACAAACAATACTCCGAGCAGGACGCTAACTATTGTGAGAATTAATTTTACGACATTCCAGTTTTGGTCCTGTCCGAAACCCGGGAGAGAATCCAAAATTTGGGCAAATGTATAATTTCCAATCTTAAAATCCGGGATTTGGTAAGTGTTTCCGATGGTGCTTTGTATCAAATTGTCGTTATAAATAGGCATTGTTTGTGCGCATTATTTCAGTACTTGTTCGAGCTGGTAGGATACTCTTAAAACCGTTTCTTCGTCAAACGGCCGGCCGATAACCTGAAAGCCGACAGGCAAGTTGCTTTCCCGGCCATTACCGCACGGCAAAGACAAGGCGGGAATGCCAGCTAAATTAATAGGCACGGTATAAATATCGGAAAGATACAACGAAAGTGGGTCAGAGGCCTTCTCCCCTATTTTGAAAGCCACGCTGGGCGAAGTCGGGCCGACAATGACATCAACTTTTTTAAAAGCATTGTCAAAGTCATTTTTGATGAGAGCCCTAATTTTTTGGGCCTTCAGGTAATAGGCATCGTAATAACCCGAAGATAAAGCATAAGTCCCGAGCATTATTCTTCTTTTTGGTTCGGCGCCAAATCCTTCCGAGCGCGATTCCAGATATGTATCCAAAAGTGTTTTCGCATCTTTAGATGAGTGGCCGTAACGGATACCGTCAAGGCGGGCCAGATTAGCCGAGGCCTCGCAGGGCACGATTATATAGTAAGCCGCTAGGGCATACTTAGCATGTGGCAATGAGATGTCTACTATTTCGCAACCCATATTTTTGAGTTTAGAAATGGACTCCTGAACTTTTTGGTTGACCTCATCTTCAAGACCTTCTCCAAAAAATTCTTTAGGAACACCGATACGCAGTCCTTTTATGTCTTTATTCAAATTTTTAGTATAGTCCGGCACATCGGAGGGAACAGTCGTAGAATCAAAAACGTCATGGCCGGATATTGCGCCAAGAACTAGAGCCGAGTCATAAACATTTTTTGTGATAGGCCCTATCTGGTCCAATGATGAGGCCAAAGCGATAAGACCATGGCGGGAAACCCTGCCATAAGTAGGTTTTAATCCGACTACTCCACATAAACTGGCCGGCTGTCTGATCGAACCGCCGGTATCCGAGCCCAACGCAAATACAGCCAAGTCGGCGGCTACCGCCGCCGCGGAACCGCCGGAACTACCGCCGGGAACTCTCGTTAGGTCGTGGGGATTTTTGGTTACGCCAAAAGCGGAGTTTTCCGTAGAAGAACCCATGGCAAATTCATCCAGATTGGTTTTTCCTAAAAAAGTTACCCCCGCCTTTCGGAGTTTTTTTATTACCGTAGCATCGTATGCAGATATGTAATTTTTTAAAATCTTAGAACCTGCCGTGCATACAGTCCCGTCTATTAAAATATTGTCCTTTATGGCCGCAGGTACCCCCGCCAAGGGCGAAGTTTCCATTTTCCATTTTCCATTTTCCAATGGGGGTTCAAAAACCGACAAATAGGCGTTCAGCTTTTTATTTTCTTTCTTGATTTTATCGGAGTACTTCTTAAAAACTTCCTCAGCCCTAAAATGGCCTTTGGCGAGGCCCTCTTGTATGTCTTTTATTGTGAATCCGTTTATCATCAATTTAAGCATGTATTCAATTTTATGCATATGCATAAAATTGAATATGGACTTTTATTTATCTCTTTCAAAAACACTTTTGACCTTAATGAACCTGTTTTCTTTATGGGGTGCTTGGCCGATCAGTTTCTCGTTCAATTCCTCATTCATTTCAAAATCCTTTCGATGTTCATCGCTGCGGAAGGAGTCAACTAGTCCGGTTGTCTGATACAGTGGCTCAATTCCGGTGGTATCAACCTCATTTAATTTATCTATATATTCCAAAATCGAAGAGAGGTCTTTTTTGAGGCCCTTTTCTTCTTTTTCAGTTATTTTTATCCTCGCCAAACTGGCAATATGTTTTATCCCAGTAGTAGAAAGTCCAGGTCTTTCACTACGGGACTTCGCTTCTTTATCGGTTAGCATGTAAGAAATTTATCATAAATCAGCTGTTTCGCCACTATTGACTTTTACACATAAAAAGCGTATAATTTCAGTATAGTTAAAGTACTTTGAACACCAATTTACGAAGCGGTCATAGCTACAAGCCACTGAATCCAATTCGGTATTTTATAGCTATGACTGTCATTCCGATGGTCCGCTGGCACAACCCAGGAGGTTGTATGACTAATAACGTCGATGTCTCTGAAATGCAGGGACCGCTCGGGGAACTCTTCCGGCAGTGCTCTGGTGCCAATGGCCGAGGGCGCTTTGACGAGTTCAAGCTGTGGCTGAAGAAAGTGAGCGCGTTGCTCACGCTCCTCCAGACCATCGCGGTGTCGAGCGTCCGGCGGTTCGTCGTCAAAGACCACTTCACCAAGGACAACAAGAAGGTGAAGTTCTGGGACTTCGGCGACAACTTCACGATCCACTTTGGTAACCGGATCGAGAACAATATCGGTTTGGCGACCATCGCGGTTAGCCGGCTGGAGCGGCGAGCCAAAGACCCGGAGATCAAGGCTGAACTGGCCGGTGAGACCAAGCGTGTCTTCACAATCAGTTTGGCGCATTTCTACCAGATGATTGAAGCGCAAGGCCAGGGTCAGCCGGGCCCGCTCCTTGTCAATGGGTATGCGAACATCGCGTACATTGATGGCATGGATAACTGGGCCGTGGGCGCGAACGGGGGTACCGGCGGCGGCTGGTACGTCAACGCGATTTCTGTCGGCGACCCGTGTCCGTGGTACGTCGGGGCTCAGGTCCTGTCTCGCAAGTCGGTTGGGATCTAGGGTTCTTGGAACCCTTGGTTCTTGGCCCGTGCGTTTTACGCACGGGCCATTTTATTTTATTAAATTTCTGTTAAGATGGTTTTGGATAACAGGCGAATCTGCTGGCGGTCAAGGCTTCCGGCGGCCGAAATCCGGGCGCGCATCATTGTTGCTCTATGAGCCCTAAAAATGAAGATATGTGGGATATTTACAAGTCAGACTTGTAAATCATTGTACAACAGGCGAGATTTTTAATTTCAGAGTTATACTTTGGCTTTTTATTGCCAATCATCATCTACCACCCAAGCAACCGGTCGCACGCCGCCAGAGCCTTTGGCGACGGAGCGCGGAGGGTGTGCCCCTTTTGAAAATGTTTTGCAGGCTGGGCGATGATATGTTTTATAAAGGGCTCGTACGATACCTTTATAAAACTATCCGTAGTTGGGAAATAATAAGAGCGAGGCCTTGTTGTCTTCGAATCATTTGACGAGGCGAGGGGACAGATGAGGTTGGTTGATTTTATTGATTTCCAAAATAATAGGTCAAGCGCCCCGCCAATCGTAATGATGGACGGGGAGGCAAGCGAGGGTTACCTGTTATTTTGGCTTAAATTCAATTCAATCATACCGAATCTGTGACCGAGACGAGGAACCGTGATGAGAAGGCGATAAGGCCGAGCAATTATTTCAACATCTTCAGAAATTCTTTTTCGTCTATGATTTTAACTTTCAATCGCTTTGCCTCATCATGTTTTGAGCCCGGTTCAGAGCCGGCAATGACGTAATCGGTATTTTTGGAGACCGAACCGGAGACATCACCGCCCAGTTCTCGTATTTTATCCTGGGCTTCGTCCCGGCCCAAGGACTCAAGCGTGCCGGTCAGGACGAATGTTTTGCCGGCAAATTTGGTTGATTCTTTGGTAACCATTTCCTCTATAATATGGACCCCTGCTTTTTTGAATTTTGATAAAATATTTTTGTTATACGGCTTTTGGAACCAAGCGTGAATACTTTGAGCCACTACCGGTCCCACATCCGGCACGTTTTGGAGTTCTTTCAAACCCGCTTCTGCTATATTTTCTAATTTCTTGAATTTCTTAGCCAAAACAAATCCGGTTTCTTCGCCGACATGGTTAATGCCCAAGGAATAAATAAATTTATTCAGGGCAACTTTCTTTTTTGATTGGATTGCCGCTACGACCCTTTCGGCGGATTTGTCGGCAAATCTTTCCAGATTCAATAAGTCCTCTTTTTTGAGAGTAAATAAATCGGCCGAGTCGCGGATAAGCCCTGCAGCCATAAGCTGGTCTATTATTCTCGGGCCGATGCCGGCCATGTTTAAGGCCTTGCGTGAAACAAAATGGTAGATTGCCTCTCTTTTTATGGCCGGACAGTCGCGGTTTACACAGCGGTATGCCACTTGCTCCTCTATTTTTTCAATCGGCTCTCCGCAGACAGGACACTTCCTGGGCATGTGAAATTCTTTTTCTTTTCCGGCCCTTAATTCCTTCAGAACTTTTTTTACATCAGGAATTACATCACCGGCTCTGCCCACAATGACGGTATCCCCTATTTTAACTTCAAGGCGTTTTATTTCATCCAGATTGTGGAGGGTCGCCCGGGAGACCGTTGTACCGCCGATTTGGACAGGCCTTAAAACCGCCACCGGAGTCAAGACCCCTGTCCGGCCTACTTGGACAATGACATCTTCAACTACTGTCTCGGATTCTTTGGGTGAAAATTTATAAGCAATTGCTCCCCGCGGGGCTTTCCCGACTACGCCCAAATGATTCAGAGTGTCGCTGTGGTTTAAAATAACAACTACGCCGTCTATTTCATAATTTAGTTTCTCTCTTTCTTTTTCCCAATGATTCCGGAATTTATTGACTTCTTCCATGTCCGCAACCCTCTTATTGTGGGGATTTGTTTTAAAACCGAGGGCTTTTAAAATGAGGTGTTCTTCTTCGTGTGTTTTCTGTCCGAAGTCGGTAATTAAAGAATAAGCGTAAGAATCCAAATGACGGGAGGCCGTTATTTTGGGGTCGAGTTGTCTTATTGAGCCGGCGGCAAGATTGCGGGGGTTGGCATAAATTTTCAGTCCGGCTTTTTTCTGCGCCCTGTTTATATTTTCAAATTCCTTTCTGGTTATAAATACTTCTCCTTTTACGACCACATCCTTTTTTTCATTCAAAATAAGAGGTATGGCATCCACTGTTTTAAGATTTTGGGTAACATCTTCTCCAATAATTCCGTCCCCGCGAGTTGAACCAGTGTCCAGCCGGCCTTTTTTGTAGATAAGTTCTATGGCCAAGCCGTCTATTTTCAGTTCGCAGTAATAGCCGTGTTTTTTTGCTTCTGGCAGGATTCTCTCGAACCTTTGTTCCCATTCCATCATGTCTTTTTCGTCAAAGGCATCGTTAAAGGAAAGCATGGGTTCGGGATGATGTATCTTTTTGAATTGTTTGAGCGGTTTTCCCGCCACTCTTTGGGTCGGCGAATCAGAGGTTACTAAATCCGGGAATTCTTGTTCCAGGTCAAAAAGCTCTTTTTTGAGTGCATCTAACGCCTCGTCCGATATCTCCTGGCGATCCAGAACATGATAAAGATAACGATGGCGATTAATCGTTTTTTTGAGTTTTTCCACCCTTTCTTTAGCCATGTTTTTATCCATTTTCCTTTAGACTATTTTGACTTTTTATTGCCAGTTGTCAACTATTTACTAAATAACCGATGGAGCGAGCTGTCTTAGCTCCTATTCGACCATATCAAGAGACCTGGCAACTCCTCGGTATGTTCCGACTGCTCTATGATTTAAGGGGTCTTCTGCCGGAGCGCACGAAGCCAACCCGGAACCAAAATAAATCACATAAGTCGCAACAATTGATATGGTTGGAGCGCCCACTGATGGAGGCCTTGCCCTTTGTTCATGGAGACACCATTCCAAGGCGCTGTCGGCGGCATAGACCGCGGCTATTGAATCAATGGCTTCGCTGGATGTTCTTAACCGAGGTAAAAATATATTACCCAAAGACAGAGTTATGGTTAATATAACCCCGAGCATTAAAACCGAGAAAATTAGTATTGAACCTTTTTGACTATTCATATTGGTTAAATATCCGACTAAGGATATGAAAATTCATCTAACACGTTTCTAGAGGTAGTGGTGGTTTGGAGGTCTATCTGCATTATTTCCTTTCCGGTTCGATTTTGAACTGAAGTAACTATTGATACCCGCGGGCTTTGATTGTCGTTAACCAAAGATCCCAAAATGCAAAAATTCATTCTTGCGAAATTGACATCAGAACCGCTAATATCAACAAAACCCCCACCAGCTACGTTTCTTTGAACAACCCCGTTGCTTAGCTGATAAACTACGGTTCCTTTTAGAGGGTGGATCAAGGTAATGGTGGTTGCCGCGCAGTTTGAGGACTCTTGGTTGGAAACTCTGCTTACTCTTATATCTCTGGACATCTCCTCCAGTATCAGGAGGGCGTTATCTTGAATTTTTTGAACAGCAAATCCCCGTCTTTCTAGATTGATAATTTGTATGAAAATAGCGCTTACAGTCATGGCAATAATTGAAAAGATCAAAGAAGTTATAAGTACTTCGACTATGGTAAAGCCCGCTTCTTTGATTTTAAAATTTAAAATTTTAAATTTAGAATTCTTCATATTATTTCCAATCGAATAAATGCGACTCGGCTCTCACGTCGCGAACTCTGCTTCCTCTCTCTGTCCAAGCTACGGCGCTTATTATTCTTAACTCTTCGGAGTTTATTTTGGTTATAGTCACGGTTCTCTTAAATACGGTATCGGTCCCGGAAGAATAATTATATAGACCGGCGCTTAACTTAAGAGGAGGGTTAGCCCCCAAGGCGATGAGAGTGTTTGAGTTCCATTCAATACGGTAGATTCCATCGGACAGCCCAGTATCAAAAGGTAATCCGTTATACCAATTCGCATCTCTTAATGCCCGGACGACCTCAAGACCTTCTTGGGATAGATTGGCCGCGATTAGATTATGTTGGATAACAGATGCAGTAGAGGAGATATTGCTTGATAGAACCAAAGCCGGCCCCAAAGCAAGGGTTAAAACAACCAAAGCAACCAGAGCTTCGATAAGGGTAAAACCGAACTCATTGAGCATTGAGCAATGAGCATCAGACGTAATTTTAACGTTTATTGCCCCCTCCCTGCTCATTGTTTTCTGTTCATTGTTCATTGATTTATTCAATTTTTCCGGATGTGGATACATTTATTGTTTTGCAATCCTGCGGACAGGCGCCCCCTTTTTTACCGATGGTAATGGTTATGGAAGCGTTGGCCGAGGAGTTGTTTATGTAAGTATCAGGGTTGGGCGGTTCCCAAAAGATATCACTGAAAACGGTCTTAAATTCAACCTTTTCGTTTCCAAAAACCTTGATTGCGACAATTGCGTCCGCGCCGTCAAGATTTCTGTTGAGCGATGGACAGTCGGTTGAACTTGCATCGGGACCCGCATAAATAGAATACGAGGTCGGACTAACGTAGTGTACCCCATAGCCGCATCTTATTTTAAGTCCAGAACCGCTATCATATTTTGTACTTGCAAGGGCCTTGGACTGGGCGGCTCGTAGGTCTGCCATAAGAACACCACCACTTTCATTTAAATCTACTCGGCTTCTTTGGAAGGCGAGAAGCATAAAAGTGCTGATAACTCCAGTTATTGCTGCCACAACTAAAATTTCAATAAGCGTAAAACCCCTTTTGACATTTAGACATTTAGACATTTCGATATTTTGGTCGCTATTCATTACTCGTTTCGTATCTCCACCCTATCCTCACTGTTAATTGTCTTTTTATTCAGGTCTTTTGTGGCCACCTTCTCGGAATTGAGGTAGAAAACGAAATATTTATTACTGACCCCATTGACGTGGCCGTCTATCTCCATGACGTTTACATTGCCGGAATTATCAATGGCATAGTTTAATTTTATCTTCCCCACCGAAACCGCCGCGCTCAATGCATCCAACACGGTCATATCCTTGACCACTTCGCCCTCAAAGAACCTTTTTTCCGTTTCGAAATTCATTACTAATGTAGCCAGGTCGGGAGTATTGCTGTTCGAGAAATTAAAAGACAGCTTAAGGAAAGATAAAATGCCGATACCGGCAATAATTAAAACAATCTTGAACAAGAAAGGTTTAAAAAAAATAGGCAGTAATTTCATTTTGAAAAACAATAATCAGAATTGAAACCCCGGCCAAGAAAGAACCGAAAGGTAAAGCGGTTTTACGATTAGCTTTTCCGGAGAGCATTAATACAATTCCTACCAAGGCCGCTATCCAAACAGAAATTATCATTGATAAAAATCCCAAAGGATAACCAAGCACTAACCCGATCAGAAACAGCAGTTTAGCATCTCCAAAACCTACCCACTTTCCGTTAGATACTATGTATATTATAGCAAAAATACCGCCCATGATTAAAGCGGATAACAACAGGGTTATAAATTCAGACCGCCGAAAAAAATAATTGAACAAAACTGCAATGATGGTCAATGGTAGGATTATTTTTTCGGGGATCAAGAAGAAAAGATAATCAAAGAAAATTAAAGCTACAAAAGAGATAATAATTAACAGATAGTAAGAATCTACTATTCCAAAGACCGGTTTATGGACAACATAAAACAATGAAAGACAAAAAGCGGTAGCAAGTTCTATCAAGGGATAGGCGGGAGAGATTTTACTTTTACAATTTCGACATTTCCCTCTTAGAAAGATGTAGCTTAAAACAGGAAACAGGTCATACCACTTGAGCTGTTCTAGGCATTTAGGGCATTCTGACCGGCCAGTTAAAAGCCCGGCCTTTTTATCTAGTCTAAAAATGGCCACGCTTAAAAAGCTGCCAATGCTTAAACCAATTAAAAATATAAATAAAACGGCCATAAACTAAGTATATCAAATATAAAATACCCCGCCGATGGCGGGGTATTTTATACTCTTAAAATTATTAGTTCTGGCCTTGATCGTAAACACAGTCGATGGCAGTTGTGGTGCAGTTAATGCCATTGGCATCAGCTCCGTCGCGTGTCTGCCCAGTCCATCCCGTAGAATTAATGTCAGCATCACTTTTTAGGGCGGCGGCAGACTGTTCAAGTTCTGCCCACATGTGGTATTTTGTCAGACTGCTGTAGGCGTAGTTGTAAGTGTAATTTCCGTTGTTTAAGGGGTCTATGGGGAGCTGGGTCATGTATTTGGGAATAAAAAGCGTACCCAAAGCGTTCCAAGTTGCGACTTGAGGATATTGACCGGCATCATCAAAGTAGAGTTCTGCTGCGGTTCTTGTCTGGCTTATATCAACAATTCTTTTTGCGTCTCTCGCTCTTTGCCTGGCAACCCCTAATTGAAGCAAAAGCAACGTGGCCAAGATACCAATAATAGCGATAACGACCAACAACTCAACTAACGTAAAACCTTTTTGAGACTTATTTTTAAAATTTATCATATTCTAATTATACTAAAAGGTTTAGCTGATGTGCAAGGAGAGTTATCAACATGAGACGACGGGACGGACTCAATGGAAGGCAATTTCGGCACTGGGGCGTTAAGTCACATTGACCAAATTATATATTGGAAGCAAAATAGCTGACACCAAAGCCGCTACGGCTATGCCGAGAACTAGTACTAAAATGGGCTCAATAAGCGTGGCGATATTGTCTATGGTATTATCCGATTCGGACTTATAGAATTTGGATATATGCTCAAG
>ERZ1292625.2901-Hain-H41-01um-R1-2901-length-14821-cov-25_pt2 | contig 10466 bp, 7 predicted proteins | sample MGYA00564400_ERZ1292625 | MGnify/ENA primary metagenome ERZ1292625 (study PRJEB36523, sample SAMEA6512639) | groundwater metagenome | collected 2019-01-08 | study: AquaDiva: Metagenomics assemblies of 32 groundwater samples
TCAGGATCATCCTGGATGCGCTTGTCAATTTGATCTGGTGTAAATTCCGGCATTACTTTCCCTTTCGCATTTTCTCAAGGAGGGACTCACCACGAACGGGTGTTACCGTCTCTACTTTACTCACCCCTTCCGCACTACCGAGAATCCCTTGAGCCGCGTTCTTATATTTGTCTGAACGCTTCAAGGTATCGACTTCATCTGGCGACAAGTCGCCCGCCAGCACTTCCACAGCAAACTTTCTATTCAACTCAATCAAGGCATGAATCGACTTTTCTTTACTCTTGCGGATACTCTTGGTATCTGTCGCCGTGGGGAACATGTTCCGAATTCGACCCACGTCTTGATCCGTCAAGACACCGACTTCACCTGAGATACTTCGAGCAAATTTCCCTAGGGTACTTTCCCGTCGTGCAACATACTCAGCCAGTTTTGGATACGACTGTTTCGCCAGCAGTTTCGGGCCAAGGGTCAAGGCACTTTCTTCTGATGTCATGGCAAGCTCGGCAGCTGAGAGCCCCATCTTACTGGAGTCACCTTTGAACGCTTCTTCAGCCGATTCAAAGATTTGCTTGGTGGATTCAATGCTGACGTTGAGTTCACGCAGTTCTTTCTTTTGCTCTGGCGTGACTTTTAAGAAGTTCTTGTTGGTGCGGAGCTCCCCTTCTGTCACATTCTCCCGAACAGGAATCGCATGCCCTGTGGCCAACAGTTTATCCGCCAGGATGTAATTGCTCGTATCGCCAGGAGTCGCCATCTTTGCACTCAACGAACCCATGCCGGAGGCTTGGTCTTGTTCTTTGCGAGCTTGTACGGCCCAGGTATAGGCTTGTTCTTTGTCTTTCCCAGGAGGCATACTGGCAATACTCTCAACATCAGCAACCTTGCCTTTTGAGATAATCTGAAGGCGCTGGTTCACCATGTTGTTGGGATTCGAGCCTTGATCTTTGCTTTCCGTTCCCAACAAGATGCCCATCTGCTTCTTCATGTCAGCGACGTGTGCAGGGGCAAAGGCTTCAGGATCTTGCTCCGCCAAAGCGACGCGGTTTTTGAGCTTATGGTACTCCTTAGCTTTAATCCCACTCAACGTTTCTTCCCCCGTGGGCTTTTCTCTCTGTTGCATCTTCAGGGCTGACGAATCGAGTTGGACACCCATTGCTGCCATCGTAGCTTGTGCGTGTGGTTCTTCAATCACATTCTGTGCATAGGCAATGTCTAACGGATCGCTCCCAAAGGATTCATCCATGGCAGCCGCATGAAAGGCTTTACGAAATGTGGTCTGATCCATCTTCCCGGCAATCAACTGCTTCGTTTCGGCATCGGTAAACCGTGAGACCACAATGGGGATGAGGTCTTTGCTTTGCTGTTCAACGAGCTTATTCAAGACCGGGTTCGTCGCCACGTTTTCGTAACCCAAGGTATTAGTCAACTCGCGAGCCGCTTTCCCCCCAGGTGTTTGACTACGCAAGAGGCGGTCCATACCCATAACGGTACTTGGGCTCTTCCCCATATGTTTAAACACTTTACCGGATCCAGGACTCAAACTATCAGCCCATTTTTCATACCAGTCAGCAGCCGCCTGGCGTTCTGCGGGATCTGTAATAGAGGCAATACGGCCCTTGATCGACGGAGCCGCTTCAAACATTTTGAACATCATGTTCTGGTTGTGTTCTTGAGCGATTCGTCGAGATGTTTCTTGCACTTGATGATAATTCGCCCACGCCAGTTGGTTGCGTGATTGCTCAATATCGGCGTGATCTTGAGCCAAGCGCAACTTCATATTGACAGGCATCTGTTCGCCCCAAGAGGCAAGGGCAGATCCGAGCTTAAAGGTAAAGCTATCTTCATACTCTCGTCGAGCAGGAGCTGAGTACCCTGGGGTGTAGCCAGCGGGAGCTTGTGTGCCAATTTTTGAGAGCATCCCAGGAGGAGTATCCTGCACCACAGGAAGTGCTTGCTCCGTAGAGTTCCCAAGATTGAACGTGGCGTTCTCCGTCATGTCTTCGTCAGCCATATTCCTCCTTACGGTCCAAACCATTTATTCGCAGCAGCCCCACTGCCCATGCCAGCTCCACCACCACCACCTCCGCCTCCAGGCATCCCCATCATCATCCCACCCGCACTCTTCCCAAAGTCCATCGCGGCATTCGCCATGCTAAATCCTGCCATGACCTGCTGGAATCCAGACATCCCCTTCGTCACAGTGTTGCGCTCAGTGGTCTTGAATCCAAGCTTCCCTGCGGCATCCATCCCACCACCAAATAAGAATCCTTGGCGTGCTCCCCATTGCTGTTGTTGAAGCTGCTGGTTAAACTGCGCAAACGAGGCATCGAAGTTTTGCTGATTCTTGCTGAAGTCGAGCGTGGCCGCGAGCCCCAGTTCTGCTCGCTTACTGCCCAACCCAAGTTCAAGGTCTCGAAGATTCTGCATGGCAGGCGCTGCGACCGGTGTATCAGACATGCGCATCCCTCTCGACCCAGCCATCATCTGCGTGGCTTTCGTCCAGTCTGTAAACGCTGTTTTGTGGGCATACTCAAACGCTTTGTCTAGACTGTTGTTAATAAATTCCGTTTCTTGAGTTGTCAGAAACTGTCCTGATTCTTGTCGTTGTTTAATACGGTCGAGGGCTTCATTGGTGCTGATACGTTGTTTCTTCTCGTCCTCACTCAACCCTTTGAGATAGTTCTTGGCATCACTACCAAGGTCTGTCCCGCCCAGTTTCGTCCCTTCACCCATTGCATATAAGGTCGATGTCGGATCAAGACTGGCAAAGCCCCATGGAGCCGCTCCACGGTAGGCTGCGGTATATTGTCGTAATTCTGGATTATCGTAGGTTGAGCTACTTTCAGATGTTGTTTTCTGATCAAAAAATCCCATAGCTCCCCTTATGCGTAAATGTTAATTTGTCGTACACCAGCTTGCCCGGCAGCTCCTGCCCCACCTGAGCCATTGCCTGCCCCCCCTGACCCAGCGGTCATGGTCAATGTCGCTCCGTTATCTGTATACGAACGACAAAACACATATACATTACCGGCACTCCCGCCCCCGCCACCCCCGCTGTTGTTGACACCGCCTCCTGAACCTGTCACACCAGAGGTATTCAACGTTGCTGTAGCTGCAAGGACCACAGTTGGAGCACACAGCACAATGCTTCCTCCACCGTTCCCACCAGCACCACCAGTTCCAACGGCTGCACCGCTCCCTCCACCACCACCACCTCCCCCTAAAATAGAAAGTGGCAATGCGATACCAACGAGTTCACCTGTATTATTTTGTCCTTGTGCACCAACCGCTGAGGCATAACCGCCCACCCCGCCAGCAGCGTGACCCCCATTACCCCCATCACCTCCACGTACTCCAGTACCCGTTCCACCACCACCGCCACCGCCTGGCTGCGAGGTGCCATCACCCCCATTCCCGCCATCTGCATCACTGGTACCCCCTGACCCACCACGTCCTCCGGCTCCTATCGCATCAATGGTCCCGTTGATTGTAATGATCCCAGTGGCTATAATGCAGAGTCGTCCTGCACCATCTGCTACAGTGAGCGTTTGACCAGAATTTAGCGTGAAATCAGTATAGAAGTGGACACCACTCAGGGCTTGACTGGCCGATATTGTAACAGTTCCTTCATGTGCTGCCGTAGAACTGGCTCCTGTGCTTGACGGACCCATATAGAGATCAGCGGCACCAATCTGGAAGTCACGGTTATACAGTGTGTAGGTTCTGTCTGCGGTATTGGCGTGTGTAAAAATGGCTCGAAACGCCGTTGTTGAAGCAAAGCGGTACGCTGCTGCCAACGCAGCCCCTGCTACGCGGAGGAGTATCTGAAAATAGGAGTCTTCTGACGCTGTGGTTCGATCGGAAAACGTAAAGTCTAGTTGTCCAACATCACTTGGATTCTCGTCTTGACTTTCTGCCCGAACCAGGATACCTGTTCCAATGCCTACGTCTGGAGTCCCTGTTGTCACTGATTCAACAATCAAGGGCGTATCAACGGTATTGGTCCGAGAACTATCTGTCTTCCGAACAACGAGATCCCCGCCCACCTTGACATCACCACCAGTAGACAACGCCCAAGCGTTGGTCAAGGTTTCGTTGGTGCCTGCGGTTGGGCCGGCTTCAATGTGCAGTGTCGAGGCATCTGTGGTCGTAACAAGCGTGTTCGATGCAGCGAGCGTAGGTGCCCGAAGAGTCGAGCCATTCCACACGGTACACGTTCCACTCCCTGCGGTGTTACTATCGGTAAATGTCGCAGCAGCGAGCTGAAGGAAGTTACCGTTAATACTCGGTGTACCAGACTTGCTTCCTGGTGTTAGAATACATGCTTGAGAGGAAGTCGAAGAGAGGGTCGTGACACCTGCTCCATCTAGCGTGAGCGTAAACCCAGCAAGTGAGACAGCCTTCGTTAAAGGAAAGGCAAGGTCTGTCCCGTTGGCGTAGATGTTGCCAAACTCATTGTTCCAGCGAGCAGCAGTAATGACATGTCCAATGACCGCCGTGTAGACTTGTGCTAATGCCATGTCTTCCCTTTTAGGCTTAGAGATTGTTCGAGCGCCCGACTTCTACCCATTTCGATAAGGTGGAACGATACAGTAAAGTCAGCGTGTCTGCTGTGTTGTCAAGAGTAAAATCAGCGAGTCCATTCAAGACGATGTTACCAGTATTATGCTTGACTACAATATCTCTGGTGCTACTTGTTGATGTCAGCGTCACTTGTTGATAATCGTTACCACCGTTGATTGTGGCAAGATCATCTGTGGCAGCAGCAGCTTCAGTGTCCACAAGGATATGCTGAATTTTACCGTTGCCGACCGTGATAATATCGGTAGCTATTGTCAGCAAATTACGCAATGTGATATTTTGTGATTCAAACGTGTTCGTGCTGTCGCTTGCATTCGAGAACAAATTTGATGCTGAAGTGATGACCGGAGTCACGACTTTGTTCAGAATGACGGTGTTGCGCAACGATGTCGCTGAGCTGATGATAGAGCCAAAACAAATTGCCCCAAGCGCAGGTTGACTCATCGAGGTAATGACAGCGTAGTTGTCAAAGCAATTAGTACTGAATTTGACGCATGATTTGGCTACGGGCACATCGACGGTTGAAATCCTGACTTCAGACTGAATCGTCGCATCATCAAACGTACAGGCATCATTGCCTTGGTTATTCATGTCAATCTTAACATCGTATGCCCCCGACCTGTTAACCCCGCCGAAGTCAAGCCCTGTCAAGAGACAGTTAAACGCATAGCCACCATAGACTCGATTATCAAAACTGTCGTCGGCATCAATTTTGTCATTTGAAATGACAATGCCCATGCGAGCAGTAAAGACTTGCGGATTAATCATTACACAATCACGGCAGTTGTTTTTAAACTGTATGCCGTACCCTGGATTGCTAGCTGTGTCTATATTCTTGGCAACACAGTTTACAAAGCGCGTGCGATACTGATCCGCCACCATAATACCTAGCGTGCATGCGGCTAAACCATCGGCTGTGCATTGTTCTACAACATTGTCACCATGTGTTGCGACGCCAGGAGTCGCAGAAAATCCAATTATTCCAGCGGACTTATAATCCGTGACAAACAACCGCCCCAAGTAAACACGGTTGCAGTCTCGAAACGCGAGACCGTGGTTACCACCAGTAAACACAGCGTGATTGCCGTTGATTGTGAGGTTGGTAATACTCCAATCGTTTGAGGAGCGTATTTCAATAGTACTTCCCGCAAAATTTGTGCTTCGCTTGATGATTGTCCGCTGTGGGCCGGCTCCGACAAGATGAAAGGGCTGTGCCGCAGACGTTAGAATAATACCTGAGTCAATTAAATATGTCCCCGCAGGCATATAAATGGTGCCTCCATTGGCCGCGACATATACCAAGGCTGCATTTAATGCCGTATAGTCATTGGCAACACCATCTCCGACGGCCCCGAAGTCTTTCACATTGAGACGATCAGCAAACCGTGTGCTGAGTGCCCGTGCTTCAGATGATCCCGTCGCAATAACTGATGCACTGCTGAGATCGGCGAAGTTATTATAAATGTTGCCAAACTCATTATTCCATCGTGTGGCAGTAATCACGTCACCAGGAATCGCCGTGTAGACTTGTGTAATAGCCATTAGGTATTAAACTCCGCTTCGCCGCAAGGTGTAATCTTCGTCATAAAGCGATGCAGTTCAAGATCCACATTGTTTGCTGTGTCTGAAAACGTATACGATATAGAACGGAAGTCACCGCCGTTTTCTATACCAAAGAATCGAGGGAGAAATGAGTTGCCACCAAATACTGCTGTGTCAAAGAGCCCGTTATCAAACGTACTCCCTGTGTTGCCCTGCGTTGTCGTTGCACTATATGACGATACGCCATCAAGCGTCCAGGTCACGTTTACTGTGTCGTCACTAAACGCGTTGAGTGAAACACCGATGTTAGCAAGGTTTTTCATTAACCATTCATCGCCGTAGGTCATCGACGGTGTTTCGACAGTCATGTTGATCGCGGACCCGCTATCTGTCCTGGTTGTCTGGTCAAGCTTGTAGATTTTGCCATCGTAACCGCCTGCCATCAACCGCGGCCTTTGGTTATCACGCACCAAATGGATACTCGCAAATGCTCGGCTATCCCAGTAGCTCCAACGCGGGTAGGGCTCGTTCTGTGAGAGGAATCTGTAGTCCATGATGAGGTATCGTGTGTTGGTCGCTTGCCCAGACGGTGTAATGCCGATAAACACATACCCACGGTTTGGGTCTGTGGCCGTCGTGAAAAACCGTGCTCGTGAGTTGTTCAGGCTTTCCTGCATGTATTTGTTGATGGGGTATGACAGCCAGGCTTGGTTAAAATCTCCATAGGCAGCCGTGGCTTTCAGGCTGTGGACGGAACCATTCGTGGTCACGAACCCAATATCGTCTCCGAACCGAAAGATTGAGTGTATCCACGCCACAGGCAACCCTGTCACGAACGGCTCCCGTGTCCAATTCGCAAGGCTTGATCCTGACAGCACATGGATGCTTCCTTTGTTTGGACCTTTGAAGATAAACAGCTTGTCTTTATGACTGATGATCCCAGTGATCATGTCCCCGTCACTCGGATCAATGTCTATGGCTCCGCTCCCCGTTCCAATCCAATCTTCAGGGTTTAACGGGACTGAGAAGTACAACCGTGATGGATTCGCAAAACTTCCTGCGGCAAACTGGTGATTTTTATGTGGAACACTGAACCCAAACGCTGGAGGAGAGCCAGCAAGATTCTGTGCGGTGCTCCCATCCCACGACTTCGGCACATCAGCATTCACAGACGACCCAATAATCAGTAAGTCATCAAACGTGCTATATTGTGGAATTGATGTGGTTGATTGCCCCGTGAACAGATCCGTAAATGTCCCGTTCCCTTGATCATACTTGATCTTGGTGCCCACATGGACAATACGTTGTTGCGTGGCTGAATCTGACGTGCCTTGTCTCCAATAGTCATACATCCCACGCACTGTGGCCCCTGCCTCAAGCGTAGCCGCATTAAGGACAGATGTCCCTGGGGCTTTCCGTGGTCCGCCATCAAACTCAAACACTGTGTTGCGAGCATCACGCAAGAAGGGGATGATGAATTGGCCTTCTTGGTTGGGTGATCCATACGTGGTCGGACCAAAGTCGGTGGCCCATCCACCGCCGAAACCGTGCGTGATCCAACGTGATCCTGCTAAAGGCATGGGACTCCTTACGTGCGGAAATTATCAAATGAATTGTTCGTCGAGAATCGAGTCCGACTTCCGCTATAGGGCCGACTCCCATACAGCCCAACCTTGGGTGTGATCTGCATGGTAGTGTTAGCCCCAATACGCTGATCGCTGACAATACGAGTGACTTCTGTCATGTAATCGTTGTTGGCCGCGTCTGCTCTCGCATCATCTTTCTTGTCACGATACCACTTGGCAATCGCAAACGAGACTAAGGCATTCCTGTACCGGGCAGGCAAGGCCGGCTCGTCCGTGTCTCCTGACATTGAGGTTGCTTCAACACCTGTCGCACTCACAGCAAGGTTCTTCGTGATATAGGTATACGGGATAATCAGGTTCGTATTCGGATACGGATAAAACTGGACAGACATGGGTTGCGTCGTAGTCGTCGTAAACGCTTTGTCAAGGATCGTGGCGACCGTCGGTGTCCCACTAATACGTGGAGACGGATACATTCTGCGAAAGTCGTTTCTGCCGACGATTGGGATATTCAAGGCTTGCGAAAAGCACTGGTAATCAATCGGCTTCAAGAAATCTGACGGTAGCGCATACTCGTCTTCAAAGTAGGTGTAGCTTGATCCGGCAGCAAGATCCGCGCTTGCCACATACCGCTGGTGCATCGTAATCGTCCCAGCCCCGCCCACGGCACTAATCGTATAGATATCTCCACCACCAAAACTTAGCTTACCGGAGGTGCGTGCGTTGTTGACGTTATAGACGTTGGCTGTGGTCCACAAGGTATCGGTCCCTGTGACAGTGGTGCTGCCTCGCGTGACTGCGACAGTTCCTGTGGTGTATGGAGCCATCGTGGTAATAAACGAGCTGCGTTCCAACCACGGTAGCTTATACTCAAACCCGAATACCATGTCGTGCAAGGCCGTGTTGGCATACCGCTTCGCCTGAGCCGTAATTGCAGTGACGTTGGTGGGCTGCCTCATTTTATTGAGGATCTCCGTGTAGATGTCAGAAAAATCAAGAACGTTCGTGGTGCTCGACATTTACCGTCTACCTTTCCTACGTGAAATTGCGTCATGGGCTCGTGGCCGGCGTGCTCGAAGATAGGGATTGCTCAATTTGCTTGTGACAGTAAAGGCACTTTCCCAACAGCCAATATCATAGGCCGCTTCTGCTGGTCTGGCCGTGCCCTTAATGTCTGTGGCCGCGTTGGTGGTGTCAGTGGTGCCGACATCTATTTGGGCAGACATCATAGAAAGCCGAAGATCAGTCTCTGCATTTCCAGCGTTCTCATATTCAGCACCATAGTTGGCAAGCGTGACGCCAGCTACCCCGGCTATGTCAGACACGCACGTTGTATAGTTTATCGTCGCAGACCCTGACGCAAGCGCTTTGGTACTATCCCCAAGAAACAAGGCGCAGTTTTGCACGGTGACAGTCCCGGATGCCCCTGTGGCAAACAGGAATTCAGGTTGATCAGTTAAGCCGATTGGGGCTACAATCGTACAGTTATAAAAGAAGGGAGAGTTGGTTTGTGTTGCGATGATATGGTCTGCACTTCCACCACGCTGAATGATGACACAGTTTCTGAACGTGGCGTTGCTTCCAATGACGATAGTACCGTTGTTACCTGCAACCGCAATCACTCCCCCTTCTACGATACAGTTATCAATAAAAACTGCTGTGGTTCCTGCACCTGTGCTGAGCGCCCGCCCGCCAGCAGCCGACTCTTTAATTTGTAAGTTTGACAACCGAACATTGGCTTCAGAAATGTTTATGGTCGAACTGCCAGCTGCTGTGTCGTTAAGAGCAGCACCTTTGGTGGCATCATAGCGCAGTGCATTGGTTAGCACATTGATGTGGTTGCGAAACGAAGCCCCTGCAACCGTGGTGAGATGCTTGTAGGCGGTAGTACTGCTCGTTGAGCTTTGGAATGTAACAACAATCCCTGCCACAGAGAACTCTTGATTCTGGCACTGCCCTTCCCAAATGATCCCCGTAAAATCTGCTGTACCACTTGTCAGAACACATGTGGCTCCACTCGTGACTCCTGTAATGCCATCCGCAGCCCCAGGATTCCCAGTCACGACCCCATAGGTGAGGTATGTGCCATTCCCAGGCCCCGTACTATCGGTATCCAAGAACTTGCCGGTCGCGCCTGAAATAGAAAACGTAAGTGATTCACCTTGTTGGAATGTCGTCACAGCAAACGTCCCACAGGCCGATCGCTCTGCTGTCACGAGGTTGGCAGGGGCTCCGTCTTCCCAGAGTTGCACGGTCGAGAATGCCCCGGTCGCACCAATTGTCTTCACCACGGTCGTCACAGCCATAAGTATCCTTAAGGGGGTAAAAGGGGTCTAGAGGGCCTGTTTGCCTCTGAGAGGCATGAAAGGCAGCCACCCAGCATTGCCCACTAGGTAGGTCTTGGGTTACTTTCTTGCACGGAAGCGAGACCGCCGCGCAATGGTTAAGGTCATCAATCGTAATCGTCGCATATAAGACGGATAGGCACTCGAAGCTCCCACAAGCCCCACGCCAAACAGAAACGCAGCGGCAGCAAGGAACGTCCCAGTCCCAAGACTCCGTGAAAGCCCGGCTCCAACACTTGACGCAAATTGTGCAACCAGTGCCCCTGTGCCGACTGACGCCACAAGGCCCGTACTCACCATAGTACTGACTTGGCTCAGCAGTATCCCGCTCCCGCTTGAGCTACTCAGTCCGCTCCCTGTCAGATCGACCGCCACAGCCAGCAAGACCCCTGTGCCGGTAATCACGCCGGCA
>ERZ1292625.4463-Hain-H41-01um-R1-4463-length-10462-cov-4_pt1 | contig 10462 bp, 15 predicted proteins | sample MGYA00564400_ERZ1292625 | MGnify/ENA primary metagenome ERZ1292625 (study PRJEB36523, sample SAMEA6512639) | groundwater metagenome | collected 2019-01-08 | study: AquaDiva: Metagenomics assemblies of 32 groundwater samples
CTAGCAGATAACAAGATAGCAGAAATGGGGGAGTGGGACTTAGATTTAGCTATCGGGGACTTAAAAGAATTAGACCAAGACTTACTAGACTTGACAGGTTTTGATAAAGATTTGCTAATAGAGGCAGATGAAGAGGATGATGTAATACCAGAAAATGTCCCCGCTATAGCTAAATTAGGTGATTTATATATTCTAGGAAATCATAGAGTATTATGTGGAGATAGTACCAAGAGTGATGATGTGGAGAGATTGATGGATGGGAAGAAGGCGGACTGTGTAGTAACCGACCCTCCATACAATACGGGTATGGAAGGTAAAGGGAATACTTTTGAGAAAGCCTGGCTTTCTCACATGTTTAACGATAATTACTCGGAAGATGACTTTAAGAACCTTTTAGTTACAGCATTTCAAAATCTTGTAGCAAACACTAAAGGTCAATCAGCTTTTTATGTTTTTATAGATTGGCGTAGGGGGGGGGCAGGTCAAAGATTTACTTATGGGATTTATGGATGTTAAAAATGTTATTGTTTGGGATAAAGTTGTTCATGGATTAGGTAGTGATTATAAATCTACTTATGAGCTTGTAGTTGTTGGTAAAAAAGGTAAACCAGAAATAAATAATAGGTATGGTTTAGATTATCAAGATATATGGCGAGTGCAGAGAACAATGGGAAGGAATAAAGACCACGCTACAGCCAAGCCAGTTGCTTTATTAGAAAAACCTATAATTCACGCTTCAAAGGAAGATGACATAGTTTTAGATTTATTCCTCGGCTCTGGCTCTACTCTCATAGCCTCACAAAAGACAGGCCGTATCTGTTATGGCATGGAACTTGACGAAAAATATATTGATGTCATAGTTCAACGCTATGTAGATTATACAGGTAACACATCTATCAATCTCAATGGAAGTGTGGTAGAATGGGAAAAAAGCAGGCAGCAAACAGGCAAAAATGGCTAAAAATGCAACATCATTCAAGAAAAATGACCCTCGCATAAATACAAAAGGAAAAAAAGCGGGGACTTTATCTATCACCACTCGCGTCAGAGAAGCATTACTCAAAATAGGGGAGGGCCAAACAGAACCTTACGATGTTCTTCTTGCTAAAAAAGTATTACAGAAAGCCATCAAGGAAGGTGATGTGCAGATGATAAAAACAATTTGGAGTTATATTGACGGGATGCCAGTTCAAAAAATAGGAGGTGATTCGGAAAATCCTTTAGTTGTCCAAATTTCTGAAGTAATTGCGAAAAAATATGGTATTAACTCTGTCCCAGACAATAATAGCAAGTGATATACATAGATACAGAGTAGTAAATTGTGGAAGACAATTTGGGAAGACTACTCTCGCCATTGAAGAAATAAAGGGAGTGGCTCTTGCAAAAGAGGCAAGAATTGTTTACGTAGCCACAACAATCCAGCAGGCAAGAGATATTGCTTGGAATATGTTAAAAAAGGAGTTGGTTGGTATTACTTTACATATTAGAGAATCCCCCAATCTTGAAATAGAAGTTAAAAATATCAAAGGAACCCACAGTACGATTCAATTAAGGGGGTGGGAATCTATCGAAACACTGCGAGGACAACAATTTGATTTTATTGTTCTTGATGAAGTGGCTAGTGTGCGTAATTTTTGGGTAAACTGGCAGGAGGTACTCTTGCCGACTCTTTCATTTAGAAAAGGTAGTGTGTTATTTATTTCAACTCCCAAGGGGTTTAACCATTTTTACGATTTATATAATTTTGAATTGAAAGACAAGGATTTCAAGTCATTTCATTTTACATCTTGGGAAAATCCTTATTTGAGCAGAGAAGAACTTGAGAATACAAAAGCAAAATCCACACCGGATAGATTCGCTCAAGAATATGAGGCGTCATTTCAAAAGACACAAGGACTTGTATACAAAGAGTTTGATAGAGAAAAGCATTTGTATGACGAACTTCCTAAAGAAAATTATCAATATAGATTTCAAAAACTTGGAGCGGTAGATTTTGGGTATAGAAATCCCGCCGCCGTTCTTACTGCTCCATGGGATGGCGAGACTCTTTGGATTGATGATGAGTGGTACAAAAGAGAAAGAACTGACAATGACATCGCTGACTATGTTGCTTTATGTAAGTTTAAGGAAGTATATCCAGACCCTGAAAATCAAGGAGGTATCGAGGAGTTGAGAAGGAGGCATATAAATGTAAAAGAAGTTGTGAAAGGGCCCGGGAGTATTAAAATAGGTATAAATATGGTTAGAGATATGTTTGTACGAGGGGACTTAAGGATAAATAAAAGGTGTGTAAACCTTATTTCAGAGCTTGAAATGTATTCTTACGACAATGACAAGGGCGAACGAAATGAACAAGAGAATCCGATTAAGGCGAATGATCATGCGTGTGATGCGCTTCGGTATCTCGTCTCATCATTGCTTCCAATGATTACCAGACAAAATTTTATAGACAGTTTGCCGCGAGTGTATCGGGAAGAACGAAAAAACCCCGCCCGTTAATCCAATTATTAACATGTCAAACTTAATTAAAAAAGAATGCATCAGTCCTTTATCAACTCAAGAGCAAATAGATGAGTTGAACGGCCAAGTGAAATGCACTATTAAACCCTCTTCTATTGAAGGAGTGGGAGTTTTTGCAGTGAGAGACCTTAAAAAAGGGGAAAAACTTTACTGTAGGCAAGATTTCCGCAAAGATTGGTATAAGATTTCTTATGGGAATTTTGGCAAACTATTTTCCCATGTGAGGGAGATTATTATGCAAAGGTGGCCTTCAGTAATCAATGGAGGATTGTTTCAATCTCCCAATGATGTTAATTTGGTTTTATTTATGAACCACAGTTCAGAGTCGAATTACGAGATTAAAAGTGACACGGCCATTCGGGATATAGCTTGTGGAGAGGAGGTGTTGGAAGATTACCGAGTAAAAGCCATGAAAATCGTCCTTGACTACCCCCCAAACTATGAGGCAATTTCCAAAACATTCAACTTGGAAGGTAAAAAACCTGTCTTTACTTTTGGGAATTTGATTTATAATCCCCACAATGGTATAATTGATAGGTTCTTAATGGCTCATGAGGAAGTTCACGCTAAACAACAAGGTGAAAATCCAAAAGAGTGGTGGGATAAATATTTAGTAGACCCCAGCTTTAGGGTTTCTCAAGAGGCAGAGGCATATCAAATGCAATATCGTGAAGCCAGAAAGTTGATTAAAGACAAAAACCAGCTGGCAAAGTTCTTACATATCATTGCTTCTGACTTTTCTTCATCGATGTATGGGTCGGTTTTAAGTTATCAAGAGGCCTATAAGATAATTAGGGGTTAATATGTTATAATATACACAAATGAAAACTAGGAAAACTAAAAAGAAAGGAATTAAAATTGTCGCTAAAACTAACTATGGTGTAAGAGGGGAAGCAAAGGAAGTGGTTGATACTACTTTGGACAAACCTTTTCTTTTCTCTCTCAATCTTGGCGGGAAAATACTTAAAGGCACTGGAGCAACGGCATTGGAAGCTCTGCGCGCCATTCCTGTTCCACAGAAAATAATGAGTAAGGGGATTTTAACGATTACCAAAGACGACCAGAAAAAAGAAATGATGTTTATGCCGTCAAAGTTGAAAAGATTATTTTATTTCAACGCTCAACCGATTTTAATAAAATACATTCAAATGGGAATGAAAAAACTAAAGTAATATGCCTCCTATTTTTGGAATTATCAGTGAAAAAGTAAAAGATGGAATTACGATTATTACTATTGATACAAAAAAAACGAAGTATCAGGGTGTACTGTGGCAGACAATGGGTGATTTTGGGAAAAGAAAAATGGAAAACGCTCTTGTATTAACCAGAGCCAAAGAGAAATTAAAAATACTCTATGTCTGATTTCAAGCCATTACATAATAGGGTGTTGGTAAAGCCCGAAGCAAAAAAAGAAGTGTTTACATCAACGGAGTTCGGTTTTATTTTGCCTCAAAAAGAAGAAGATATACCGACAACAGGAATCGTGGTTGTGGGGAATAAAGAAGTGAAAAAAGGCGAGAAGATTCTTTTTTCCAAGTTTGGATTTGATACTGTTAAAATTGAAGACGAACCTTATTTCGTTGTTTCGGATTATAATATTTTAGGCATATTCAAATGATTGCAAATTATAACGATATTTTTGGATATATTACGGCGCAAGAGGCGGCTTTCAGGTTGCCTGTGCGTATAAACGAAAAATGGGATTGGTCATTCAAAGACCATGTTCTCACGACTGAACTTTATACCAATTCACAATTACTCAACGGAAAGAGCGAGTTCACTCCTGTAAAGAATATAACGAGGCCGATACTTAATCTTCAGCATAGAACGGAAGACATTGAATTGAAAGATGTTCAGATATATGTGGATGATGCCGATAAATACCATCTTTCGTTTCTTGTTAAGAAATATCACGACGATGTTTTTGTTCAAGAAAATGATTTGGACACATTTTTTGACGAATTAAATGCTTCAAGGATTGATTTTGGCGGAGGGTTTTCAAAAAAGATTTCCAAAGGTCGTGAAGTGGTGCCTTTGCAATCCATAGCTTTCTGCGACCAAACAGATATGCTTTCTGGGCCGATTGGACTTAAACATTTTTTCTCTCCAGACCAACTTCTTGAAATGGCAGACAAGGGCTGGGGTGATGAGAAAAACGGAGCAACCATTTCACTTGACAATTTAATTCTTCTTTCAAAAGAAGAAAAGAAAGAAGAGAGAATTGATGATATTACTCAAACTCCGGGAAGATACATTGAAATATACGAAGTCCACGGGAATCTTCCTAAACGTTTTTCTGATAAAAGTTATACGGGAGAAGCATATGAAACTCGTATTTATATCTGCGCTTTTTATCAAGAGAAAAGTAGTGATGAGAGGCAAGGGGTTATTTTATACACGGCTCCCGAAAAAAAGTCGCCTTTCAAATTGATAAAAAAAGATTCTGTTTATGGCAGGGCGTTAGGATTTGGAGGAATAGAAGAACTTTTTGAAGCTCAAGTATGGGTGAATTACGACATGATTCGCATGCAAGATATGTTGGATGCCGCTTCTAAAACAATTTTGGGCGCAATAGGGAATAATTCCGCCTCTATCGCTACGAGGAACAACATCTCCAATATGAAGAATCTTGAGATTCTGGACTTGGGAGATTCTGACTTAAAACAAATTGACACATTTCCACGTAATATAAAACTATTTGAAAACTCTATCGCTCAATGGGAAGCTCACGCCCAGCAAATGGGAGCGGCCAACGATTCCATCATGGGACAACCTCCGACGGCCGGCACGCCGTTCAAATTGCAAGAATTGGTTACGGCAGAATCTCACGGCTTGCATGATTATCGCAGAGGGCAATTTGCGAAGCACATTGAAGAAATTTATCGAGATGACTATATCCCAGAAATTCAAAAGAAAATCACGCAAGGCGCAAGGTTTCTATCGGAACTTTCGATTGATGAGTTAAATTATGTTTTGGAAGGACTTGTGGTTAGTCAGACCAACAAAATGAAAATTAAGTACGTTCTGGATAATGGAGGAGAAGCACCACCTCCTGAAACGGTGGAGGCATTCGAGCAACTTGTTCGCAGTGATTTCAAGAAAAAAGGGAATAAGCACTTTATAGAGATTTTGAAAGGAGAATTTAAGGACGCTCCTCTGGCGGTCAAAGTTACGGTCAAAGGAAAGTCAAAAGACTTAGCGGCCAGAACGGATAAATTGGTAAATGTATTTCGTCAGATTATCGCCAATCCTGCTGTATTGCAGATTCCTGCACTGGGTAAAATCTTTAATGATATTCTTGAAAGTTCTGGCTTAAATCCTGCCGATTTTAGTGGAATTACCAAAGAGCAAATTGCCGCCACGCAACCCACTCCCTCACCAATTCAACCTGTGCCCGTAACCGCCTAAATATGGAGAAATCAATCCTCACTGCCATAGCCGATAACCCTGCTTTACTGGAGGCGGTACGAAAAATTGTTGAAGATGAATTTTCTTTTGATGTAGACAGCAGATGGATTGGAGACAGTGTCGGGATAAGTGATAAGGATTTAGGTGAGATTGTTCGAGCAAGAATCGAAGGACTAAAGAAGGTTGGCAATGCTTTCAGAAAAATCGAACATTACAAAACGGTGTCAGAGAGAGATGTGAATAAAAACCCTGCCCGATAACTGTACTTGACATTTGAATGTATGATACAATAAAAGAAATAACTATGAAAGACGAACCATAAATTAAAAATAATTCGGGCATGACAAACTTGGAGGAGTGAGTTAGTTCTCCAATTACAAGTCATGCTGTGATTGGAAAACTAACCGGCTCCTTTAAGGGTCGGTTTTTAGCATAAAATATATGAAAACATTATCAAAAAATAACATCATATTACTTGTAATATCAGGAATTTTTGTTCTTGTTTTGCTGTCGTTTTTGTTTGAGCGCGTTTCCTTTGTTCAAGGGAGCGTGAGCGTAACGGATGAATACCAAGCGACGACCACTTCAACGGGCACTTTCGCCGCAATTCAGACCCTCACGTCTACGACTACGCCAAAACAGGGAACACTGGGTTCGGTGATAATCACCGGAGCGGCGGCGGGGCAGATTGTAATTACCGATGCGACGACAAGTAACATAACTCAAAGGAGCGCAGACCAATCAACTTCAACGATTCGTCTTGCTGACATTCCCGTTAGCGCGGCCGCAGGAACATATACTTTTGACATAGTATATAAAAGAGGACTGGTTGTGAGCGTAATAGGAACGATGCCGACCACGACAATTACATTTAGGTAGGGCACATATAAACTTATAAAAAAATATGCCACACAAAAGCGGGAGAAAGGGGTATAAAGAAACCCCGAAACATAAAAAAAAGAAATAATTATTCACTAACAACACTTATATGTCATTACAAGGAAGCCGAATGCCTTCTCTGCGGGATAAACTCGAAGCACTGGAGGCGGAAAGATTGGAAAAGTTAGAAAAGATGGAAGAAGAAACAGAAGAAGAAACAAAAGAAAAAGAGGTCGAAAAAAAGAGAAAAAAAGTAAATAGATAACAACAAATATATGATAGATAAAAAAAGCATATTGTTGGCAATAGGATTTCTTGTCGTATTGTTTTTGGGAGTGTCTTTCCCAAGAGGAAACAGTGTCGTTGAAAGAATTATTGAAAAAGCCGGGGCAATATCGGGGCCGGATATTACGCAAAATCTCGTTATTAGCGGAACTGTAACCCAAGGAGGAGGAACAGGCATTGCTACGACCAGTACAGTGGCTACTTATACGTTTATTCAGAAAGACCTCGAACCGTACTCAATGATTGACATTATGCAAAATACGGGAGCCGCGAGTTGGACACTCCCCGCCACCTCTACAATGATGTCTATTCTTCGAGAAATTGGAGCTTCAAGGACATGGTTAATTCATAATGCGACCAGTTCATCCGCTATCACTTTGACATTAGTCAAAGGCACGGGAATGGATTTGATTGGTGTTACCGCCGCCGATGATGTCATTGACCCCGGTGAATATACCCAACTCACTTGCACACAAATTCCTTACCGAGCGGCTGATAATGAAAACATCGTTTGTGTAGTGAATGAATTATTGAACGCTGACTAGTTCTTTGGGTTATCACTCCCGTTATCAAAAGTGAAATTCAGAGTTTTGCGTCTCGAAAACGTAATATAAAGTTCTGATTCTTAACAAAAAAATCATTTAACCCATTTATCATTATGGAAATAAAAAATGACGAAGAGGTAGAGGAAACTTTAGACCTTCCTGTAATAAAAGAAGGCGAGGAAGATACTACCGACTGGAAGGCAGAAGCGCAGAAACTCCGCGACAAAGCTATCGCTCAAAGAGAGCGAACAAAAACTCTTAAAAAAGATTTGGCGGATGCCAAAAAAGCGGTCGGAGAAGCGGAGAAATCTAAAGAAACGTCAAGCCAACCAAAAACAGGTGAATTAGATGAAACGCAGTTAGATTATTTTGACTTAAAAGGATATAGCGATAGCGATGAAATAGACATCTTTCATAAGATAATGCTGAAGACAGGAATGTCTGCGCGTGAAGTTTTGAAAGATGAATATGCTCTGGCTAAAGTCAATTCTTTGAGGCAGGAAAAGGGCGTTAGAGACGCAACACCAAGCTCTTCTCGGCGAGGAGGCGACCAATTAAACGATGTTGCTTCCGCAATAGCCAAGTTTGAAGCTACGGGCGAATTGCCAAAGGACTTTGAATTGGCGGCTAAAGTAACGAACGCAATAGTGGAGAAAGAGAATAAAAATAAACCTTCTTGGCACTAAATCTAATTCACTTGATTGTTAAATTAAGTGAAAAAAGTTCTTTGAAAAGTGTTAGAATAGGGAGATATGCCAATTTATCTTCAAATTCGACAATGCTTCCAATATCGTCAATGGCGATGGGATATATACACAAGAGACGATTTTACTTGTGTTTTGTGTGGGAAGAATAAGGAAGTTTCGGGGCAACTCGAAGCCGACCATTTCCCCAAACAATTTATTGAAATACTCAATGAGTATAAAATTAAGACACTTGAAAAAGCTGTACTCTGCGAAGAGTTATGGAACATTAACAATGGCCGTACTCTTTGCAAAACTTGCCATAACCCCACTCGCGGTAGACGACCCAAGAGGCGACACTTAACAAAGATAAAATAAATATGGCTAATACCATAGGGTCGAAAGACCTTCTGTGGCCTTCAAGAGCAATCTTGATTGAAAAACGAGGAGAATTGCTGGAACCCCTAACGATAACGACGAGGGCAATCAGCATCCGAGCCTTACACGTTGTAAGGAAGGTTCAGAGACTATCCCGAAAGGGAGTAGGGCCAAATGGCTCGAAGCACCTCGCATCCAAATTGGATGATGATATAGTCCACCCCTTAATGAAAATTTTGGATAAGGTGAATATACCAAGCACTGTGGGATAACAAACTTGCTCAACGTCTTGATAAACCTCAAAACTGGAAAGATGTATGCGATATTGTCTATACGGACGCACAGACATATAATTTTCCTTTGGTAAGTGCTGCAAATGAACCGGCAGTAGCAACTCTCACCAATACGGCGGCGGGGCGTTCTACTCTTTCAAATGTCATTCCATTCATTTCCGTAACTCAAACGAATGAAACTCTTTCAATCATTACGGCGGAAATTGATTCTGTGTATATTGACTATGCTGACCAAGCACAATCAAATTACGCAAAAATGGCTGACATGGGTACGTTGCTCGGAAAGAAAATCAATGAGCGCGCAGAGGCGATTTCTCTTGCTAACCATGCTAACTGGACAGACTTCGGTGATACTGGTGCAGGGGTTCTCGGTCTTTCGGCAACTCAAATTACTGTTTCTGCCAATAATGTTGATGATATTTGTCGTGGGATAATTGAACAAATCCAGACAGCCAATGGATATGACCTCTATCTTGAAAATGGCGGATTCATGGAATGGCGACCAGCAGATTGGACTTTCCTTGTAACGTATATGCAGGCGAACGGCTTTACATTTGCCGATGAAGCGTTGCGAGACGGCGGCAAGGGGAGAATGGGTAAGGAAGCATTGGGTCTCTTTCATTATGTTTCAACTTCACACACCGCTCTACACCTCTTTGGAGGTGTTCGCAAAGTGCAGAAGTTTGGAATTTTGAGAGCTACCTACGGAAAGACATACAAGGCAGAGATGCCGGCCAGCTCTACAGCAGGTTCTCTCTCTGGCACGCAGATTCACACTCGTTTGGATCATGGGCTTTTGATTCCGACCAATCTTAAGCCAGTATCTTACGACGTGAATGTTACGTGAGGTAAGTTTCAGGAAATCCTGAAATCGCAAAACACAATAATCTACTCTTTGTCAATCATCTCTGTTCCTCAACTTGTGATTGGGGGACGGAATATGGCAGACAAAAAAGAAAAAACAGAACAGAAAGTAGTTATAGGAGTTCCAGTATCCGACACCGATGCTATGAGAGCTTTAACGGCTCAAGCGATAGGCGGAGCGATTATTGGCGCGGGAGAATTGGTTATTGATATGATTCTTCGCCGTTCTTGCGACATAGTGAGCAATAGAACGTGGTTGGTAAATGAGGCCATTAAAAATGGCGGGACGCACATTCTTTTTGTAGATTCTGACATGATTTTCCCAGAAGACACAATTAAAAGACTACTGGCTCATAAAAAAGAAATTATCGGGGTAAAATATAAAAAAAGAGAATTTCCAGTCAAGTGGCTTTTTGAACCTCTAGGAGAAGAATCGGAAACGGAAATCTTTAAGGTTAAATACACAGGAATGGGATTGATATTGATTGAACTTTCCGTTTTCAAATCAACCTTTAAGCCGTTGGGAGCGCCTTCAGCTCAACATCCTCGCGGTAATCCGTGGTTTTCGTTTGGGAGAAATAGCGAAGGAGCGCTCGTTATGGGCGAA
>ERZ1292625.4464-Hain-H41-01um-R1-4464-length-10461-cov-5_pt1 | contig 10461 bp, 12 predicted proteins | sample MGYA00564400_ERZ1292625 | MGnify/ENA primary metagenome ERZ1292625 (study PRJEB36523, sample SAMEA6512639) | groundwater metagenome | collected 2019-01-08 | study: AquaDiva: Metagenomics assemblies of 32 groundwater samples
GAATCGGCGGAGGTCACACCGGACACGTCCGTGCCGGCCGGTGCTGTGAACGAAGGTGTCGTCGGCGCAACCGAGGAAATCTGGAAGTTCTCCGCGACGACCGAGCCCGAGCCCGTCGCGCCGTCGAGAATGGCAACCCGCATTCCAGGCGCCAGGTAGCGAGCGCGGGCGTTTCCGTTGAGGCCCGTGCCGCCCGTGGTCCGAAGCGTGACAACCTGACTGGACACGCTGGCCGTCTCGCAGAGCTTGCCCGTTCCGTCGCCCCACAGAGCGAAGTTCATGAAGCGGCGCATCGTGGCTCGCATACCCTTGATCTCGGCGGCGGTCGCCTCGACGAAGGCACCCAAGTCACCCTTGCCGATCTTCATCAGCGAGCCGCTGATCTGGATGCGCCCGCGAAGGCGCCGCTCCGGGATCACGGCCAGCTCATAGCTGATCTCGTCGGCCTGCGGCAGCACGTCGGTGGTGCTCCAGCCGCCGCCCCAGTTTCGGTTCACCTGGACGGGGAAGTCGATCTGACTGCCCTTCCAGACGGTCTTCTTCTGCTTCTCGACGAAGGTCGTCAATCGGCAGGAATCGTTGATAGCCTTCGCGACCTTCTCGGCGTTGTAGTAACGCTTGAGGACGTTCGCGTAAGTGGTTACGTCAGCGGCCATGGTTCACTTCCTGTCTTGAGGGGAGCAGTCAGCGTTGGTCAAAGCGTCCGCTTTCCACGAAGTTCGGCGATCACCTTGGCGTTGTAGTCATCCAAGTCGCCCTTGAACTCCGGTGACGCGGGGCGCCCGACCGAGGTCGCCGGCGTTGCTCCGCCGCCAACGGCTGCAAGACCGCCGGCGTTTTGTTGTTTGGTTTTCTTGGCGAGGTAACTCTTCTGGATGTGCCGCTCGATGGCATTCCTGGTTGCCTCTGGGTACTTGTCCCACCGCTCCGGGGTCAGCCAACCGGCCTTGTGCTTGGCGATGTACTCAGCCGCCGCCGGGCCGGTCATGTTGGCGCTGGACCGCTGGAGCGAACTCCAGAAGTTCCAGTCGTCATCGTCCAGATGCGGGAACTGCTGCTTGGCCGTGTCCCATTCCTGCTGGACGCGGTGCAACTCCTGATACGTCAACGCTTGCTCCTCGGCCTGCTGGCGCAACTGGGCCTGTTCGGCCTTGTACTGCTCCAGTTCCGAGCGCACCATTGATACCGGGTCGTGCTGAATCTGGTTGAACCAGTCCTGCGGAACCTGGTAGCCGTATCGCCGGCAAAGTTCAGCGACGAGCGCCTTGCCCGTCTCCGGGTTGGTGAGGGCCTCGAAGAACTCCTGGTACTGTCTCTGGGCACCAGCGAGTTCCTGTGTCTTGGCCGTGTAGTCCTGCTGTCGCCAGAACTGGCCTTCTGCCCTGGTCCGGTAGTCGGAGATGAAATCTCGCCAGACGGCGGGGTCTTTCATCATTGCTTCCGGCGTCAGTTCGCGACCGTTCCACTCAACAGGTTGGAAGTAGGCCGGCGGCTGTTCGGCGGGCGGCTGGTGCGCGGGCACCTGCTGGCCACCGTCAGGTGACGCCTCCTGTTCTGACGCTTCCGGCTCTGTGGCGGCCTCTTCCTGGGTGGCGGATTCCTCGGAGGTTGATCCGTCGTCAGGATTGTAGGTGCCGCTCTCCATGTCCTCGCGGAGCTGCGCGGCAAGCGCCGTTCCGTCCAGACTTTCCATCGCTTCTGCCGTAGGCATCGTCGCTTCCTCCTCGAAACTCCTCAGCATCACAGGAAGTGAATACCGGGTTTGTTCCTTTCGAGAAAGCTAACCCGGATAACAAAAGCCGGATACTGTTATCTCATTTGCGCGACAAAGCCAGCCAGTAGTTCGCGAAAGAGCCTCGGGAATTAGCCCTGCGGCATTCCCGACGGCGGCATCGGCGGGAACCCGCCCATCATGCCCATGTCGCCACCCGGAGCCGGACCCATTGGAGGCATCTCACCCATCGGTGACGGCGGCAATGGGGGCATTTCCGGCATCGGCGGCTCGGGGGGCATCGGCGGCATCGGCGGCAGCGAAGGCGGCGCAGCGCCCTGGCCCGGCATTGGCGCTCCTGGCTGCGGCGGGCCACCCGGTGCGGCACCCGGAGCCGGCGGCTGCTCAGCTTGCGCCTGCGCTTCCATCTGCTCATGCCACAGGACATGCGCGTCGAACAACTCTCGGATGTTCTTCTCCAACATCTGGAAGCGTGGCCGCTTGCGCTCCAGGTTGTGCCTGGCCTTGTGGACAGCGTGGTCATAGTACTTCTCGACCTTCTGCGCCACGCCGCGCTTCATCATCAGGTTCTCGTAGTCGGCCAGCCGCTCGTCGGCCAGTTCTTCCTCGTAGGCTTTCCCGAGGACGTTCAACTCCAGCAGCTTCCAGAAACGCGGACGGTCCTGCTGGTCAACGACCCCCTTCTCCCACAGGTCGAACAACAGGCTGCGCTTGGCGAACTTCGAGGACGGCAGGCTGGAGCCAGTCTCCACCCGGAGATCGACGTTATCGCGAAGGTCAGCGCCCATGAACTCCAGCACGTCGGCCCGGTTGTCGTCGCCCGTGATCTGGACGAGACGCGGCTCCTCCGTGAACTGCTTGCGGATCTTCAGGTCCATCGCGCCGACAGCGGCGAGGCCGTCCTCCATTGGGCTCTTGATCAGTGCCAGCCGGGTATCGTCCTGCTCCAGCAGCATCGAGATAGCGATCCCGCTCCCGACGTTGTTGGGTGTCCCGCCTCGCGAAACCTGCCGGATGCCAAGCGCCTCTTCCATGTCGCTGAAAACGCGGTTGATGTTGTCCCAGAAGCCAGAACCAGCCATCGACGGCGGGCTCATGTAGCTCGGCTTCTCCGTTCCATCAGCGTAGCGCACGACCTCGCCGGGCTCGTTGTCCATGTTCTCGTCGTGGATCTCGCAGCCGCTGCTGGCCGTCACCTTGGGCCGGTTGTGGAGCTGGATGTTCTCCATCAACTGGCTCATCATCCGGTTGTAGAAGTAGTTGAGCTGTCGGATCAAGTCGGGCGCGCTCATGGCCCACAATCGACCAGGGCTCCCGAAGGCGTTGAACTGCACAAACGGCATCTCGATATCGTCATGCGGGTTGGGCTGCGGCGGCTTGGGTGCCACGCCACCAACGATCAGGATTCGCCGCCCCTTCGGGGACTTCTTCCGGTCCTTTGGCTTGAGCCCGGACGGGCGCTCCCACATCTCCTGAACCAGCACCATATCGTCGAGGGCCTTGGGCGCGTCGTGGCCGCCGCGAGCCATCAGCCCGAGATAGCGCGTGTCGAAAACGTTATCCTCGGTGAATGCATTCGACGCTTGCACGCGGTCCCGAATTTCTTCAGGCACCATGTCGCGAGCGTCCTCGATGGAGACGAAACGCTTGTAGAGCACCCGCTTGGCTTCCGAGATGTGCCGGGCTGTCGGGTCAATCTCCAACTCGAACGGCGAGATGACCCGCATTCCGGGGTTGCCCACGAAGTACGTCCCCTCTTTACCGGGCTCCTCCTCGTCTGTCCACATCTCCCCGGCCTTCGGATCCCAGTACGGATGCAGGAAAGCAGTGCCGCACGTCAGAACCCACTTCATGAGTTCCGGGGCCAGCCGGTCCATCTCCAGCAGTCGCCAGTCGAAGGCCGCCAGCCGCTCCGCCGTCTCTGCCGCAACCACATCCTCGTCGGCATTCGACGCCGGCTGCACGTAGAAGATCGGCTTGCTCTGCAACAGCTTGGCAAGCATCGTGTCCACGAACTCCAGCACGTAGGGCACGGACAGCCGAACACGATAAGACGGCGCTGGCGGCTCACGAAGCGTGCGGTCGCTGTCGTTCCAGCTCACCCACATTAGATTGTTGTAGTAGGCCAGGTTAAGGAACCAGCGTTTCTCAAGCTGGTAGCGTGACTCACGCTGCTTGTCGGAGAACTGCGAGACGTAGCTGACCCACTTGGCGCTCTCGCGCTCGTCCCATTCGCCCTCTCCGTCTGGCTGGTCGTCAATCGAGTCCTGCACGTCTCATGTCCTTTCGCAATTCGGCCACGTAGAGCTTTTCATCCTCGTTGGCGAAGTCATCGCTCCACTGATTTGGGCGGATGTCCGTCAACTTGCGACTGTGCGGCCTGGCCTCGGCCCTCGCAACGGCCTGCTGCACGGCTTCGAGCTTCCTTTGCAGCTCGACAACGGCAGCCTCGGCTTTCCGCTGCTCCGCAAGCAACGAATCCCGCTGGCCGGCGGCAAAACGGCGATCGCGCTTCAAAATCCAGAGCAAAGCCAGCGCAACCAGACAGGCCACCACGGGAAGCAACAGCCGCAGAGCTTCAATCACCGCTTCAGCCTCCCCATCTTCGGCATTTTGGGCGTCATTTCCTTGAGCGACGGGTGCAACGGGGCGCCTGAATCCTTCGGCATCATGGTCATCATGATCTTCGGCATCGCCATCTCCTCGCTCATCTCGCAGCACCCCATGGCGCTCTCCGACTTCTTCGGTTCCGGCAGACTGCCACCGCCGCCCATCGTCTGAGCCAGCCAGAAGTCACGGAAGTTCGCCGGCAAGTCCTTGCTGGCCAGATCGGCAGGCGCACCACCCTTCGCCTTCTGCACCCTATCAAGGGCCAGCTCCCAGGCTGGATCGCGCTTCATGCCGTCTCCTTGCTCATCGCCATCTTCAACGCTTTCAGGTACTTCTGGTGCGCGTCCATCTCGACACCGCGCTCCGCTTCCAACTTCCGGCGCTCCTCTTCAACCACGCCATCATGGTCAATGACGATTGGCTCACGGCAGTGAAAGCAAACGGCGATATCGAAGCCAGCCGAGACCGGCATCGCATCAACGGGGAGATCCTTGCCACACCGGGGGCAGGCAGGCGCCATAGGCTTCACCACATGGTGCTGAAAAGGCCGGGGCGGCGGCCAGCGGGTCGCGCGGGGGCGTTCTCTCATGGCTTCTTCGCCTTCTCGTCCTTCTTGACCACCGCCGGCAGCGTGACAGGCGCCGTGACGAACTCTGGCGGCTTCGACGGCAGCTTCGGCGGCGTCACTGACTTCTCTTCCGCCTTCTTCTCGAATCGGAAACAGCCCGTCTCCTGGCACTTGCAGAACTTCACGCCATGCTTGTCGGCGCAGCAGTCGCAAACAGGCGGCGTCACGGCGTCACCAGCCCCCAGCTTTGCCATCCACATTTCCTCGGTGGCGTGGCAGATCATGCACACCCTGACTTCTCGCCGCTGCTCGCTCATGCAAAGTCACTCCAGTTGTCACGAATCGACCGCTCGCCTCGCTTCAGCTTGGCAAACATGGCGCTCATCCGGTGGGCTTCGCGCTGTTCCGCGTTCAAGCCCAGCATCGGCAGCCTCAAGATCAACTTCCTCTGCATGTTCGGGTCTTTCAAGCCGTACCTCAGAGCGTCAACGGTGTCATCGTTGACTTTCAGGATACCATCAGCCGTTCGGCCAGCGCCGCGCCCACTCGTACCGAACCTGTACCGCTGCAAGTCCTGGATCAAGTGGCGGCAGCTTCGCGCAAAGCGAATCCCCACGTTGCCGTTCGCGTCCTCGGCCAGCAGTTCCCGGATCGTCGAGATGCCCGACGTCCGATCTGAATCTGACAGCGCCACCCGGATACCCGGCACGCCGTTCAGTTCCAGCCGCACCTGCTGGGCCGTCCGGTCCAGTCGAATCAGCGGCAAGCCGTAGTCCATCTTGAAACGCTGGCGGATCTTCTGCGCGTGCATCAGTATCGCCAGTCCCTTCGGCTCGTAGTATTCGCCCCGGCAGTCGATGATTCCGATCCTCGGGTTCTTCGTCAGCCAGTAGGCAGCCGTAGCGTGGTTGCCACTGCCGAAGTCCATGCCGATCACCTGCGGCCAGTCAGCAGACGGAGGCGATTCCGCGAGCACCCAGTCGTCAACGACGTGCTTCTTCTCGGAGAACTCTGGCAGGACAACACCCTCTGGCGTGGCGTACTGGCCGAAGAGGCGGACCTTGCGCTCCCACTCCGAGAGGCCACGGCTGATGCGAGCTATCTCGGCAGGGTCGATGCTCAGGTTCCCTTCGGTGGACATCTCGAAGATTTCAAGCTCTGGCGGCTGGATATCGCCTGAGAGATAGGGCAGGTACATCTTCTCGTAGGTCCAGTCATCAGTGCCGTGAGTGGGTGTCATCGTCAGCCAGACATCGCCGTGGCAGTCCAGCGTGCGCATCATCCCCTCACGGTAGACTTCCGGGTCTGGTGATTCGTCGAAGTGGACCCAGTTGCGCGACGTGCCGCCGAACTTTTCGAATCCAGAGTCGCAACTCTTCAACCCGATGGTTGAGCCATTGAACAGCGTGAAGATTCGCTTGCGTGGTTCCCAGTCCTTGATGAAGTCCTTCGGTATAACCTCCCAGATCAGCGGCTCGATGACCTGCTCGCTCATCACGTGGTCGAGGCTGACGATCCATCCGTGGTTTGGCACTGGCATCTTGCGATACGGGTGAAAACCCAGCGCGCACCATGAATCTTCCATCACGCCGGTGCTCGTGTTGTGATGCACCAGATCGGCGGCGATGTAGTTGTGGTACTTCTCGACGGTGAAGTCGTATACTTCTTGAGCGGCAATAGTTTCTACCGATACAATTCGGTTTCCGCCAAGAACGACAAAGGCAGACGTTCTCTCCGGAGAGGCGAGCCCAAATGTCGGTAACAGCTCGTCGAAGTATCGCCAGCCGCCATCGGTCAGCAATCGATGGGCGTCTGCTACCTGGCACCACTGGCCATCTGCCATCGTCACGCGATAGCACTGGTGAAGACCCGGCTTCTTGAACGGAACTGACGCCGCCGCTTCAACCCGCTTCTCGCCATCCCACGCCCACACCTTGAACGGTTCGCCCGCGTCAAGAAGCTGAGCTATCGTCCGCTTGCCGGCAAGCGTGTCAATTACCGTGTCTATGGTTACGCATTTGCTCGAACGGTTGCCGCCGAGCACGAGCCGAACGCGCGATTGACTCCGATGAAACGGCGCTTGCTGCGGGAACGGCTGATATGTGTTGACGTTGCCTATCGGCATAGCTCAGCTTCGGCGCCACGGCTGGCCCAGCAGCGCCGGGGGCTGCGGTATCCCGGCTTGCGCCGCCGGCCTACCGAGGGCTCCAGGCATTCCTGGCGGGACTGGCATACCCGGAAGACCCGGCATACCTGGGGGCTGCGCCATTCCTGGCGACGTCATATTCTGTCCTGCCGGTCGCGGCATCTGCGGTATCTGCGGCACGGGCGGAACGGACGGCATACCCGGCATCTGCGGCTGCTGTGGCATTCCCGGCAACGCCGCAAACGGTGGCCTCGGCACTGCGGGCGCCTGCCCCGGCCAAAGCTTCGGCGGCTCCCCTCGGGCCTTCTGAGACGGCAGCAGGCTTCCCGGTGTCCGCCCGCTGTGGTATCCGCCGCCCGGCTGACCCATCGATGGCTTGGTCAGAATCGTCTTCGGCGTGAACTTCGACTTCACACCCAAGCCCGGCCGACCCATCCCGCCACTCGGTTTCGACCCCGCCTGATACGACTGCGCCGATCTCGCCCGGTAGGCCGCAAGCTCCTGCTGCGAATCCTCCGAAGGCGGCTTTGCCTTTGGCTTGTCTTCGCCCATGTACTGTCCACCTATCGATGGTGTCTCCAAGCCCATGCGCTCGTACAGCTGTCGCGGGACTCGTATCCTGCTGCCGCGCGGTACCCTGGCCGCCGCAGTCCCGCCAAGCTGGCTCAGGTCATACGCCCTGTCCCACGCCGGCGGCGTGACGCCAGGATCGCCCGGTATCAGCTTGTAGCTGTCCAGCAACTCATCCGGCAGTCGGCTCAGGTCCGGGCGAATCTTCTTCAGTGCCTCCGCGCTCATTTGTCTTCCTCCTGCGGCTCAGGCATAGCCGCTTCGAGTCTGGCTCGGACGCCCGACCCGGCTTTCTGTAAAACCTCGATCAGCTTGTCCTCGTCCAGTCGCTCCGAAGGCGTCAAGCCCTCTCCAATCATGATCCCCTGACTGGCCGCCTCTAACTTCATGGCGATCACGTCCCGCATCAGAACCCCCAGCTTCAGCATCTTGTCGGCCGCCGAAGTGGCGTCCTCGCCCTCACCCCGCTCGCTTGCCGGGAACGCCATCTGCATGATCACCTTGGCCGCGTCCTTGGCCGACCGCACCAGCGCGGGATGTTCGATGTTGTTGACGTACCCCATGGTGACTTTGAGCGTGTGGATCGCATCAGGCACCGCATCCAGGATTTCCATGTGAAGAACTTCCTGGCGCGTCCGCCGCTCCACGAGCATTGCCTTCAAAGGCTTCATCGCGCCACGAACTTCACAGATCGAAACCGCTTTATCTTCCGACTCGTCCATCTACTTCATCCCCTCCATCTCCGATTGCAACGCAAGCAGCGCTTGAATCCGCCGGCTCCGCTCCAGGTTCGTCTCGTACGGCTCGCCCAACATCCGACCAACCCCCCGCGCAAAGCCGCCGCCAGCACGCTCCTCCTCGGCGTCACCACCAGCCGACCGTGCTAGTTCCTGGACCGCTGCCGCCGCTTGCGGCACCACGGCCAGCAAGCCCGCCTGCTTCATCGCAGCCCGCAGTCGCCCCGCGTGGTCCGTCTCCGCTATCGGCTGCAACTTCTTCCAGTCCTTGTACTCGACCACCCGGCCAGGGAGAGCCTTCTTTGCCTCATCCTGTACCTGATGCTTCAGATCAAGTTCTCGTCGCGTGTTCGCACCTTCCCCTGTTGGCACGTCTGTCACGACCACTGGCTTGATATCCTTGAGCGGTATCGGCCCCTTCGTCGGATAGTCGTCACTCCTGAAGTCTTCCAGATCCCAATCCACCGGACCAAAATGCCCTCTCGGAGAGAGCAGTGCACTCCGCGCCTTCACCTGGTACGGCATGCTGTCCACGTCATTGATCGCCGCCCTTTCCGGGTTCACAGCCCAAAAGATATTGTCCTGCCGCCACTTCCCACTTGGCTTTTGAGCTTCCGCAAAACCAGGCTCGAACTGACTCTGCAACGCGCCCCTCGCCCGCAAACGCGCTTGCGTCTCCAGCGCCTTGTCCCGCGCTATCCCCAGCATCGCCTCAGGACTGCGAACAGCATGCGTCATCACCGCCGGCTGCTGGGCATCTACACCACGTTGCAAATCGGACGCTTCCCGGACCGCCATGTAGTAGGGAGCACCCCTCGCGTCTTGCGGCACCATCGCCCGACGCTCCAGCGGGTCAACCCCTCTAAGCGCAGCCCTGGCATCATGAATCGGCTCCCGACTTTGCTCCGAAATCCAAGGCTCACGAAGTTGCCGTCGTGCCCATACCAAATCCCTCAAAGCTCTCTCTTGCGACGTCAACTCCATAGGAGCTGACTCAAAGTGCGTCAGCCAAGCCAACGCCGCTTTATCGTACGCTCGCCCGCCTGGTCTGCCCATCGCTCACCTCACCGCCTCAGCACCGTCTCCGTCCTGCTCCCTATCGTTACCCCGCCCGCGTCCCTCACAACCTGACCACACCTCTCACACCGCGCCAACACCTTACCTCCAGGAGCCCTGTCCGTCGGCCGCCACCGCTTCAACCCCGTCTTGTGGTTCCCCAACTCCCTCCCCGTCACCGTCTCCTCCCCGTCCTCAACCACGTACCCGTAGTCCGCCATCCGCCGGTACTGGCTCGCACACGTCTTGCCCGTCTGGCCCTCCTCCAGCAACTGCGCCGCCGCTCGCTCACCCGTGATCCCTCGACCATGCTTGCTGTAGTGGATCACCGCCAAGTCCCACAGGTACCTGAATCGACTCTTCTTCCGCCTCACCAGCATCCACTCACCTCTGACTGTCCAGCATCTCCAGCGCCCGACGCCTCAACTCCCGCGCTTCCTCTTCCCGCGCCTCCTCCCCCCTCACCTTGTCACCCTCCTCGTCCCACGGTAGCAACATCGGCTTCGCTTGCCGCTCACCCGGATACCACGGCAGCAACTGACCCTTGTGCTCAGGCTCCAGAACCTCGCCCTCATACGGCGCCGCCTCGACCGCCGGCTCCCCGCCCATCTCATTCAGCAGCCTCAGCAACGACCGAACCTTCACGCTCACCGGCGTCTCCGACGTCTCACGCTCCCAGCCAGGCGTCAATCTCACCTCGCAACCTCCTCAAAACTCCTCAGCACCAAATTATCCGCTCCAGCACCAGGGTGTTTTTCTCTAGGACATTTTTATCCTACCCCCTACTCGCCTCAAAACTCAACTACCGTCTACATCCTTCTCCAACCATAGGACTTTCTTATCCCATGTGCGCACCCCCCCTTCGCCAAGCCGCTCGCAACGCCGCAACACGCCTCGCCCAGCACAAAGCCTGGCGTACTCTCCACTTCCTCGATAGCAGATTACAACGGCGCTGAGTTATCTGGACGGACCGCAGAGAGACGCTGGCAGAGGGAACGATAACGTTAAAGCAGAGGCGGGCGGACCGACACGCCCCATACGG
>ERZ1292625.4465-Hain-H41-01um-R1-4465-length-10460-cov-23_pt1 | contig 10460 bp, 15 predicted proteins | sample MGYA00564400_ERZ1292625 | MGnify/ENA primary metagenome ERZ1292625 (study PRJEB36523, sample SAMEA6512639) | groundwater metagenome | collected 2019-01-08 | study: AquaDiva: Metagenomics assemblies of 32 groundwater samples
AACTCAACCTGGGCGCCTAGCCGGTGGCCTACGCCTCGGTCGCCGATGCCCTGGCATTGATCGAGGCGGAGCTACGGGTCCGCGCCAAATCCGCCCATCTGACGGCGGTTGTCGTGATTCCCCCGCTCGATCCCAAGCCGATCCCGCCGACCGACGAGCAGATGGCGACTGAGATCACGGGCCACGTCTTTGACCGATCGCACAACCTCGGCGCGCTCATGGCTGATTGGCAGCAGGGGCGACAGGACGCCCGCTCAGCCCTCGGAACCACGGAAGGCCCATGACTACCAAGAACCGCCGTTCGGTCATCCCTGCACGCCGCACCGCGCCCGGAAGCCCCGAGCGCCTCGCTGTGCTGACGGCCATCTGTGAGCGCATCGCTGACGGCGCCCTGACGGAGGATGCCGCCAGGGCTGAGGGGATCACAGCCAAATGCGTGCGGGACTGGGTGAGGGAAGATCCCGCCCTCGGTGCGCTGTACGCACGCGCGCGCGAGGACGCCGCCGATGCGCTGGCCGAGCAGGCGCTCCGCATCGCCCTGAAGTCCACCGGACGCACCTGCCAGCAGGACCGGCTCAAGGTGGACACACTCAAGTGGTTGGCTGCCAGGCGCCGACCGCGCGAGTACGGCGACAAGATGCAGTTGACGGACACCGAGGACCGCCCGCTCGTCGTGACGTGGGTGACGGAAGACCGCCGGCGTACCGCCGGTTGACGGCGCGCGCGAGTAAGGGCAGCGGGAACCAGCCCACGTCAGCGGAGGCTTCGCTGATCGTACTGGGTTTCAGGCGGTCGCGCCGTATGACATGGGGCCGTACTATCAAGTGGGCCGAACCTAACCCCTTCCTGTTTGGCGGCGCTGCATGCGCACCCTGTTCACGTGGACCCTCTTGGCCGGCGCCCTTCTTCTTGGCGTCGTGGGCCCGCTTGTGCTTCTCGCTCTCTGGCTGCTGGCCACGCTTGGCTATCTCGCTACAGTCCGAGCGTTCCTCCCGGTGTTCGTGGTCCTGTGGTTCTTCGTGCCGATCGTGGCGGTATGGGTCTTGCCGCGGCTGATCCACGACGTTTCAGTGCGAATACTGAAGACCATTCGTACCGGCCTCGTCGTGGCCGCATGCACACTCTCGTTCGGAATACTCGCGGTGGGCTGGGACGTCTTCGACCGGATGTTGCCCGTAGCCACTAACTGGTACCAGTCTCTTGCGCGCCTGCTTCTCGAGTGGATCGTTGTCGGGCTCGTTGTTGGACTGCCGATGATCACGACAGCTGCGGCGGGGCTGACAATCGAGCGGGCCGACAGCTTGCGAGGCGACTGAACCCCGGAGGGCACCGCGCGCCTAGCGCCATACCGACGCGCGCGCGAGAGGCCGGCGCGGCTCAAGAACCACTATCTTCTGGGCACCGCGCGCGTATACCGGCATCTCGGATATCCGGAGCATCCGAGGAACCGTCCCCGTCGGCCTCTCCTCGTGCGGAGCGGCCTTCCGCAGTGCGGGCAGTTGCGAACCCCATTCTCCGCGGTGAGCTCGGATGCCTGAAATGACTCTGGAACGAGCGCCGACTCATCGAAGTGCTGCCGAAAAAGCGTCGTCAGTTCCTTGAGCTCAATAATCCGAATAGGCTTGTCGTTCGCCCACTGACGCGCCTGCCGCGACACGGCGCCAGTTGTGACGATGATACCTTCGTCGGCACGGTGGTGGCTGATGGTGCCCCATAGGTCGCGCACAACTGGCTCGCCGACGCTTCCCTGAACACGCTTGCACTGCAAGAGCGACTTCTTGTCGCCGCGCCGAAGGACTCCGTCAACCCCGCCGTCACCCACGTAGCGGGTCTGTTCGACTTGGTATCCCATGCGATCGAACAGAAGACAGACGACTCGTTCGAACTCCTCAGGATGAATTTGCCTGAGGTATTCGGGCATTCGCACCTTCGCCTTGAACTCATCGTACTCCTTCTGCTTCTTGGCTTGTAGCGCCTGTTCTTCGGCGCGTTTCGCCCGTTCGCGTTCTGCCTGCCTTGCCGCTTCTTCTCGCTGACATCTCCCACAGCGTGATGGGTCAGCAACAGCGCCAGCACAGCCATGCGAACATGGTTCCGCGAGTCGCCTTCGTTCCTTGAGCTTCGCTCGCTCGCGCTCGACTGCGTTGGCGATCACCCCGAGGACTACGAGACTACCAAGGAAGCCGAGCCACCCCAAGTAGTAGCTTGAAAGACCGATCAGAACGGCCGGACCAAGCCAGTCGGTCCAGAAATTAGGCACAGGTGGCCCGAACGTCGCGGAGAGAACTTCATGCAGCCGACCCAGGCTAGTCGAGGATCCTGCATCCTCGCGCAGCGGCGCTCGGGTGGTTGCTCCGCAATGATGGCACTTGAGGAGCCGCCCGCCGTGCTGCAAAGGAACCTGAAAGGTCCTGCCACAAGTACAGTGTACAGTCGGCATGTTCTGGGATGGCGCAGTCAATCTCGTGAACTATGAGTGCTCCTCGCGACGCGCGCGAGGCGGCGGTATCGTGTGGCTGGTCAGGCCGCGACCTACCGCATGAGCTCTGCCATAAGTTGGCTGAGGCCGGACACTCGCCACGCCGTTTGGAGGATGCGCGACGCAGACGGCCTGCCGGGACCCCAGCATGCCCGCGTGTTCGCGTACATGGCGTTACTACAGTAGGCGGGTCGAGCCCCTGAACACGCGGCCTCTCCAGCGTGCGCTTCACTGGCACAGTAGGGCGGATTCGAGGCGAAGCACGCGACACTGTTAGCGTTGGCGTCGCTCGCGCAGTACGCCGCGCCGACCGCAAAGCAGGACGGGGAGTCGCGGTACGTGTTGCTGGCGCAGTATCCGGGGTGCGCCGCGAAGCAGGCGGGTGAGTTCGTGTACGTGTTGCTGGCGCAGTACGCCGGCCTCGAAAAGAAGCAGGCGCCACGGTTGGCGTACGTGTTATTGCTGCAATAGGCAGGATTGGTGGCGAAGCAGGCGGCGGTCTGGGAGTTGATCTCGTTCTCACAGTACCCAGGGTCCGTGCCCTGCGCGGCCGTCTTCTGCACCGGACACAGCATGAGGAACGCGGCCAGCACATACCAGAGGCGAAGCATTGGAAGTCTCCTTGGTCAGCAGATCTTCGAGTTCGAACAGGTGCCCCGACTGATCCGCTGCACATTGGCATCGATGTTGCTCAAGTAGGCGTCTTGCTGACTGAGTGAAGTCCCTGCATGAAGATCACGCGGGAGAACGAACTGCACCGCAACGTTCGCCCAGAGGCCCAGCGCGATTGCGAGAAGCAGAACCTTCGTTTTGCGATCAATCACGGTTGCTCCAGTGAGAAAGTTGAACAACAGCCTATCGGCGGGTTTCCTGCGCCGTACCCGAAAAGGTACGCGGCATCTGCTCGACCGCCACCACGCGCCGCTACCGCAGCAGCGTCAGGGCCGGCCGCAACGGGGCCGTGGAGCACCCGCAACGGCACGGGCCGCCCGCGCTCGCGCCGGACGCTACATGAGCCTGGCTTCGGCGAAGCTCGTATAGCGGCCGCGCTGGCCGACGATGATGTGATCGTGGACAGGGATGTCCAGCAGTCGGCCGGCGGCGATCAGCTGATCCGTCACCGCGTGGTCATCGGGTGATGGTGTCGGGTCGCCGCTGGGGTGGTTGTGCACTAAGATCAGGGCTGCCGCATTGAGGGCGATCGCCGTTCGGAACACCTCGCGCGGAGACACGAGACTTGCATTGAGAATACCCCGGCTGACTTCGACGCGGCCAATCGCGCGAAGCTGGGTATCGAGCGCGATGATCTGGAACGACTCGACTTCGAGCGCTTCCATGTCCTCGCGCACCATCTCGAACGCTAACCTCGGATTCCGCACCGACTGCGGCACGGGCATCGCAGACGCGGGCACCTCACGTACGAGACGAACCCACGGGGCGATCAGTCCGGTGCGGCGGGGCTTCTTTTCGGGGATGCGGGGGGTGGCGGTACGACGAGTGGACTTCGCGGGCATGAGCACTCTGTTAGTTGAGGGGTGAGCTTGGTGGTTGGAACGCTCTACGCGCGCAGCGGAACGACCTTCGCCGTGTCGTCCTTGGACTTCTTGCCGTCCATCATCGCCGCGATCTTCGCTGAGATTTCATCGGCCGCGCGTGCCGTCGGGCGTTCGCCCAGGTGCGCGTACTTCTTCGTCGTCGAGACTTCGCGGTGGCCGAGCACGGCACCGAGCACCAAGAGAGACGTGCCACCCTGCGCCCCGACGCTCGCGAAGTTGTGCCGCAGGTCGTGAATCCGCACGTCCGGCAGCTTCGCGTGATCGCGCACCGCGTACCACACATGCTTGATGTCCGTCAGCGGCTTCCCCTGATTCGTGCCGGGAAAGACGTAGGGCGAGCCCTCCACGCGCAGAAGCTCGCGAAGCAGCTGCATGGCGCCGCCGCCCAGTTCGCGCCACGACAGGCCGGTCTTGGTGTCGGGAAGACGCACGCGGTTCTGCTCAAGGTCGATCGCATCCCATCGCAACGTGAGCGCTTCCTGTTCGCGCCAGCCGCTCAGAAGCAGGAAGCGAATGGCGGCGATGGCGTAGGGGTTCGATGGGGAGATACGCGGCTCCCGCGGCGTCTTGGGCGTGCGCGGTTTCTTGAACTTGCGCCTGCGCGGCTGCTTGGCTCGCTCAGCTTCACGCTTCGCCTGCAGGGCGGCGCGGGTGTGGTCCATCGGCACGCCGGACTTTTCGGCGGTGCGTAGCGACGCGCCTAGGCGGATCGTCTCCGCCTCCGTCAGGTACCGCTCGCGCGACTGCTCGGGGAAGAGTTCGACGCCGCGTGTCGGGTGTACGTTCTCCGGCACGAATCCCTGCGTCCGGGCCCATGTGTAGAGGGCACCAAGGAGCGTCACGATACGATTGGCGGTGTAGGGCGACTCGCGCCGTTTGAGGTGCAGACGGGACACGTCGCGGTTGGTGAGCTCGCGCGCTGACCGCGTGCCGATCTTGGGGACGATCTCCACGTCAAAGAGGCGCCGGTACTCGGTCACGGTGCGCGCCTTGATCTTGCCGGCGCGCGCCTCGAGGAACAGCACGGCCAGCTCCGCGACCGTCTCGGCGGCGCGGTCCTCACGGCGCCCCTGCGCCACGTCCTCGCCCAACGTCGTGCGCGACAGCAGTTCCCGCGCCTTGGCGCGCGCCTCGTCAACGGTGAGCGTTCCCAGGCGTCCAAGTACCTGCATTGAGTCGATGCGGTTCTTTCGCCCGCCACGCGAGCGCAGGCGCACGGCGAACGACTTCACGCCCGACGGCATGACGGCCACGCGGAACCCCGGTAGGTCGCTGTCGTTGACCCAGTAGCGGGCCTCGCGTGACTTCAGGGCGTGCACTGACTTGGTAGTGAGCTTCCGTTGCATCTGCGCCTCCGGGCTGATCCCGACTGAATGCAGGGGCTGTACCCCACCCGTACCCCACCCGTACCCCACCCGTACCCCACCGGCGATCAATCTACAGGAACCCTAAGAAAGCGCAATAGTCGATGTTCCCCTCTGAGACAGAACGTTGAGCAATCTCCCGGAATTCTCCGACCCCCTGTTTTTCCTGAATGGGGTTCAGGGGGTCGCGGGTTCGAATCCCGCCGTCCCGATGTGGTAAGTGGTTGCACGGCAATGGAATACGGTAGACGCCTCCGGCTCATGTCGGGGGCGTCTTGCGTTGGTACCCCACCCGTACCCCACGCGATGCCATTTCGTGCCGAATAAAGCGGCGTCATGTCGTGTACGATTGGTCGCGCGCGCCTGATGTGTTACGGTTGCGTCGTGAAGATGGGCGGGCAAAGAGCTCGCCCCACGACCACCGGAGAAAGACTATGGAAGATGTGAGGCCGCACATGATGCGCACGCCGGAAGCCGCGCTGTATCTCGGGTGTGCGCCCGCCACGCTCAGCAAGTGGCGCTGCGTCGGCGGCGGTCCGCGGTTCGTCAAGCTCGGGCCGCGCATTGTCGCCTACCACGTAGAAGACTTGAACGTCTGGCTCGCGTCTCACGGCACGAAGAGAAACACCGCCGATGCCCCCAGCGCCGCTTAAGAGGCCATCCTCATGAGCAGCCAAGCTCGATCCGACCGGCGCCGGGGCTCTGTGCACGCGCCGCGACTCACGGAGAGCGAGATCGGGCCGGCTACGCCGCCCGGTGCGCTGCGCCTGTGGCACGCCGAGTTGTACGCCGGGTACCGGGGGCAAGATGCCGCCCGTCCTTCAACTTGGCGCTACGATGCCCTCTATAGGGCGGCGATGTGCGAGGCGAACGGGATCGACGCTCAGCAGGCGGGGCTACCGCGCACCGCGGCGCACTGGTTCGCGCGCACTGGCACCATCATTGCCGACGCGGCGCGCGCCCGGCGGGGGGCCGCGTGACGCATCCCTCAGGGGCCACTCTCGCGGCGCTGCTGAACGCGCGCAGTCAGCAAACGATTGGGAGGCCGGTCGCCAGTGTGTCGGCGATCGTGCGCCCCCCGTCAGTAGCGGCGCCGTCGCCACGTGAGGCAAGCGAGGCGGCTACCGCGGGCGATGCGGAAGACATCGGCGTCATTCCCACCCCGACACTCGATGATGCCGCCTTTGCTGGGCCGCTGGGCGCTCTCGTGCGCGCCATTGAGCCCCACACTGAAGCGCCCGCCGCCGCCCTCCTCTTTTCCGCTCTGACGGTGTATGGCTCGATGATTGGACCGGGGCCGGTACAGCTGCTCGATGGGCGCCCCCACGGGACCAACCTAGACGTGTTCATCGTCGGCGACACGTCCAGCGCGCGCAAGGGCACCGGCTACCACCGCATCCGCCGCGAGATGCTTGACGTGGACCCGGAATTCATGAAAGCGAACGTCACCAGCGGACTGAGCACTGGTGAAGGCCTGATACATCGGGTACGCGATGCAACTACGGTCGAAGATGGCGACGGGCAGAAGACCATCGACCCCGGCGTCACCGACAAGCGCCTGCTCGTGGTTGAAGAGGAAACAGGCGTCGTGTTCCGGCGTGCGTCGTCCCGAGAGTCTACGATCTTGCTCGTGATTCGGCAGACGTGGGATGGCGTGCAGCTCAACACGATGACGCGCAAGGCGAGCATGACCGCGACCCACACGCACGTTTCAATCATCGCGCAGATTACAGGCGCCGAGTTGCTGCACTCGGCGACCGACGTCGATTTCCAAGGCGGTACGCTCAACCGCTTCGGGTACTGCTTCAGCGAGCGCGCGCGCATCCTGCCGGACGGTGGAGACCCTGATGACAACGTTGTCGAGCCGATCCGCCAGCAACTCCGTGACGCGCTCGCCTTCGCGCGCACCGTCCAGCGCATCGAGCTAGACCCCTCTGGCCGGGCGTGGTGGCACGCGCATTACGAAGCCCTCACAACAGGCGCACCTGGCCGCTACGGGCAAGCTACGCGACGTGGGGCCCCCATAGTGCGCCGAGTGGCGGCTATCTACTGCCTCAGTGAGTGCCGCCACGAGATCACCGCCAGCGACCTCGTGGCCGCGCTGGCCATCTGGAACTACAGCTGTGCCAGTGCCGCCCGCGTGTTCGGACGGACCGAGTTGTCCGCACGAGCCGAGCGGTTGCTGACTGCGATTGAGCAAGCTGGGGCAACAGGGGCGAGCCGTTCAGTACTTCGCGCGGTTGTCGGGAACAGACTTGCCGCCAAGGAGATCACCGTCGCGCTGGTCGAACTGCGAGACGCAGGACTTGCCCGTGTCGAGCATATCAAATCCACTGGCCGCCCCGTCGAACTCTGGCGCTCGACAAGCGCCGCGCTCTCCCTGAAGGAAAGAAATAACGGAGATAACGGAGGTAAGCCCACAGAGGAAGCCCCCTTATCTCCGTTATCTCCGTTATCTCCTAGCTCCCGAGAGAATACGGATGGTGCCCCGAAGGTCCGGCGTTTCTTCTAATGCTCACCGCCGCCGACCGTCTCGTCATGCTCGAGGTGATGTACGATGTCCGCGTGTCGCTCACGCCGGACGGGGAACGGCTCGACGTGACGGGCCCCGCTGCCGTCGTCGATGCGGTCACTCCGATGCTCAAGCGCCACCGCACGGCCTTGCTCGCCGCTCTCCGGCAAGTTGACGCCGTGGTAGGACCGCGCGGTGGCGGCGAACTGACGAGGACGCATTCCTCGCGCGCGGCGCCGCCTGACCGCGGGCAGCACGTCGGATTGGTCAAATGCCGCAGGGGTGTTATGTGTGTGTCCGTGCATCCCGCCACTTGTGCCGGAGGTTGAAGATGAGCGCTTTGATCGTCCCCGAGAACATGCTGCCTCTGAGCATCGCCGCGCAGAAGCTCTGCGTCTCGCGTGAGCGCGCCGCGCGCCTGCTCTTCAGGGGTGTGCTCGCCGGCGAGCAGCGCGACGGCCGCTGGTTCGTCACGGCGAAATCGGTCGAGAGGGCCGGCGAGCAGCTCGCTCGTCCGATGAGCGCTGCCTGATCATGGACGCACGAACGCGCGGGTCCGGCGTCCTCTACTTCGGCTAGGAGCTTCTGATGTCATTTCGGGGACCGAGTGGCGGGGCCAGGATTCCGGGGGTGGCGCGTGCCTTCGCGGAGGAGCGCGACATCCAGCAAACCGCGTTCGACCGGGCCATGTCCGAAGCCCAACAGGGGGCCCGACTCTCGTCCTCATGGGCGCAGAGCGTGCAGAACATGCAGCGCCAGAACGAGGACCAGGAAGAAGGCCGCGCCCGGCTCGCCATGACGCCCGGCGTCCGGCAGGGTGGGCGCCCCTCGGGCCTCACGGTGGCCGACAGCCCCGCCTTGCAATCCCGCAGTTTCCAGCGCTACGGCCAGTCGTACACGTACGACCCGGCCATGGAAGCCGCGGCCGAAGGGCAGGGGGCGGCGGTCAAGGAAAGCACGGCGGAGTCGACGCGGGTCGAGTCGCTGAGTCGCGTGCCAGGCATCTCACGCCAGTTGGCGAGCCGCATGGTCTACGGACGGTCGGGCGTGCTGGACCCGGAAGGCGACGCCTCAGAGTTGCGCCAAGCGCTGGCCGAGTACGTACGCAAGCCCTCGCGCGAAGCGGGCGCGCGCGCGGTCGCGGCCGGTGCGAACCTCAACCCGTTCTTGGACCGCTTCCTCGCTGACGGGGAGGAACGTCCGGTGCAGCCAGAGCGTCCGGTGGAAGGCACGCCCGAGTATTACGACATGCTGCGTAAGCGGAGCGACATCGAGACGGAGCAGGTGCGGCGAGAGGCGCCGTTCCGGGCGAGCGTCAATGCCGCATTCCGGGTGCCGCCAAAGCCGAACTGGCGCGGCATCACGAAAGAGGTTCTGGTCACGACGAAAGGAGCCGACGGCAAGAAGGACGAGGTAAACCTGGTCACGAAGTACGGACGCCAGAACCTCGACACCAACACCATCGAGTGGGAGGGAGAGCCTCCTCCTGGCTCCTTGGCCGATCGTGCGCGCGCGACGCGTATGCCGACACCATTCACCGGCAAACCCTCGGGCGACGCGCCGGCGGGCAGAACGCCGCCCGTGGCGCCACGTGTGCGCCGTGGAACGGCCTTGACTGCGGATAGTAGCGACGCGCCGCCTGACTCATTGGCCGCCGCGGCGGTCGCGGAGACCCACTGGCCTCTGTCTCCTGGCTGGTTGGCTGACAGGGCCGTTGCGCAGGAGCGCGTGAAGATGGCGGCGCGCACAGACTCAATAGCGCACGCAGAGGAGAACCGCATAGCGTCCGCTGACCGATGGGAAGAGTTGGTGACGGGCGGCATGGATCCGGCTGCAGCGACCGCGCAGGTCAAGCGCGAGTTCAACCAGCCCTGACCCATGGTCGTCTCCTATCGCCCGGACAATCCGTTTGTGAGTCGCACCGACCGCGTCGTCGGGGCCGTCACGCGGGGACTGACCAAGCTAGCCAGGTCGCTGGCCCGTGGGCTCCACTGGGTGGCCGACAAGATCTCGCGTGAACGGGGTAGGGCGGGATCCGACCCGATGGGCCAACGAGGCCAATCAGGCGATTGCGGAGTGCACGGGCACCCGCACCGGCGGTACGGGCCGCGACCGATTCTGTTGGTGAAGGAGGAGGTGGAAGGGGAAGTGTTGCATGAGAGCGTCGCCGCCATGCTGGCGCGGGAAGGGTACCTCGTGCTCTGCTGCGGCTCCGAGACGTTCGACACGCTCAAGGTCGTGGCGCCCTGCCCGTTCACTCAAGCCGACGTCGAGAAGCTCCGAGAGCTGGCCAACGCCCTCGGCCTCGTCGCTGCCAAGGCAGAGGTTACGGCGGTACACGGGGTGGAGGAAATAGCGCGGGTTGCCTTCTCCGACATGGGTGCCGAAGTCGAAGAGGCGGCCCTTCGCTCCATTGCCGACCGGATCGCGGGTATGCTCGCCGTCGAGGACGCTCGGTGACAAAGAAGCCCACCCTGACTCCGAAGCAACTCCTCTTCGTCCAGGCGTACCTCATCGACCCCAACGCTACCAAGGCGTACCAGAAGGCG
>ERZ1292625.4466-Hain-H41-01um-R1-4466-length-10460-cov-5_pt1 | contig 10460 bp, 18 predicted proteins | sample MGYA00564400_ERZ1292625 | MGnify/ENA primary metagenome ERZ1292625 (study PRJEB36523, sample SAMEA6512639) | groundwater metagenome | collected 2019-01-08 | study: AquaDiva: Metagenomics assemblies of 32 groundwater samples
AAGAAATGGCAATGATCAAGGGGTTTAAGGCAAAAGAGTATATAAAAGAACATTTTTCGTATCAGAAAATAGGGATGATGATGAAGGATAGGTTAGAAAAGATAGCGAGGGTATTATAAAAATCTTATTTTTATCGTCCCATAGTGTGCTTGAGCACGATGAGCTTTGTCTCCTTACAGAGATAAATGACGCTATGCCTGAAGAAAGGCTCAATATAGAAGTGTTTTCTATGGGAGCCTATAGTAATCCCACTCAATCGGGAGATTATCTTCGTAGTGTGATTCCCAAGGGCAAATTTTATCCAGAGCTTTATGGAGTAGCGATGCAATGTGATAAAGATAATTTACATCCTGAGCTTGTAGATTGGGCTGATGTGATTATTATGATGCATAATAGTGCCATACCTGGACAAAAAGAACAGCAGCGGTGGCTTGTGCGGAACTGGCAATTGCTGCGCCCCAAGTCAAAGCGGGTAATTTGGCGCTCTATAGGACAATCAACCCCAGCGATAGAAGAAGAATTGGGACGATATAGAGCATTGGGACTAAAAATAGTACGGTATTCTCCTATTGAAGATCAGATACCCAAATATGCTGGGTCTGATGCGATGATTCGTTTTGCAAAAGATGAAAATATATTTATGGGATGGACGGGGCAGAGGAAGCATATTATTACGTTTGCCCAGAGTTTTAAAAAGCGTGGGGATCATCTGGGATTCCCTTTGTTCGAGCGTGTGACAGCAGGATTTCAGAGAAAGGTATTTGGTACAGAAAATGAGGACTTAGGGAGTTTGAGTGGGGGATTACGAAGCTACGCAGAGATGGTGCGGGATATACAGGAAGCACGGGTATATTGGTATTTTGGAACACAACCTGCTCCATACACGCTGTCTTTTATAGAGGCTATGATGACAGGAGTGCCCGTGGTCGCTGTAGGACCCAAATTACGAGCAACGGTATCTGCATATAATTGGAAAAACTATGAAGTGCCCGATATCATAACGAATGGGGTTAATGGATTTGTGGCAGATACGGAGCAGGAACTAAAAACATATATACAAAACTTGCTTACCGATGATGAATTAGCAAATAGAATAAGCGTGGCAGGAAGAAAAACAGCAGTAGAGCTGTTTGGACAAAAACAGCGGATGCGTGAATGGGCAGATTTTTTACGTCGTTTATGAAAAATAATCAAGAACCTAAAATACATAAAACGTGTGCTGAATGTGATGCTGAAGAGTGCCCTGAACATATATGGGGAAGTTGGTCTGAGTTAGAATATTGGTTGGATAAACAGTATAGACAAATACAATATTGTCAAAAGTGTGGTCTGGGAAGGGTGCGGGAAGTAACAATATGAAATTTCCAATAGAAGATATACTACCAGTATTACCAGAGGTTCGTGATGAGGGCTTTGGATATAAAATGTTTGATGATGGTGGAGTAGAACAAGAGGTTGGAGAGTTTTTGTACGGCATGGTTCGAATCCTGAAGCCAAAATCTATATTAGAAACGGGAACATATACAGGTGTATCTGCTTCGTATATGGGTATGGCAATGAAAGAAAATGGTTATGGACTGCTGGAAACAGTAGAAATAGATAATTATCATAAAAATAGAGCAGAAAATTTATGGAAGAAGCTATACATTGAATCATATGTTTATTGTTGGCTTGTGTCTTCTCTTGAATTTGATCCAAAAACTACCTATGACATGTTCTTTCTTGATAGTGAGCCAAATCTACGATTTAAAGAATTAGTGAAATTTTATCCAAAGCTAAAAGAAGGTGGATATGTCTTTATCCATGATCTCCCACGAAGTATGACGCAGGGAAACATAAATCCCGATCATCCAGAAATAGCTTCTTGGCCTTTTGGTGATCTTCCAGAAGAAATAAAACAATGGGAGAAATCTGGAGAATTAGTGCGAATGCACTTCCCTAATCCTAGAGGAATGGTGGGATGGTATAAACGGCATAGAGATGATTATGACATCAACAATCGGTGAAATAAAACTTAGTGAACCCTGTGGCGCTCACTTCATAAACTACGAGCATGGAGTGAAGCCAGATATTGCCCCTGGAGTGGGCATTAGCGGATTGATTGATTGTCAGGGGAAGGTAACGATAGAAAAAGATGCGTTCAGTGGACATGATATCATGATTCTGACGGGCCAGCATGACTATACAAAATTTGGTGATGAGAGAAAATTGTATTCACATATTCTGCCAGTAACAATAAAGCAAGGAGCATGGCTTTGTAGTCGATGTATCATCTTGCCAGGAGTAACAGTGGGAAAGTTTTCTGTGATAGCCGCAGGTGCAGTGGTCACTAAAGATGTACCAGATTATGAAGTTTGGGGCGGTGTTCCAGCGCATTTTATAAAAAAAATAGAAAAAGTAAATTTATGAGAGGGAAAAAAGTAAAAGAACTACGACGATACATGAAAAAGAATGGTCTACCAAGAGCCACGTATCAACGTGCAAAAAAAGAATATAACAAAAAATCTCTATGACATACAAAGACTTTGAAGACTACATGCAAACGAAGCACGCAGAGCAAGCCCATGGCGTTTTGGATGATTATATGCCAGATGATTACGAAAGATGGATTAGTGATCTTGCTCCTGATGACTGGTTTATTTATGGAGAGAGATACGCAAACTTAAAAGTAAAGGAGAATAAATGAAAATAGTTGTAACGGGGGGTGCTGGGTTTATAGGAACCAACACATGTCTTGAGGCACGAAGTCGTGGTCATGAGGTAATAGCTTTTGATAATTTTGTACGTCCCTTGACGGAAGAAAATATAAGCGTGCTTATGGAAATGGAAATAAAAATCATTCGAGGGGATGTACGAAATGAAACTGATTTTGATAAATTGCCTTGGATTCCTGATGGAATCATACATCTTGCAGGTCAGTGTGGTATCCCATATGCACAGATTTCTCCACGGTATGATTTTGAAGTAAATGCACTTGGCACAATAAATGTATTGGAATATTCTCGATTACATGGGAAAATTCCTATTGCCTTTGCATCTTCTAATAAAGCATATACAAATTTAACAAACGAATACCCAATACGAGAAGAAAAAACTCGATATGTGTGGACCGAAGATAGAAAATCACTAAGTGAAAATGTTCCCTTAGATGCGTTCGGAAAATATGCACGATCTCTTTATGGTACATCAAAGGTATCAGGTGATTTATATATGCAAGAATATTATCAGGCATTTGATGTACCAACGGTTGTTAATAGAATGAGCTGTATTTATGGTTACTATCAGAAGGGAATAGAAGATCAGGGTTGGGCAGACTGGATGGCAAGACAAATAATAACAGGGGATAGAAAAATAAATATTTTTGGTACAGGAAAGCAAGTAAGGGATATGTTGTGGGGAGCAGATTGTGCTGATTTGTATGTAGACGAAATAGAGAATATTGACAGGGTGGTTGGAAAGGTTTATAATATCGGTGGAGGCATAAATAATACAATGTCTCTATTAGAAGCAATTAAATATATTGAAGATGAATCAGGAAATAAAGCAGAACTTACATTTTTACCTAAACGACATGGTGATCAGGATATATGGATTTCTGATATTTCAAAAATTAAGGAAGATTTAGGATGGGAACCACAAGTATCTCCACAGCAAGGTTTGAAACTGATGATAGAAAGAATGTAAAGGCATATTGTGCTTGTGGTTGTAATAAGGAAATTTATAAATATAAGTTTTATTGGTCGCCTAGTATTGGAAGATATTCTGTTGTAGAGATACGATTTATAAAAGGTCATAATGCTTTGAAGGGCGTACCAAGGACGCAGCAAGTAAAAGAAAAATTGAGTAAGTCTGTAAAAAGATGGCATGAGCAAGTTGGTCACTCTGATACAACAAAAGAAAAAATAAGACAGACGTTACTTAAAAAGAGAATTGAGATTTCAGAAAGACAGAAGGGGAAGAATAATGGAATGTATGGGAAAACCCATTCCGATGAATATAAAAAAAGATTATCTATAGAAAAGAGGGGACCAGGTGGGTGGAATTGGAAAGGTGGGATTACATATTATAGAGGAGAGGATTGGGATACACAAAGAAAACTTTGTTATAAAAGAGATAAATATACTTGTCAAGACTGCGGAATCGTAAGAAGTAAGTCTTTGTTATCAGCACATCATTTAGTGGATTATATAAAAACAAAAGATAATCGTTTGGAAAATTTGATTACTTTATGCCTGAGATGTCATGGAAAAAGACATGGAAGGCCAAAAATAATATGGCAAGAGCTATCGTCACTGCTTTTCACAAATATCAACCGTACGGAGAAATATTCTACGAGCCAATCCTAGACTTTTTCTTGCAGACCATGAAAAAATATCAGGATGAGTATGACCATGTATATTTGGTAGACTCCAACTGGAATATAAGCCCAGACAAGCTCACAGATAAAATGACAATTCTTCGAGTGAATCCTCATCTACGCTACTATGACGCCTACAAAGAAGTGTTGCCCCAGATAAAAGAAGATCTCGTGTTGTTTATGGACAATGATACTATTGTTTATAAACCTGGGATAATAAAAAAAGTATTTGCCCATTTAGACATTGAAAATCTTTCTGTAGATTATAAACAAGAAAGATGTTTGCACGCTGATGTAGTTTCTATCTATGACACTATAGGAGAATGGCACTTTTCTAAGCTTGGTGGAAAGAGCAAGGTATGTCCCTACCTCTTTGGGATAAAGACAGATCTCCTACGTCAATACACAGGCGTAGAATGGGGTCCGAACATGCCAGTCCATGAAACATTGGGGGCACTGACAAAAGCGTTGATAGAAAATGGACGGAGTTTCTATGAAATGGAAGAGGATAAAAGCAATTTCTTGTTTGAGAGTACAATGGATGGGGAGAAGTCAAAGGACTTGGGATACTATCACGTCAGAGCTGGAAGTACCCCAGCATATCTTCTGGCAGAGAGGAAATATGGCAATAAGAAAACGTATGACGACTATTTGAAAAATCAGCCCAAGAGTGAGTATCTTCGGCAGTTTGCATGGTACTGGTATATGTGTGATGGGAGATTTGGATTTCCACAAATAATAACTTTATTAGACGATCTAGGTATTGATGAACGAAAATGGATGGATTATCAAGGTAAATTTGTTGTGTATCACGGACTAGTATGAAAAAAACAATCGCAGAACTTATTGATGAGCTGTCCGTAACAAACATAAAGATTTTCATGCTTGTGGACAAGATACGGGCAAATGCTCACACAAAGGAAGAGGCAAAAAAGACGGAAGAGCTGAATCTCTACCGTTCACGGCTCAAGAATGCTATAAATGAATATTTTGATCAACACCAGGAGGTAAAAGTATGAGTAGAGCATCTGTGCTATAATATATACATGAGTAAAAAACAATCACTAGCAAAGTCTGGTAAAAATAATCCCATGTATGGAAAAAGAGCAGCTACCTGGAAGGGTGGTAGAAAGATACATGAAGGATATTATCTTGTCTGGCAACCAGACCACCCACTTGCCCAGAAAAATGGATATATATTTGAACACCGCTTAGTAATGATGATTTCTTTGGGAAGACTTTTAAAAAGGGGAGAGGTGGTTCATCATAAAAATGAAATAAAAACAGATAATAGAATTGAAAACCTAGAATTGTTGCCCGTTGGTATTCATATTAGAAATCATAAATTAGGTGTTCCTAAAACATTGGATCATAGAAGAAAAATGAGTAAAGGCATGAAGGGTTTACATAGAGGAAAAGAATTTAAAAAGGGTCATATTCCTTGGAATAGGGGGATACATGTCTAGGAGTGTATTCATGTCGGCTTGTGGTGATCCATTTATTACTTCATTAGCTATAAAACTATGGCAGAAGTATTGGCATGATGAAGTGGATGAATTTCTTATTTGCTATAACAACAATGCCCAAGTTCCTCAAAACGTCGCATCTGAGTTTTTATCACGCACGATATTTGATAAAAAAGTCTCGATAATCTATCACCCGCATGGTATAGGCAATGGGATACCCATAACAGAAATGACACAAATATCGAGGCGGAGCCATGTCATGCTTTTGGAGGATGATGGTTTTATATTTACTCCAGGGAAAGTAGATAGCGCATTTGTTCAGATAGAACATGGTCATGTGGACGCTATTGGTTCTCCCCGTGGATCATGTGGAAAAGAAGTAGAAAATGCTATGCAAAAGAAATACAACCTGGACTATAGTGGCTATGGAGATGTGGGACCAAATTATTGGCCCAACTTCTTTTTCTGTAAACGGGAAGACCTACTCAAAACAGATATGAATTTTGCGAGCAAGGCATTTAATCAGGGGGAATATTTTAAAGAACTGGACCATACGTTTGTAGAGAATAATTTTGGAGATACGTTCGTATGGGCAGATATACAAATGCGGTATAACGGTGTGCGATTTGGACACGTTCCTCAGTATCATGCCATGCCCAGTGAGATAGAAGACTATGAAAAGAAAGAGGCAAATTGGAGGGATGGGAAACCCTTCTGGATGCATGGAGGATCATTGTCAGCAGGACTCAATGGGTATCTATCAGGGAATATACCACCGACAGACACCTTATCTGCCAAGACAGAAATGGAGTCACGGGCTGCATGGTGGCAGATAGCACTCAATAACACAACGGGATATGAGGGATTCCGAGACATCTATCAGTCGGGAATAAACAACCTCATAGAGGGGGCAAAGCTCGAACGATCACGGATAGAGAAGAAGATGAATATCTATAATTCACTGATACAGTTATGAAAATATTAACAGTGTGTGCGGGTGGACTGGTAAGAAGTGTGGCTCTTGCTGATGTTCTAAAGATTCACTTTGAACCAACAGATGTGATTCCCGTTGGCATAAACTTTAATGGTAAGGGAACCAAATATATGCTGTATGAATGGGCAGAGAAGATAGTAGTGATGACAGAACCATTTGTAGAGCAGATCCCTACAGAATACAGAGAAAAAGTTCTTGTTTGTGAAGTGGGGGCAGATACCTATGGGCAATCGAAGCATCCAGAGCTTTTGGAAAAAGTGTGGAAATGGGCAAGAGAGAATCAGGAAAAGCTAGGAATAAAAGAGCATAGTAGAGTTATATGAAAGACACCTTAGACGTTGAAAAGAAAATGTATGAGAATGGTAGATATGCCCTGATACATCTGACCACAAGGTTAGATAATGGGAATATTGTATCAATAACAAATTTGGTGAGCTTGCGTCATTTGGCAAGTGATTTTTCTGTTATAAAAGATGTTGTTTATGGATTTAAAAAGAAATATGAACAAATCTGATCTACTTGATATGTTGACAACCTGAATTTATTTGTTTATAATTCAGGTAATGGCTAAAACTAAAAAATCTTATTTTGGAGAAAATAATTCTAATTGGAAAAATGCTAGGAAAAATTGTTTATCTTGTGGCATAAGGCTACATAGCTATTCTAAAAAAGCAAAATATCATAGAGAGTGTTATTTAGCAAAAAGAAAAATAGATGGTCAACCAGAGTGGGTTAAAGAGAAGATTAAAAATTCTTTAAAAGGGAAAAATACTAGAGAAAAAAATCCCGCATGGAAAGGTGGATTTTTTGTAAGCAAAAGAGGTTATGTATATGTAAAAAATTGGGATCATCCACACAGGTTGGCAAATAATTATATTGCAGAACACAGGTTGGTAATGGAAAAAAATTTGGGAAGATATTTATTGCCTACAGAGGTAGTTCATCATATAAATCATATAAAAAACGATAATAGACCAGAAAATCTTTTGCTTTTAAATTCTCAGAGTGAACATAGAAGTATAGAGGCAAAAGGAAATAAAATATGGGTGGGGAAGAAACATAAAAAAGAAACCTTAATAAAGATGAGTATAGCAAGGAAAAAATATTGGGAGAAAAAACATTATGCATAAACCAACGCTTATGGTTTGCTGGACGAAACATGCCGACTACCCCATCTTCCGTATGTTTCTCAAAAGACATAGGGATTTCTTTGGCAAAGTGATCATCTACTGGTCAGAGCACTTTCGCCATATGTACTATGATGAGTTCATTCAGAAAGCATTAGCAGACGATGGAGTAGAGTGCCAATTTCTTCCCAACATAGAATACAAGTATGGAGAAGAAGACTGGAGAAATATAGCGACAAACCACATGCTTCAGCATTCTACAAGTGAGTGGGTATGTAGCGTAGAACAGGATTGGTTTGTGAAAGACTGGGAAAAGCTATTGACTGAGGTGGTGGTGAATAGCGCAAAAGCAGATCTGTTGGGCTGGTGGCAACCTGCGGGGAAATATATTCATCCTGCCTTTTGGTTCATGAAGCGGGAAGCACTGGAGAAAACACGGAAAGACTTTGCTGCTCACGATGGATTCGATCATTTCGGATGGATAACACAGGATCATCTGGCAAACGGAGGAAAGATAATCAGTACACAGGATATGGGATTTGAAGATTTTAAAGATGCGTTTCATCTAGGTGGAGTAAACAATAATTATTTAGAGTGTGGAAAGCCTGGATATGTATTTCACCGTCCAGACATATTTAGTGTGTATAACTACTGGAGTATATGGGCGAATGTTCCTCAGTCTAATGAATTTCTTGATTTGTGTCGTCGGGTAGATGATTCTTTCAAAATATCTCATCCATATATAGATCCAAAAACAAGCGAATGGAAGGAATTTTTTCAGTAATATGATTACAAATGTAGATGTAATAGTTTCTTGGCCGATGCATTGTGACTACCCCTTATTCCGCTATAACATGCAGCGGTTTAAAAAGTATTTTGGGAATATTTATGTGACGTTTACCCAGAACACAATGCCTGATCCGCACTACAATAGATTTCTGATCAAGAGTGTGCCAGATATACAGTTCATTACGCCGACAGAAGCTCCTGGAGATTGGCGCAATGTGGCGGTAAACTACATACTCAAGAACCACAGCAAATCATCTCACGTGCTGTTCTTAGAACAAGATTTCTTGATACGGGATAGACGATTTTTTGAAGTTGTGTTCACAGAGTTCCAGTACAACTTCATCTACTACCAAGAGGGAGGACGTATCCATCCTGCATTTGCTCTGGTTCCTAGAGAGGTCATAGATAAGACATCCAAAGATTTTTCTGCTAGACCACCGCTGTACGACCACTTCGGTCTATTTTTTCGGGAAGTCGAAGAGCTTGCTAATGGAGTAAACATAGAAAATCTCGGACTGCATGATTTCGAAGACTATCATCATATGGCGGGATTCACTCAGAACTACCACTGTATAAAAGAGGGGCAGCCCATGGCTAGACCAGAAGAATTTCTTGCCTATAATCACTATGTACAGAAAGTATCCGTGGTACAAGATCCCTTGTTTCTTGAGCTATGCCAGTATATAGAGAAAGAGTATGGGTCGGGAGATACAGAGGGATATATAAAAAACTTTTTTGAAAGTGGGGTGATTTAATGAACATATTATGCGTTCGCTGTAGTACAGAAGAAGATGAAGTGTCTTTTCCTAGTCTCAAAGACCTAAAAGAGCATGAACAAGGGGGGCACAAGAGCAGAATAAAAAAGGAATTGCCACCATCACCACCTGTAGAGCCATCAGCAACAGAAAAGGAAGCGCCAAAAGGTGCAGTGGTGGAGTATGAGGGGACACCACCAATGATCGTAAAGCCCTTGGTGCTGACCTACCGATGGGATGGCTCATGTCCTGTGTGTAATACAGAGGTGAAAACGATAGATGTAGATCTGGGTGAAGAGTGGGTCGTCGTGGCATTTTGTATCGCTTGCAACAAAAAACTCAAGCAACAAGAAGTGCTGCCACTTCCGAAGCCTGATCCAGTGCCAGAGCCTGTCAAGGATTCTGTCTATCCTATTCATAAGTTGCGGGGTAGACCAAAGAAAGTGTCATGAAGGTTTTTAGTGACTATCACCATTCTGGTTTGTTTTATAGTCTTTACCTCCTCTTTGAGGAGCGATTAGGCTGGGAGCTATACAGGCCGATAGGCCTTGAATGGTTCCCCGATTGGTGGGATATAGCAAAACCGTATGGTCAGAATGAGTCTACCGCAAAGCAGTATCTGGAAATACGGGATTCTGAGCCATTCTATGTCCCTACAGACGGTTCCCCAGTCCTCAATAGTATCGTGGATCGAAAGCCTGAATACTATGTCATAGAGGAGATTGCACACGGGTACAGACAGAAAGCAATGACATTTCAGCAGTTTCTGGATACGGATATAGACATCATCGTTGCTTCTGTGCCCGATCACTGGGTGACATACACTAAGCTGCGGGATATGTACAAGCCCAAGGCAAAAGTGATCTGTCAGTCTGGAAACATATTCTGGGAGAATGAGGAGCTAATACGAAGTGGAACAGTAAAGAATCTGATGGCCTCTACGAAGCGATTTGTGCTCCCCAAGGGGATACA
>ERZ1292625.4467-Hain-H41-01um-R1-4467-length-10459-cov-19_pt1 | contig 10459 bp, 6 predicted proteins | sample MGYA00564400_ERZ1292625 | MGnify/ENA primary metagenome ERZ1292625 (study PRJEB36523, sample SAMEA6512639) | groundwater metagenome | collected 2019-01-08 | study: AquaDiva: Metagenomics assemblies of 32 groundwater samples
CAACGCTGAGCGTGGCCGCGAGCAGCTTCGCCCTCTCCACCGTGACCAGTGCGGGCGCGGCGGCGGTCTCAGGTGCGGGCGCGTGGGTTGTGCTCGCAGCATACGCCGCGACTGGCGTGGCCGTGCCCTCGTTTGCCGGAGAAGATGCTGGGGGCTCAGAGTGGTCAGTGAGTGGTACGTCAGTCTTTTCCTGTGATGGCAGCAGTCTGAGCACCATAACGGGGAGTGATCGCGTGACCTATACCGGGCGCTATCTGGTGACGGCTAATCGTTCTGCGCCGCACCTACACGGCAGTGTGTGGAAGAAGACCTGGAGGGACCGCGTGTAATGCCCGCTGCTGCGCCACTGCAAAACAATTTTAACTCCGGCGAGTTCTCGCCGCTCATGGAAGGGCGCGTCGATTTCGAGCGATATCGCTCGGCCTTACGGGTCTGCAAAAACCACATTCCGCTCTTGCAAGGGCCGGTCACGCGCAGACCAGGGACCTATACCTGTGACGAAGTGAAGGAGTCGACCAAGGCCACGCGCCTCGTGCGGTTCAAGTTTTCGACGGTCTCCGCCTTTGCCATCGAGTTTGGCGATCAATATGTACGGTTCAAAAAGAATCGTGCCCCGGTGTACGATCTGGTCCTCACGATCACCGGCATCACACAAACCAATCCTGGCGTCCTCACCTATACCGGGACCGATCCCTCAAACGGCGATCATGTCGATATCGCTGGAGTCACTGGGATGACACAAGTGAATGGGCGGCGGTTTACGGTCGCGAATGTCAATGCCGGAGCCAATACGTTTGAGTTGCAGACCGTGACCGGGGTGAACGTCGATACGACAGTCTTTACCGCGTACAGCGCAGGCGGCACGGCGTCGCGGGTGTATACCTTGGCGACGACCTATCTCGAAGCCGATCTCTTCCAACTGAAATTCGTGCAATCGGCGGACGTACTGTGGATCTGGCATCCTGACTACCCGGAGCGACAGCTCTCTCGCCTGAGTGACGCGAGTTGGTCCATTGCCAACACCGTGTTTCTCGATGGGCCGTATGACACGGAGAACAGTACGGCGACGACCATGACCCCTAGCGCCTTTGCGCCAGGCGCGGGGGTGACGCTGACCGCCTCTGCCGTCACCGGCATCAATGGCGATACAGGATTCCAAACGACGGACGTGGGCAGGCTCATTCGCCTCAAACAAACGGGCATTTGGGGCTACGTGCAGATTACGGCCTGGACCAGTACAACCGTGGTGACGGTGACGATTATCAATACGCTGACGAGTGTTGCCGCCAAAACCGCGTGGCGCATGGGAGTCTACTCCGATACCACGGGCTATCCCGCGTGTGGCACGTTCTATGGAGATCGGCTGTATCGGGCGGGAGTGCCTGAGATCCCTGAGCGACTCGACGGATCGAAGATCGGCGACTACAGCAATATGGCGCCCAGTGACATTGACGGGACCGTGACCGACGCCTCTGCGGTCTCCTTCCGGCTCAATTCCAACGATGTCCAAACCGTGCGATGGATGTTGGGGACCGCGAACGGGATTGCCTGTGGGACCGCTGAAGGCGAATGGCTGGTGACACCCTCGACCCTGAATGAAGCGATCACGCCGACGAATATCAACGCCAAGCAATCGACGAGCTGGGGTAGTGACGATGTGCAAGCCGTGCAAGCCGGATCCTCGCTCTTATTTCTGGAGCAAGGGGGGCGGCGGGTGCGGGAGATGAATTATCTCTATTATGAGAACGTCCTGCAATCGGTCGATGCGACGGTGTTGGCAGAACATATCACCAAGGGCCGATACGATCCGGCCACGCCACAAGCAGAATTGTCTACCGTGGCAAATTCTGGCCTGATCGAATTGGCCTATCAGCGCAAGACGCAGCCGATCGTGTGGGCACCTCGGCGCGACGGCGTGTTGATCGGCCTGATCTATAGTAAGGACGATAAAGTGATGGGCTGGCATCGGCATATCCTGGGAGGGTGGTCGGATGTGGGGAAGACGATGTACGCCAAGGTGGAGTCCTGCTGTGTCATTCCCTCCTCTGACGGCAGCTATGATGAACTCTGGCTCGTGGTGCAACGCTATATCAATGGACGCGTGGTGCGCATGAACGAATTTCTCACGAACCTGCGACAACAGGGCGACCCTCAAGATGCGGCGTATTGTGTGGATGGGGGACTCACCTATAACGGGACTCCGACGGCGACCATCACCGGGCTCTATCATGTGGCAGGCGAAACCGTGCAAGTCCTGGTCGATGGGGCGACCCATCCCGATGTCGTGGTCAGTGCCACCGGGACGATCACCTTGAACTATGCGGCGTCTGTGGTCCATGTGGGCTATGTGTACGACAGTGATGGTGCCTGCTTGCGGTTCGACGTGGGTTCGGCCACCGGCACGGCGCAAGGCAAAGTCCAACGCATGCACGCGGTCGGCTTTCGGCTCTATGAGACGGGTGGGATGCAGATTGGCAATGGGTTTGAGAATCTCACGGAGATTGTGTTTCGAACCGCTGCCGATCCATTGGGCGAAGCGGTCCCGCTCTATACGGGTGATAAAGGGGACGAGAATTTTAGCTGGGATGGCGATTATGAACGAGGAGCGTTGATATGCTGGCGTTTTGCGACCCCGTTACCGGGGACCGTAGTGTCGATTATGCCTCAACTCATCACCCAGGATCGGTAGACCTGGTGCCGTTTGAGGCCTGGCATTTGGACTGGCTGAATCTCCAGGAGACCCAACAGATGCTCGCCTCGTCCTTGACGCTCGCGTATGGACGCTCGTTACAACCGGCGGGACCATGCTACAGTGCCTTTGTGGGCAGCCACGTGATTGCGTGCGCGGGCATCGTCGAAATCTGGACAGGCCGGGCGCAAGTCTGGTCATTGCTCTCTGACCAGATGCCGCAGTATCGGAAGACGATTCATCGCGCCGTGCAACGGTTTCTGGCTGGGTATCGAGTGCGACGGTTGGAATGTATCGTAGACCCACGTTCTGAGGCGGCGATGCGCTGGGCGACCCATCTTGGATTTCACGTGGAACAGCGCATGACCGCGTACAATCCTGACGGGGGCGATCAACTCATGTATGTGCGACTGGAGTAATTGCCTTGGCTGCTGCTTTCCCAATAATGATGATGGCGGGCGCGGGCCTGTCCGCGATGGGCGCGATTCAGCAAGCGAACGCGGCCAAATCGGCGGCGCTCTACAACGCCACACTCAAGGAACGCGATGCCGGGTTGGCGATGCAGCAAGCCGACCGAGAAGCGCAGCAGGTTCGGTGGGCGAGTGCGCGCGCGCAGGGGAGTCTCTTGGCGAGCTATGGCGCGTCGGGTATCACCACGGACACCGGCTCGCCGCTCGATGTGCTGGCGAATAGTGCGAGTCAGGCAAAGCTGGATGAGGAAACGGTGCTCTACAATGGCAAGCTCAAGGCGACGGGCTACATGAGTGGGGCCGCGTTGGATCGGGCTCAGGCGAAGAATGTGGAACAGCAAGGGCAGTTGCAAGCCGCCAGCTATTTGATTGGCGGGGCCGGGCAATCTGGCTTTGCCTACGCCAGGACAGGCGCAGGGCGTGAACCGCTGACCATTAGGGAGCCGTAATGGCACGGATTCGACCCTATGAAAGTCAAGTGAGTCCCCTCGGCCAGGTGCCGACGCAGCAGGCGCAGTTGTCTGACGTGGGCGGGCCTGGGCTGGAGCATGTAGGACAGGCGATCACCAGTGCTGGGGCGGCGGGTGCTCATGCCTATCAGATCCTCCAAGTGCAGGAAGATGCGCACGCCACGACGAACGTGCATGTGTCGATGGCCGAGTTGGCGAATCGCGCCACGCAGGAACTCGCCAAAAAGAAGGCGACCGCCGATCCATCAGATCCAAACTTCTTTAATACAGTCTATCGTGGTGGGGTGGCAGAGGGTGAGGAGCCGGCTGCTGGGAGCATTCACGACCAACTGAACAAGATGCGTGAGCAGGTGACGAACCCTGTGGCCCAGCGACGGTTTGAGACGGAAGCCGCCGCGCTCACCCATCAAGTGCTGGTGCAAGCCACGGCGTTCCAGGGTCATTTGGCTGGCGTGCATGCGAAGCAACAGGCGAAACAACTGACCGATAATCTTCAGGCGATGGTCCAGACCGATCCCAGCCAGCACACGAACGCCATCGCACTGATGACCGCTGCCGTCAATGACCCACAGGGGATCTTCTTTCGACCTGGCATGGATGCGGGTGCACGCGAGAGCATCATGCGCGATATGACTAACGAAATCTCTAGCAGCACCGTCTATGGCATGATTGGCGATTCGCCACAGCATGCCCTCCATTCCCTGGAAGCAGGAGAATGGGACAATAAGATTACAGGTGAGAAGAAGATTGTGTTGGCGCGGGCCGCAGAAACCGCGATTCATGTGATGGAGGTTGAGAAGAATCGGGCACAGACGGAAGTATTGCGGCAACAGAAGGCCAAGCACGATCAGACTGATCAAGCCTTCGGGGCCAAGTTTGCCTTGTCGCAAGCCAATCCTGGGAACGCCCAATTCAAGCCGTTGACGGCCACGGAAGTCGGACAAGCTCTCTTGCACAATGAGATTGACGGATCAACGGGCCGGGCGTGGCTGAACATGATTGAAGAAAGTACGCGGCGCGGTCCAGCGGCGGTCCATACGAATCCCACGGTGGAGCGCAACCTGTTCAAGCGGATTTATCTGCCTGACGGTGACCCGCGCAAGATCATTGATACCCAGCCAATTTATGACGCCTACACGAATCGCATGCTGTCTGACACGTCGATGTCTCGACTGCGTGACGAACTGGTCAAAGCGCGGTCTCCTGAAGGCAGCCAGTTCGGGAAAGAAAAGGCGTCCTTTCTCAAAGGCATTGAACCGCAGATTACCAAGCCGGGTCCGTTTGGGATTTACGCTGATCCGACGACTCCTGAAAAGTTTGCCGCGTTTGAACGGGAATTGGAAGCGACGATTGCGCTCTATCACAAGGATGGCAAAGACCCGCGTGCGTTGTTTGATCCCAATAGCAAGGACTACTTCGGTAAGGTGGCGAAAAGCGCGAAATACCAAAGTGTCGGGTTTGGCTCGTTAGAACCACCCGCTCCCGCATCAGTCCCAGGCGCCCCACCGCGTAAATCGCTTGACGAGATCTTTGGAGGCATCCCGTGACGCCAGTGGAAGAAGCGGCTCAGGCAGGCTATAGCCAGGAGGAGGTCCAAACGTACCTCTCGCAGAAATCTATTGAGGCGAAGGCGGCAGGCTATAGCGATGCCGAGATTGAACAGCACATCAACACGTCGATTACGCAACAGCCTGACTTTAACCGCACGCCCGTGACACGGCAAGGCAACGCCACCTTGGCTGCTCAACCGAAGTCTCCGACCACATTAACGGAAGCGATGGCAACGGGTTGGAACTGGAGTACGCTGTCATTGGGGCGTGAAGCGTTGAAAGGCACGGAAGGCCACTTGCCTGAGATGCAGGTCAATGAGGAAACGCCGTGGTATCTGCGTGGAGCCGCCAATCTCACCACCACCGCGCTGGATATTCCGGCCATGATGGCCGGTGGGGCGATTGGAGGGGGCCCAGCCAGCCCCATCACGGCAATGGGCGGGGCGTTTGCCTTACCGATGGGACTGAGGAAAGTCTTTATTGACGCCATTCAGAACCGTGAAGTGGGCACGCGCAAGGACTTTGCGGATCGGGTCGCCTCGACGATGTGGGAAACGGCAAAGGGGTGGATGATAGGTGCGGCGACAGCAGGCGTCGGGAAAGCCGCGACGCTGGCCACGTCAACCTTACCTGGTGCGGCCAAGGCGATTCTGCCGACTGCTGTCGAACTGGCGACACTCACCGAAGTCAGCGCAAGACTAGAAGGCCATGCCCCAGAGCCGCAAGCCTTACTGGACAATGCGATTGTCCTGGGTGTCGCCAAAGCCGTGTTGCCGAATTGGGCGGCAGCCCCACAGAAAACCGTGTTGACCGACATCTATCTCAAGACCGGCATTCCGCCGCAGCATGTGACAGGTGATGCCATCAAGGGCAATGCCAACGTGTGGCAGGATACGCTCGATGGGCGGATACCGGATGCCTACAAACAGGGGATTGAGGAGCCGCAGACAGGATTGACGCAGGCGCAGCGGACGGAAGCCTTGAAGCCTCGTCCGGTTGATGCCGAACCCTTGACACCAGAACAGCAGGCGCAGGCCCAAGCCTTCATGGCGCAGCCGTTTGCCGAGATCCCGCAAGCACCGAATGAACCGTCGCGTCCCACGCACATGAACTATAACCGCATCCAAACGACAGATGAGGCTGCACAGGCACTCTCACAGCTCTCGACCATCTATGAGGCCAAGATTCAAGAGCAACGGGGCGGGCAGAAATCGTGGGATAAGTCCCATCAAGAAGCAGCGACAGTGTTAGCGGATCTCCTCAAGTCAGACCCACAAACCGTCACCGCGTTCCTCAAGGGTGAGAAGGCCAGTTCATCGACCACCGCGCAACTGCTGGCTCGTAAGGAACTGGCACTTGGCTTTACGGAAGACCTGATGCGGTCGCGGGTGGCACTCGCGGCTAAGGGCGATGCCGCCACACCAGAGGAACTGACATCCTTCCTCTCACAGGTCGAGCGCGTGGCCAATGTCCAGTCGGCGTTTCTGGGACAACGGGCGGATGTAGCGCGGGCACTCAATGCCCTCAAATCCACAAAGCGGGAAGCGGATCGCTCGCAAGCCATCATTGACGCTGTGAATAGCTATGGCGGACCAGAGAACGTCTCGAAGCTCGTCAAGATGCTGGGGGAGTATGATAATCCGGCTCAGGCGGTCAAGTTTGCCAAAGATGCCATGAAGGCCACCACCTGGGAGCAAGTCGTGGAAGCGTGGAAAGCGGGGCTCGTCTCAGGGCTTCGCACGCATGAAGTGAACTTCCTCTCGACCAGCGCCTTTACCACGTTGCACCTGCCGACTGAAGCGTTGACCGCCGTCATTGGGGCTATCAGGGGTGGAGAGGATCGGGTACGGATGGCGGAGATTCCCGCTCGCATGATCGGGATGAGCAAGGGCTTCTATGACGGCATGACGGTTGCGGGCGCGATGTTGCGCACGGGTGAGAATATCTACGGTCCCAAGACAGAACAGTTTAGCCCAAAGATTCCAGGGATGGTGGGCGAGGTGGTACGCATCCCCTTCCGTGCCCTCGCTGCCGAGGACGCCATCCTCAAGTCCGTGAATGAACGGAGCGAACTCTACGCATTGGCCACACGCCAAGCCATTCAAGAAGGGCGGTCCATGCGCGAGGCTGACTTCTATGATCGTGTCCACGACCTCGCCACGAACCCGACAGAGGCGATGGCCTCCCAGGCGCATGATGCGGCCTTGCGGTATACCTTCAATAAACCGTTGGGTCCAGGCGGGAAATCATTTTCGCATGTCGTGAAAGAATGGCATCTCGAATGGATGTTCCCGTTTATTACGACGCCTGGGAACATCTTCAAAGAAACGGCTCGCATGACGCCAGGGCTGAATCTGGCGGTCAAGGAATGGCGAGCGGATTATGAAGCGGGGGGGATGCGCCGAGATCGGGCCTTAGCCGAGGTCGCCATTGGGCAAACCATCATGGCCGGGGTCATCGCTGCCGTCCTTAATGGCACCCTCACCGGGAACGGTCAGCCAGACAAACGGATGCGGGCGACGGATCGAGCCGCAGGATGGAAGCCCTATGCGATCAAGATAAATGGGCAGTATGTGGACGGCTATCTCAGGCTGGCTCCGATTGGCCCCTTGATTGGGATCGCGGCAGACAGTGCCGAGTTTCTGGAATACATGACGGAGGGGGAACGCGATCAATGGGCACGGATGTTGGCCTTTGCCTTTGCCTCGAATGTCACGAACCAAACCTTTATGACGGGAGCCACGAACTTTGTCAACGTGCTGCAAGACCCTAGTCGCTATGGGCAGAATTACTTGGAATCCTTGGCAGGCTCGGTGATTCCCGCTGCCGTTGGGCAAACCGCCGCCGATCTTGAACCGTTCCTGCGTGAAATGCACGGGATGCGCGATGCGATGATCGCCAGGATTCCAGGCATGCGAGAAGGGCTGATGCCGAAGAAAGACTTGTTTGGTCAACCGATTGCGTCTCCTGAACGGCTCTGGATCGGGAGTCCGTTTACCGTCTCAGCTACGTCTGTTGATAAGGTGCGTACCGAAGCGAGTCGAATCGGGTTTGCCACGCCAGATATTCCGAAATCCCTGGATGTCATTCCAGGAAAAGCCTTTGGCAAACTCGACAAGGTGCAACTGACGCCAGAGCAGAAAGACATCTTTGCGACCGCATCAGGGCAACTCGCCTATCAGGAATTATTCAAGATTGTGAACATCCCAGGATGGGACGCGCAACCGGCGATGATTCAGCGGCAGATTTACGAAAAGGTCTTCAAGGTGTCTCGTGATGTGGCGACTGCTCAGCTCCTCATGGGGACCGATCCCGCTGCGACCGAGCAGGCAGTTGATACGGTACGCAAAGCCCTGAGGGGACAACAATGACCACACGCATAGACAGCCAGGCACAAAATCCGTATATTCGCATGAATGAAAGGGTGGTGACACCTTGACGATCGCTTCAATACTCAATCGGATCTCCTACGATGGCAATGGGGCCACGACGGCCTTCCCCATCTCGTTCCCCTTTCAGCTCCAAACCGATCTCGTCGTCGTGGAAACGGTCATTGCTACCGGCGTCCAGACGACCAAGACGCTGACCACGCATTACACCATTTCTGGGACGACCGATACCCTGGGGTTCTATCCTAACGGTGGAACCGTGAACGCCGTGGTCGCCCCAGCCGCAACGGTACGCTGGACGATCTACCGTGATCCCACCCCCACGCAATCCACCGACCTCGTAGAAAATGATAGCCTCCCAGCCGAAAGTACTGAGGCGGCGTTGGACCGGCAGACCATGCTGATTCAGCGGGTCAGCGATTTGATTACACGGTCGCTGCATCAGCCGGACGGGGATGCGACCTCGGTGGGACTCTTGCCGTCGGCTGTTGCACGGGCGTTGAAATTCCTAAGTTTCGATGTGAGCGGCAACCCGATTGCGGCAGCAGGCACCTCCGCCGATCTCGGCCCAGTCTCTAGCTTTATCAACACCCTCCTGGACGATGCCGATGCACCCACCGCACGAGGAACGCTGGGCTTCTCAGACATTGCCGCTAAGGGCGATCTCCTCGTCGGAACTGCCAATGATACGATCGCCACGCTGCCAGTCGGCACTACCACAGGCCATGCGCTGATTGTTAATCCATCTGACTCAACGGGCCTCTCATGGGGGCCACGCGCCCAGGACAATCCCATCATCAACGGCACGCCTGAAGTTTGGCAGCGCGGGACGACGTTTGCTGCGATTGCGGCAGGAACGTCTAACTATACAGCGGATCGGTGGTATTACTACAGCCCCGCGTCAGCCGCCGTGGTCACGGTCAACCGCTCGACGAATGTGCCCACGGTGGCGCAGGCAGGGGTACTGTTTAATTACAGTCTTGAAATTGATGTCACAACCGCCGACGCTTCAGTTGCCGCCACAGACCATGCCCAACTGACGCATGTCATTGAAGGCTATAACTGGCGGCATTTTGCGCAACGTCAGTTCACGCTCTCCTTTTGGGCGATGTCGTCTAAGACCGGTATTCATAGCGTACAGTTCCGCAACAACGGTGTGGCTGGTTCGACCGCACGGTGTTTTGTGGGAGAGTACACGATCAACGTGGCCGATACGTGGGAAGCTAAGACGGTCACGGTCAGCGCCTCCCCGTCCGCAGGGACGTGGGATTACATTAACGGTTCAGGGGTGACGATCTCGTTTGGGCTGATGGGCGGGACCAATTTTCACGAGACACCAGGATCATGGGTCACGCCAGCGACCTCGTTCATGAAGGTGTCAAGCAATCAAGTCAACGTCCTCGACAACACCGCCAACTTCTTCCGCATCACGGGCGTCAAGATGGAGTTGGGCAGCGTGGCCACGCCGATCCAGTTTGTGCCGTTTGAGGTCGAGCTGGCGCGGGCGAAGCGGTACTATCAGAAGTCGTTTAGCTACGCAACAACTCCAGCACAAAACATTGGGACTGGCACCGGAGAATACGTGTTTCCTTCAACGGGGGCTGGTGCTGTCACTATTACAAGCCCGAGTATTGGCTTTGCTGTTGTGTTTCGCGCAACGCCAACTATGACTCTGTTTAATCCGCAGGCTACGAACGGACAGCTGCGAAATACCACAGACAGTGCAGACCTGACAACTGCGAACGCGAACGCGAACGACGCCTCGGTAGCATTTACCGGAACAGGAAACGCAGGGTTAGCGGTAGGAGAAGAAATACGTGTTCACTGGACCGCCGCTGCGGAACTCTAACCCATGCTGACGTGGTTGCTCATCACGATCCTGATTCTCACC
>ERZ1292625.4468-Hain-H41-01um-R1-4468-length-10459-cov-4_pt1 | contig 10459 bp, 11 predicted proteins | sample MGYA00564400_ERZ1292625 | MGnify/ENA primary metagenome ERZ1292625 (study PRJEB36523, sample SAMEA6512639) | groundwater metagenome | collected 2019-01-08 | study: AquaDiva: Metagenomics assemblies of 32 groundwater samples
CCGTTGGAACGAATCGGATAGATAGGTATTTCTGGAACCAATTCGATATTACCAACAGAAAGTATCTTTCGGCGTCAATAGACCCGATCAATAAAGTGGTCGCCTGGGCCTTTCCGGGAGCCGGCGCGACAAGCAATCTTCCCAATAGAATCATAATGTGCAAGTGGGACGAACTGAAATGGACGGAAGCCGTGATCGACACGGAATTGATCCTGGCGACCGAGACCCAAGGGTACACCCTCGATGGTTTGGACGTGCTGGGAACCGATATTGACAACGCCACGATATTCGATGAAAGCCTCGATTCGGAAAAGTGGCGCGGGCGCTCGTTCAGATTCGCGGCCTTCGATCAATCGCACAGGTTGAGTTATTTCACGGGCGCAACGTTGGCCGCGACCCTGGAAACGGGGGATATTCAACTCGCTCAAGGCCGACGCTCGCAGATCAATAACGTTCTTCCGCTAGTGGATGGAGGCGATGCGAGGGTTTCGATTGCATCGAGGCAACGGCTAAAAGATGCCGTGAGCTACGGAACGTCCTCGGACATGAATATCAACGGGATTTGTCCAGTCCGTTCCGAAGGAATATATCACCGATTTCGCGTCTCGCTTTCCGCCTCTACATCGTGGAGTCACTTGACGGGTCTTGGCGTCGATTACGTCGGCGGGGGGTTGCGATGATCTTCTCTCAAGGGCTGGACAACCCCATCGGCCTTGCCAAAGTTCCGCGAGGAGGCCCGTCTCCCCGGAAAACGGATGCCTTGCCCGACGTGCTGGAACTTATGAGAAAGTCCCCATTTCACAGGACGTGGAGCCAAGGCGACATCAAGCGCCTCATAATTCCGCCGATCCAACTTGGGCAGTTCTATCTTCTCCATGACGACAACGACGGCAAGCCCGACGGCTTCGTCACCTGGGCGTTCCTGACGCCGGAAGCCGCGAAGGGCTACATCGACAAGACGCGCAAAATCCAGCCCGAGGACTGGAACGCAGGGGATGATCTGTGGGTTATCGACATGGTGACGCCGCACGGGAACATGAAGGTGCTGAGAGCGGAGTTCGTCCGGCGCGCGCGCAAGGACAAATTACCCCTGCCGGGAAAATATATCAGGCGGAGCAAAGGCAGAAACGTCGTTTATAAAACCGAGAGCTTGGTGGACGACGATGATTAAAAACTTTTACGACGAGTACGAGGCTCGCCGCCTCTGCTTCGGCGGCGACGGCGGTGATGGTGGTGGGGCCGGCGGTCAATCAGGCGTCGGCAGCGGCGAACACGGGGATACCCTTGGCTCTGTAGATCAAAGTCCCATCGGCGCGCCTTCATCCTTTTTCAACGGTCTCATGTCCACGCTGACTAACGTGGACCTTAGCAAAGCCCATTCAACCGCCATAGCAGACGCCCCAGGCATGACCGCGCAGTTGGGCTTTGCGCCAAACACGGTCGGCAACGTCGCGGATGCGCTGACCCACGCATATTCGGCTGAGATGGGCAGAGGCGGGATGTTTGGCACAATAGGCACTATCGGGATGGGGCTGGCCGCAGAAATAGGGCAAGCGATGCTTGGGCAGCGCGGGCAGGAAAATTATACGCCGGCCGCTCAAGACATGGCGATCAACTCTCTTGTAGCCCAGGGCATGGCCCCGCAAGAAGCCGTCTCTGCCGTTCTCGGGCCAACAGGCAACCCTTCGCTATCCGATCTGGCTTCACTGACCGGATTTGATCCAATGACCCAAGCCGCCATAGGCTACATGAGCAGCGCGAAGGGTGCGGAGGCGATGTCCGTGGGAAGGGACAACCCCCCGGACAACCTCACGGAGATGGGAAATATTGGCTACGCTCCTGGGGTCGGCCCTGGCTTCACCAGCGTCTCCCTTGCTGACCCGAATAACCCTATGTCCCCGGAGGCCCAACCGCCGACCACCACCATGAGCCCCGTTGCCGCCGATAACCCAGAGATGACGTTCATGTCCCCGCAAGAGGCCATGATGCAGGCCACAGACCAAGAGATCCACGCTCAAGACCCGGCTGTCCCGTCGCGTATGTCTTTCGACCTCGGCGCGCTCCCTGGTTTAGCCATCAACACCGCGCTGGGCGTCGCGCCCGTCGTAGGCCCGGCCTTCACTCTGGGAAATATCGGCCTCACCGCGTTCGGAAAGCCGACCCTCGGACAGATGGCGGTAAACGCCATGACCGCGCCACCGGAGCCAGGGTACGGCACAGCCCCTTCATTGGGGCTAACCCCTGAGAACCCCACTACTACCATGGGGCCTAGTTCTCCTGGGCCCAGTTCTTCCTTAGGAGCCGACAGCGGCGGGGGTGGGGAATTGGGGAGAGCTTTCCCCAGCAGACCACTATCGAACGCCATAGGTCTTGGGGCACCAGATGCCTCTTCTGATTTCTTGTTCAGGCCGGGGAATTTGACGGCTGGGATAGCGCGGGGGTTCGAGGGGTGGGGATCGAATCCAACACCCGACATTCGGCATGTCGTCTCTCCGCTCAGGAATGTTTCCGCTCAACCTCAATTCCCAGGCTTTGCCGGAGCCCCCTGGACGCAAAATCATCCTTACTGGCAGGGGAATAAGTTCATGTTCGACAGAACTATGCCGCGTCCGGGCGTGAATTGGGGGATCTAATGCCCATTACAAGCCCAAGATCGAGTTTCCGTGGCCTCGCACCCATACCGCAGGATTTGCTCGATATTAGGGAATGGGCCGCGCAAATCGCATTCGTTCTTCGGCAGATTCAAGAGCGGATAAGGCTGTTCCAGATCGAGGTCGTGACCACGACGGCGAACTATACGATGGTGGACATCGATTCTCTTATCCTGGGAGACGCGACGACGGCCTCGATCACGGTAACCCTGCTAACGGCGGCGGGACGGGAAGGAAGGGATATTTACGTCAAGAAAATAGACACTTCCGATAACACCGTGACCATCGACGCCGAGGGAACGGAGACTTTGGACGGTTCGACAACGATTGTCCTCACTCAGCGAAACGCCGTCAGGGGATACAGATCGGACGGGACGAATTGGCGGCTGATTTCGGCGATTGGCAATGCGACCACGCTATGAACTTGATCTTAGTGGAATGGAACGACGCGCCGAAATACTGGATGCAGATAGAGAAGTGGGTGGAAAGTGCGCTGGAAAGCAGTCTCGGGTATCGGGCACCGGATATTCTGCTCAATATCGTCAAGGGAAAGATGCAGCTTTGGCTCGCGGAAGAAAATGGAATCCAGGCGTGCGCGGTAACTCAGCTTCTTCAGTATCCGAGAGCGCGGATATGCTCGGTTGTCGTGATCGCAGGCAAGGAAATGGACAACTGGATACACTTCGAGGCTGACGTGCTAAGGTGGGCCAAGGAAATGGGTTGCAAGGCAATCGAAGGCAAAGGACGAAAAGGATGGGAACGAAAAATGGCAGCGAGCGGGTACGTCCCGGTATTCGTCGTTTACCGGAAGGATATCCAATGATCGTGTTTTTCGTCGCGCCTGACGGCACAATCTGGCCCGTGAAACGAATCGTGGGCGGAAAGGGGGAAGACGACCCCGTCACTCAAACCTCTCAGACCAACACCGCCCCTTGGGCGGCGCAACAGCCCTTCCTCACAAAAGGTTTCGAGGAAGCAAAAAGACAATTTGAAGGGCCAAAGCCGGAATTTTATCCGAACGCAACGGTGGTTCCTTATTCTCCGGCGACCGAGACCTCTCTTGCGATCAAGGAAGCGCAAGCCCTCAGTCCGGATTCGCTCGTCTCCATGGCCGGGCGGGAGACGGGAAAGACTTTGGCAGGGGAGCATCTAGGGCCTAATAGTCCCGCGTACCAGGGAATGTTGAAGGGGATTTCGGATATCGTCATCCCTCAGACTGCTTCACAATTCGGGCAAGCGGGACGGGGAACTAGATCACCGGGATACGCCGAGGCTTTGGGGAGAGGAATCTCGACCGGAATGACCCCCTACCTATCGGCGGAACGGGGGAGAATGTTCGACGCCACGCAAACGGCCATGCCGGTTTCGCAGTATTCGCCAGATCTGTTGGCGCAAACTGGTGCCGCAAGAGAATTGCAAGCTCGGGATATCTTGCAAGAGGATATGAACAGGTTCAATTTCGGGCAGAACGTGGAAGCGAGTAAACTCGCCCGCTACATGCAGAACGTCGTCGGCGGAACCGGATCGACTTCCTCGGGAACCTCAACCCAGCCGTCGTTTTCCAACCCGCTTATGACTGGATTGGGGGCGGCTACTTCTGCCGCTTCCATAGGGAAATCGCTGTTCGGTAAAGCGGGCGGCGGCGGGATTTTGACAGGAAAATAACATGCCCCTGCTCGACAGATTTTTGAATCAACCGGACGCGGCCGAGAATCTCGGCTTGCTCGGAGCTTATCTCATGGCGGCCGGATCGAGGACAACCGATCCGGGCGCAAACAGCCGATTGACGGCGCAGGGGCTGGCTCAATACGCAACCGCCTTGAAGCAAAGCAGGCGAGACGAAGAACTTAAAAAACTCCGCCAAGCTCAAGTGGCGCGATTCGACGCGGAGACCGCCGAAAAGGAAAAACAATCTCGTATGCAAAACGAGAACATAGGGCTGCTTTACGGCCCGAGCGGGGCGTGGCGCAACCCTGATACGGGAGAAGTCCGTCCGCCGGAAGGGATGCTTAAGGGGATGGACCCGGCTACCGCCCAGGCGATGATCGGTCTTGAACAATCCGGGGTTGGAAAGGGCATGGCGGCGTATCTTGCATCGAAACAAAGAAAGCCTATTTCGGTTTCCCCCGGCAGCACGCTTGTTGACCAGAATACGGGACAGCCTGTTTACCAGAGTCCGCCGGACCAAGGCTCGCAGGGCGAGCGCATGATTAACGCGCTAGTCGCCTACAAAATGAAGAAAGCGAAAGGCAAGCCCACGACGCCAGAAGAGGACGAACAGGCCGCAGCGTATGATGCTTATATGGCGCGAGGCGGGTTTATGGCGACCGAACAGGGCATCGTCCAAGTGCCCGGAGTCTCGGTCTTGAAGCCGCCCACAGGGGGGCCAAGTCCTAACGCGCCGAAAGTCGTTATGCCGAAGGAATTGACAAGTGCCGAAAGGGCGAAAATACAAGAATCGGTGGGAAAACTAGACGAGACTTTCAAGCTTCTGGATGAAGCGGAGGCGTTGAGTGCTCCGACGACAACCGGAGCTATCGGGTGGGCTAACCGCAATGTCATGGAATTTATCCAAGGCACCGTTGCGCCTGGCTCTAAGCAACCATCAAGAGACCTAAGCACAGTCATAGCCAACTTGAAAGCGGCAAATTGGAAAGATATCGTCGGTTCCGGTCAACTTTCACCGGGAGATTATGCGTTCTTGAACAAGACCGTCGGCGATCTCAGCGTCAACTCCACCATGGGAGACGTGAAAAAAGCACTTGGTCTGGTACGTCGGCGTTTGGAACCAATCCGTGCACGAGAGGCGGGAAGGCTTGGACAACCTGGTTCTGAAAAGAGCACAGCACCAACGCGGTTGAGATTCGATGCGGAGGGGAATCCAATCCAATGATGGAAGCCGAACTCGCGGACGGCCGCATACTTGAATTCCCTGACGGAACAGACCCAACTGTTATTCAAGGGACGGTCAAGCGGGTACTGAAAGGTACGGGAGAAGGCATTGGTGGGCTTCCGATGCCCGTCAATGTCCAATCCCCGCGTCCTGGTTTTGGCGCTCACGAAACGATGGAGGCTCTTCAAGAACGCGAGGCGGGCGTCGATTATCTGTCCGGTACTCCTAATGCAATTTTCCGTGCTGGGTTCTCCCGCATGGACACCGAGGAAGAACGCGCGGCTTATCTCGACAAATTCGCCGGTTCTGGAAATTGGCGAGTCGATAATTATGGGAAACACCTTCTTAAACCCGAAGGACGGAAGCGACTGGGATTGCCGTCAGCGGACAAAGAAACCGCAATCGACGAGCAAAGCCTTAGCCGATATGACATTGCCGATGTGGCCGGAGCCGCTCCAAGCATGATCGGTGCGATTGGGGGGGGCATGAGGGCATCGCCGTATGGCATCATTCCCGGTCTTGCGGCGAGTTCTATCGGCGCGGCGGGTGGGAAATTGATCGACGAGGCTGTTGAATGGGCGCAGGGCTATCAACGTCAGGGAGCGGGAGAAGTATTGTCAGAAGCCGCTGGGGAAGGAGTGGCGGCGGGCGGGGGAGAAGGAGTCGTGCGCGGCTTGCGTCCTATAGGGCGTAAAATCCTTGGCCCGGCGACGACGCGGCAATTTTCTTGGTTCGATAAACAACCTCCCCTCCAATCCACGGTCGATCCTGCTCGTCTCAAATTGACCGATGAAGCCTTGAAAATGGGGGCTCGTCCCTCTATCGCTCAAGCGAGCGACAGACCGATAATCGGTCGCGCCGAGCGTATGCTGGACACGATCTTTGGCGATCCCCGCGCGGTGCGCAATCGTGACGCAATCATGAAACGCATGAAGGAATTGATAGAGGGCGCGGCCAAGGGACCGCCCGCTGTCACCACACCATCCACCGTAGGTCGGCAAGCGCAGGAAGCGATTACTAGAGAGCAGGCAAACCTTCGGGCCGTCTCCGACGCCTCGATGAAGCGCGTAGATGCTTTATTGGCCGAAACGAGAGGTAAAATTTCCGGGCGTCTCGGTCAAGCCATGGAACGGGGCGAGACCGGCGAGGAAGTTATCAGGAATCTTAGGGAAGCCCATGGTGTATTTAAGGAAGCGGCAGGGGCGAGGTACGCGAATTTCGACCGCATGATCGGGAAAAAACCCGTAGTGCCGACCGCCGATCTCAAGAACCAAGCCGTAATTATCGAACGCACGGCACCGAAAACGGAAGATGGGAAAATATCTGTTTTCCTTTCGCCGGAAACGAGAAAATTTCTTGCGGGCATACAAGAACTCCCGGAACTTATAACCGCGCAACAACTTAATTTCATTCGCACGACTCTCCGCGAGGCTGCTTATGACCATGAAATGCTCAAGGGCGTCGGAAAATATCATGTAGCGCGCCTGCGCGAAGCGGCGGACAAATCAATCGACAGGATCGCGTCGGAACGCGGCTTGGGCGGTATTCCCATGGCCCAGCGCCGTTCCGCCCTTAAATACCTGGATGAGACACGGAGTTGGTACGCGGAGAATATCTCGAAATTCGATAATGTTTACATAGGAAAATTGACGCGTGACGCTAAATCGGGCGGCGCAATAGACCCCGACGATGTTATGAACTTCATCGTAAAGCCCGGCAACCCCAGGCGAGTAAAGATGGTAAAAAACCTTGTCCCGCCGGAAACATGGAAGAAAGTCGAATCCAGATTATTCGATGACATGCAGGAACGGGCAACCGACCTCACGGGCGAATTCAACAGCGCCATTCTCAATCGTGAGATTAATAAACTCGGCAGCACTCTTGATAGCGTGTATGGGCGCGAGGCCGGAAAGATTCGTCTGTGGGCTAAGGAATTAGCCGCAAGGAACGGCAAGATCGACCCTTCTGATTTAGGGAAGGGGGATTTTGCCCGTGTTCTTGGCCGAGCCGTGGAACGGCAGAAGCAAACCGATGCCTTCGATGCACAATCCATGGTGAAGGAATGGACGGCTGGGAATTTCGATCCAGGCAAAGCGGCGCTTTCGTTAATGCGTCCAAACAATTCCAAGATGATCTCCCAGGCTAAGAATATTCTCGGCGAAAATTCACGGGAATTTCTGGAGCTTAGGGAACTGTCGATGGAACAACTGTTGAAACGAACGATCAGCAATACCGACGATCCCGTGAAGGCTGTTCTGTCCGGGGCTCCGCTCAAGAAAGCGATGGAAGAAATTGGCGACGATTCGTTGCGCGCGATGTTCGGCCCCGCACTTACGTCCGAACTCAAACAATTCGCAAACGTCACGCATTTCCTGACTCAATCCAAGACCGCCGTGTCCGGTGGACTCGTCGCCGCCAACATCGCCCTTCACCCGGTAGCAAACTTGGGGATTCTCGCCAAATTGTTCGCTTTTCGCAAGCTCTTGGCGACCGAAGGCGCGATCAAATACTTTACCCATGGCCTCAAAGCTCCCGGAACACGGACGGCGACGGAAGGAATGTCGAGAGTCGTCAGTCAAATCGTTTCTCAAATCCCGGAATCCCACAAGGCTGGCGGGCTCGATTTTGGATATGGAGCGGAGGAATAGACTATGGCTGAAATTCATGACCTCGCCGTTGTAGACGCCTCAAACACAGCCCGCTTTCCAGAAAATCAAGCCCCGTCCACAGTTAATAATGGAGCCAGGGCGCTTGAGGGCCTCCTTGCGCGGTATTTTTTCGACAACGATACTTCGGTTGTTGCGACTCTTTCCGGTTCATTGATAACGATAACGGCGAACCGCGATTCTTTGACCCTGACCCTGACGACCTCCAACTACGTCGCCAACTTCATGCAGGCGTTCACGATGGGCTCGGTGGCGAACACCGGCCCGGTGCGAGTGACCATCGACGCAGTTGGGCCGATTGAGCTTCGGGACAATTCTGGCGTATCGCTCACTTCCTCCGCGCTTCTGGCGGGAACGCGGTGCTTGATCGTCAAGGATGGCACGAACAATTATTTCCGTCTGCTTTATCCGATTACGGCGATAACTATCGGATTGGGAGTTGGCGGTTCTCCGCAATTTGCCGAAGTTAATATCGGTCATGCCACCGACACAACCGTTACCCGCTCCGCCGCTGGTGTTCTCGCGGTAGAAGGAAACATTATCCCCCACGTTGCGCGGGCGAATACTTATACCGCGACCCAATCCGTCGCCGTGACGGCGCTGACTAGCTCCGCCGCTTCCATCGCGGTCAATCTTGCGCTCGGCAACAATTTCTCCCACACTTTTACCGAGAACACGACGCTCGCCAACCCGAGCAACATCGTCGCCGGAACGAGCGGGCAGATCGCCTTTACCCAGGATGCAGGCACGGCCAGGACTCTGGCTTATGGCTCCGCTTGGGATTTCGCGGGCGGTACTGCGCCGACCGTATCCACCGGGCTATCCGCACGCGACACGCTATTCTGGTACGCGCGCACAACCGCGATCATTGAAGCCGTTCTGCTGAAGAATTGGAGCTAATAGTGTTGCTGCCGAAGAAATCCATCGTCCACGTTCCGGCGAACGCTCTAGATCGGTTCGGGAACCTTCGTCTCCGGGGCGGCCTGTTCGGCTCTTTGATGATGGGACAATCCGCGGAAGAGGTCATTCTCGACAGCTATTCCGAAACGAACGTCAGCGCCTATGCCAAGCAATACGCGGGTTTCAACGAGAACGTGGGCCAAGCCCTCAACCTTCCCGCAGCTAAAACCCTGACTGCCGCCGAGTTTTATCTGCGAAAGACAGGTTCACCGACCGGCACGGTGACGGTGCGTTTGAAAGCCGCGACCGGCACAGTCGGGACTGACGCGACGCCGACCGGCGCGGCGCTGGCCTCTGGCACGTTCGACATCTCGACGCTCACAGCTTCCGGGCAATGGATCAAGACGACCTTTTCAACGCCTTATTCCGCTGCCTCGGGCGATTATGCTATTGAAACTGTCTATACCGGCGGAGCGTCAGGAACGGATTTGGAGGTAGGCCGCGACGAAAGCTCGCCTACGCACGCTGGTAATGCCTTCTACGCGACGACCGACGGCGGAGCCTACGCCGGCCAGAGTACGGTCGATTATGCGTTCCGGCTGTACGGTTACTAATTGGAGTGAAGCAAATGACTTGGATTTATGACGGCAATCTTACCAATCCAATTGAGGACAATGCGCCGTTCAAGGGCGCTGACGGAACAAAGTATCCCGGCAATTGGGACAGGGCCGCCGTTGCGGGAATGGTGAAAGTTGCCGAAACCTCACGCCCCGACGACAACTTGAACGTCGTGACCGGCAGCAAAGTCGAGATGGTGAATGGCGCTCCGACCCGAGCATGGATTTACACACCGCGCACCGCCGAGGATTTGAAGAACCGCGCCAACGCCCCGATCCAGGCGCAGATCGTCGCCAAGGAACGGCTGACCGACCGGCGAGTGCGAGAGATGGTCCTGCGATGGGCCAAGAGCGCGTTACCTGCCGATGATGCAGACAGAACGGCATTGGAAGCGCGGGAAGCCGAGTTCGCCGCGCTCCGGGCGCAGTTACAATGAGCGCCGTGGTCCGCCTCGACGACTACCGCCCGCCAGTTCCTGGGGTGGCCGGGCTTTATCTCAACGCCTGGGTTCGCATCTGGTCCGGGCTGATGATGCTGGCGGCGATCCCATTGGCCGCGTTCATAAGGGGGAGACGATGAGCGAATCATTCAACCGAAGAACACAGGACGTTGAGGTCGCTCGTCTTTCGGTCAGGGTCGATGATCTGGACTCCCATGTGCAAGAGCTTAGAACGGATGTTAAATCCCTTCTGGCTTTGGCTAATCAAACCAAGGGGGGATGGAAGGTTATT
>ERZ1292625.3194-Hain-H41-01um-R1-3194-length-13711-cov-4_pt1 | contig 10452 bp, 15 predicted proteins | sample MGYA00564400_ERZ1292625 | MGnify/ENA primary metagenome ERZ1292625 (study PRJEB36523, sample SAMEA6512639) | groundwater metagenome | collected 2019-01-08 | study: AquaDiva: Metagenomics assemblies of 32 groundwater samples
GCTGATAGGGTTTCTTTAATTATCATGGTTTTTCGACCTTTAGATGTAATTCATTGGAAAGATTTTTCTTAGAATCCAATAAAGAATTTTTTTCATTGTTTAGTTACTTGTTTAAGCTCGACCTTTATATTTATTTCACTACATAACTTTTGCCATTTTTCTATGCCTTTTCTGTTGATTTTTTTAATCCTCTGATCGTTGTATTCTTCATACGGCTCCATAAAATTATTAAACTCTTCCAGGCCGTATAGATCATGGCAGAGGCAATCGCAAAGTCCGTTTGCTTTCATTCGTACTTCGGACATGCACACACCGCTCGTGTGTATGTTTGGTATACAGGCGCATTGGTTATGAATCTTTTTCATGTTCAGTTACATTATACACCTGTGCTAAATCGTGTCAAGTGTGGATAGTTTATGTAGCATTTATTTTGATAATTCTCTTATATATCTTGCTACTGTTCCGAATGGCATATCCAACATTTTACCAATTTCTCGAACGCTAAAGCCTTTGCGCTTTAAGTATAGACAATTTTTTTTACGCGCGATGATTCTTTTTTGTTTTTCGGGTGTATATTTTCCCATGTGTACATTATAGCAAAGTGCCATATCGTGTCAATGGGGGAGTCCCCTACCCTATCGCTTGCCTCACTTTTTTGGCTTAATCATTCCAAAAGTAGTGACACCTACGGAGTGGGGGATAGGGAGTTGGGGATAAGTTCAAAATTGACTTGTGTTCTAAAAAATGCTATGATGAGTATTATGGAAGATAATGATAAATGTAAAAATATAAACGGCCATGAGTTCAGGTTTAAGTATCACGGAAAAGGGAACGGATTAGATTTATATTATTGTGTGTTTTGCTTAGAGATATACGAGGAAGCAACGAATGACGTTCCTTTGTATGCCTTAGATGATGGAGAAGTAGAAACGGTAATATAATTTAAGTGTGTGATAGAAAATATTGCTAAAATTGTACTTATTCTTTTTCTGTTAGTAGAAATTGTAATTGTATTGCGTTATGGGTATGGCGTGAAATGGCATATGAAAAATCATGGAGAAAAAACAAAAATCAGGAATAAATCAACCCATAATATGTAAAAGGTGTAAGAAAAAAGTAGGATATGTAAGAATCAAGTCACGTCTGAGATGGAGAACGATCAGGTGGGCCATAGGTATTGCATTTACATTTGAGTTAATAGCGAATATAGTAGTTTACTTGTTGTTTGAAATATGAACACACTTACTGAGAAAAGTAAAGAGAAGGCAAAGCAGAAAGAAGCTAAATTAAGCAACGGGAACACAAGAGAAGCATTGATTGCGAGGTTGCCTATTCCTGGTCCCGGCGGTCCGAAGTTAACAGAAGAACAAAAGATTATTAGGAGACAAGTTAAAAAATATCTTAAAAAATATGAAGAAGGATTGCTTGCTCAACTTCCTGAATTATCACCTAAATTAGTTAGTGAGGCAAAGAAAGGTAATATGCAAGCATTCGATCAGATTCACAAGATAGTAGGTGCATATAAAAAAGAAAATTCAGGACCAGTTATACCGATTCAGATAAACTTTCAAAATGATAAAGCTAACTTCCAATGAGATACAAGGATTTTATCGAAACGTACTTTCTTATCGATGAGCCCAAAAGTGGTAAGTTGATTCCTTTCCAATTCCGTGTTGTTCAGCAAAAGTATTACAATGAGCTTATCCAGGATTACGATATTGAAAAACAAGGCATACAAACCCCCACGCGAGAGATTATCTTAAAAGCCCGACGTGAGGGATTCAGTTCTTTGATACTTGCATTATTCGCCGTTGACGATTTGATGAATGATAATCCTACGGAGAGTCTGGTAATATCTTACCGGGACGACGCGACCCAAACATTTAGAAGAAGATATAGAAATTATGTCCTAAGTTACGGAGCGCGCAAGTTTGGATATTCAGTAGAGCAAATTCAAGACAATCCCGAAATATTAGATCAAGTAGCCAAACAGATATTTTCCGTAGATAGCACAGAGTTTGAATTAAGACATAACAAAGCTCATTTCTATTGTGGAACGGCTTCCGCAAGAGTAGGAGGCCGGGGAGGAGTTGTTCAAAAGCTTTTATTTTCTGAAGCTGGATTCTATCCTGATAAAAGGGAAATGCGAGCCAAAGAAATTATTGAAGGCACTTCTCAGCAAGTAGACAAAGGAAGCGGTTGGATATTTGTGGAGAGTACAGCTAATGGCGATCTAAACCATTACGCCAAGATGTGGGAACAGGCAGAGAGAGGGGAATCAAGATATAAGGCCCGTTTCTATGGCTGGAAGGAGTTTTACACAGACGATCAGTTTGAGATCATAAAGAGTGAGTTTACCGATAAGCGAATGATCCCGCAGGAATACCCCCTAACCGCAAAGGAAGCGTTTCTTTCTTCTGGGGATAGGTTCTTCGATCCTGACATAAGTACAAATATTCGGTCAGAAGAACCCAAGCAAGTATTAGGAGAATGGAAATACTACGAAGATTTCAAGGCAGGGCATAGGTACGTTGGTGCCGCGGATGTATCAGAGGGTGTAGGGAGGCATAATTCTACTGTTGTCATTATAGACTTTGATTATAAAAAGGAAATTGACGGGAGACTATTTAACAAACCAAAGGTAGTAGCAGTGTACGCGAGTAACCGGATAGCTCCCGATCTATTCGCCCATGAGATAAAAAGTGGGGGACAAAGATATGGTAACTGCATCATAGCACCTGAAAGGAATAATCATGGCTTTGCAACCTTAACAGTTCTGAAAGATATTTATTTTAATATCTACAAAGATGAAAAAGATAAACTAGGCTGGCAGACAACGTATGCTTCTAAGCCTAAAATGATGCACGAACTCAGAAGCGCAGTACACGAAGATTTAATAGATATATCGGACGAAGCTCTAAAACGTGAGATAATAAGTATGCCATCTTCTGATTTGAATGTCGCAAACGTGGATGAGGAGGATGAGACAACGGGACATTATGACAGGGTTATAGCTTTGGCGATAGCATGGCAGATGAGGTCCCTGGCTATGCCTACGCAGGTTTATGAGATGAAAGATGACGAACCTGATCAATTTGATAAGTATGCAGGGTTTAGTGATGCGTTTTGACATGTGCGGGCAGTCTTCTGCCGCTCAGACCGGGTAGCTTTCCCTCAATTGAGCTACCCGCACATGCCAAAGAGTCCTCTCTTAGAAAAGGAAAAAGCAATCGATCAAGTAAAATACTCTGATACAGAGCAGGAGTATTTGTCGTCTCTCCGTACGAGAATGGAAGAAGCCCGTGATATGCGAGATAGGGAGCATGATGAGTTTGATGGAATGACATACTCGAAGAATTACGAGGTGAATGAACAATTCGCCAATACTTTTATTGCTCCTAAAAAAAACAAGGAGGATACCAACTTCCAATCCGGAACCGTGAGGCAGAAGTTGTTTGCTGTTTTGGCTTCTCTGGTGAATCTTAACCTTACAGGTGATATATCCGCTTTCGATAAAGATGGTCTTGAAATTCAGCAGTTGGGAGATGCAATGGAAGATGTTGTACTCAAGACTAAAGACTTAGACAATGATGAAGAGAAGAAATATATACGTCAATATGAACTCTTAAAACATGGTACGGTTTTTGTAGAGGAGATGTGGGATGAAAAGGATAAAGTAGAGAAAAAGTTAAAAGGAAAGTTTAATGGCAAGTTAGCTGTAAAGTGGGAAACAAAAATAAAGAAAGCATTTTCCCGCCCGACAAGAAATATAATTCCAGGACTTAATGTGTATTTAGGAGATATAACCAAGTATGATATCTCGGACCAGCCTTTTATATTCACAGTTGATGTCAAGCCTTACGAAGAAGCGAAAAGGATTTTTGAAAAATGGGATAGGTGGAAGAACGTCCCTAGGAAATTGGCAAATTTCGAACCCAACGAAGCGGTAGGAACGTTTAACCCTAACTGGAGACTTCTTGAAGTAGAAAGCGATCAAGTAGAGATCATACGTTATCAAGACAAGCATAATAATGAATTCGGTCTTATACTGAATGGGGTCTTGATGACTCCCATAGGCCTTCCTCTTCCATGGGGGTACGAGGAATACAATATCGCTCAACAGAATCTTGAACCTATAAATGCGAAGTTTGCATATGGGAAGTCGTTAGTCTCAAGAACTCGAAATAAAGTTGCTTTGCTGGATGAAATGATGCGCCTTGCGGTGCTAAAGACTCAGAAGTCTTTTATGCCACCGTATCTTAATATCTCAGGACGAATCTTATCTAATAGGGTTTTAATGCCGGGTAAGATAAGCTACGGTATACAACCCGGAACTCTTGCTCCGATAAACGATAAAGAAGCTGAAGGACTTACAAATGCAGAATTAGCAATGATTAAAGAAATGCAAGAGAGTATCAATTTTGAAACAGTTTCTCCTGTATTCCAGGGTCAGCAGGCGGAAGGGGACCCAACTGCAACGGAAATTGTAGAACTCCAACGACAAGCTAAATTAATTTTAGGCCTTACGGTATTTGCAATGTCCATGCTTGAGTGGAAATTAGAATGGCTCCGGTTGGATAACATTCTGGTAAATTGGTTTGAACCGGAAGATCAGGTCGTGGATAATGCAAGAAACGTTCTTAAAAGCAGGTTTAGAAAAGTAAGCGTACCCAGAACCATCGAAGGAGAAGGAGAGGGACAGAGGATTGTCGTACCTACGAATCGTATTCCGTCTTCAGAGGCAATAATGAGGGCTGAAGATGCAATAAGCAAGGAACAAGGCAAGCCGATACGTCTTTTGTTCTTAAATCCTGAAGAAATAAAAAGTTCCAAGTTAATCTGGCAGATTGTTGTAAGGCCTCAAGAGAGAGTAACAAGCGAGTTAGGGAAGCTGATGTTCAGGGCTGAGATGGCAGATGCACAGGCTTTCGGTCCCCTTTTGAACTTTGATTATTTGGCCCAAAAGTTTTCTATCGTATGGGAGGAGAATCATAGAAAGATGTTCAAGACTACTCAAGAGTTACAGCAAGAACAAATCATGCAAGCGCAAATTCAACAAGCAACTGCACAAACTGGACAAAAGGTAACTCCACAAAATGTTTGATATAAACGAAGATTCATTGAAACTTTTACGACATCAGTTAGCAAGTATTGATCTTGGAGATATAGAGAAGGAAGAGATGTCCGAGGCGGAAACGAAAGAATACAACGCCTCAATCAGCGCGGTATTCCCCCGGATTGAGAAAGACATTAAGAAGTTTTTGCATGAGCAGCTTCTATTCGCAGCCAATCAATCAAACAGTTGGGAACAAGTTATCTTCGCGAGAGGAACGTATAACGGAATGAATTTATTACTAGATCACTGGCGAAGTGCTTTTGCACAACATAACGAACGGATCAAAAATGAGGGAGATGATAAAAATTTTGACCGTAATAAGACTATAGGAGAAATGGAGTAAAGGTCGTGAGTGGCTAAATTAGCTCGGCTCGTGGAGCCGTTAAATCTACGTAAGCTATAATTAACTATTCACATATATGTCAAAAACAATAACAGATTCCAGCGGTGAATCGATAGAAGTTTTCACATCTGAAGAATTAGAACAGCAGAAGGAAGAAGCTCTTGAGAAATACAAAGAAGAGAATCCAGATAAAAGCGAAGAGATGGGAGATCTCCAAAAAGAGTTAGAAGAAACGAAATCGAAGCAGGAAGAGCTTCAAAAGCAATTAGACGGAGAGCTGGACAAAGATAAAAACTTTGCTAACCTTCGTAAGCAAAAACAGGAAGCGGAGGATAGAACGAAAAACCTTGAGAAGCAGATAGATGAGAAAGTGGACAAAGCAAAAAATGAAATCTTAGAGTCTAACGTAAAGGGTTACTACGAAGACCAACTTATCGAACTGGCAGAAGATGATAAAGAGCTTAAAAAGAAAATAGAGTTCCATTACAACCGCATAAAGGATACAGCAAGCACCAAAGAAGAGGTCTCAAAGAAACTTCGCGATTCATGGATTCTTGCAACAGCAGGTGAAAGTAGAGGAATAGGTACGGTATTCTCTTCGGGAGGAGTTTCGGGAGTAAAGAGTAGGACAGTTAAAAACTTTTCTCCAGAGGAGAAGGAGCTTGCTCGGAAGCTAGCCCGAGCAGGGGGCTTGGCGTTCACCGAGGATGATCTTAAATAAGTAAAACAATTATGCCAAAACAAAAAAAACAAAAACAAGAAGATAACCCTGAATCCGAAATTCCTGTATCTATTGAGCCAAATCCTCATCCTTCCGTAGCTGAGTTATTCAAAAAAGTAGAACAGCTTGAAAAGGATAATGCCATGCTCAAGGCAGTGGCGGATAAGGGTAGGGTGTTCAATTACGAGAATAAGACTACCGGCAAGAAGGCAATGTTCGTTAGTCTATCCGTATATGACGGTAGGATAATCGTGGGCTGGAGAACCCTAAAAGATACTTTAGTTAAAAATCCCACAACTGGACTGACAGTAGGAGAGGAACAGGAATATGAATTACTTCTCATGGATGGGGAAGGAGGGATAAAAAAAATGACTGTAAATGGCTATCCTAGATTTTCTGAAGTACGGTATGCAGAACGCATCCAAGTAAAGGTTGTTGGTAGAAAGGAAGACGAAAATGGGAACTTTACTTACACCGTTCAATTACCCGATGGTAGGGAGATTGATCTTGAAAGTCGGTTTCTTAATTAGATGGATTACGCGGGTAAATACATCGGAGAAAAACAAATAAAAGAAGTGGTGAAGTCAGGGGAGAAATTTTTCCCAGCGGTAGAACCGTTTTCTGTGGAGTACATGGATGGCACGAAAGAAATATATTCTCCTTTTTTGATAGAGTACGTTATTTCGGATGAACCGTGTGATGTATCAGAATTGAGAGATAAAAGACTGCAACCGATTGTGAAGCAAGTCTTGACTGTAATAAGAGATTGGGGATTGAAGCTGAACGAACTCTCGCCGCTTTCTATCCTTCTTAACCAGTCAATAGATTTCAACCACGCTCAGGCATTGAATTTCCTTTGGGGTAAGTACATGGCTAAACCTCTTTCTCCCGAAAATGTTGATATGTTGACAATAGATAAAGTCTTAAGAGATGCAGAAAATGCAGGAGATAAAAGAAATGCAGGAGACAAAACAACATAGGTTTGATGCAAGTGATACGGCTATAAAGATAATGACTCTTCATCCTACGGAAATGAATCTGTTATATGCGTTGCGGAATAATTGGCGGTATGGTGAGGTGGTAATAATAATGAGGGATGGATTACCATACCGCCTGAAGAAGGTTGAAATATTTGAGGATTTGAATACATAACTATTCACATCTTGAAAAGATATTGAAATTGTGCTATAGTGGAAATCAACATAGATAGGTTCGTCTTAAGACGACTTAAGACAAATCTAAGATAAACCGTGTGGTTCCGTAAGAACCAAAGGTCCACTTATTCAAGCGACCCATTCACATTTTTTTGTGGTGGGTCGTTTTCGTAGGTATACGTTAAATACCATGATTATAATTAAATAGTACACTACAATGGCATTTATTAGACATCGCGGAAAGACAAAGGTTATGTACTTTGAAGGCGATACAGCCAAAGAAGTGCGTAATGGAGGTATCGTGGGATTGACGGATTCAGGAACTGTTGAACCTCTTGGCAATGATTCCTTGGACAAACCGTTAGGAATTGCCCGGAGGAATGATACCGTTACTGACTCTTCATTGGTCCCCGTAGAAGTTCCTGTAGAGGAATATGTCGAGTGGTTAATCGACCTTGACTCTGACGGTGGTGCTTTGGATTCTGACATCGGTCAGCTTATCGCAGTAGACACCACTGGAGGCGCAAGTGTAAACGCGGGAGACTCCGCAGGTATGCGAGCAGATGTGAGCGATGTAACCTTCCCGACTATTCTTGTTACAGGAAGGGTAAGCGCAACTCAGATTATTGGAGTTATAGCAAAGAGAGCGGGAACTCTTATTCCCGACACAGGTACAATTACTTAACATTACTTAACATTAATTAGTTCCATTAGTTGAATACAGTGGTCCCAGCATTGGATACCGTAAGGTCAGGCCAATGGGGTTGGAAAAATTAGTGGTGCAAAAACATGGAACTATCAAGCGTATCACTCGGAGTCTTCACTCGTTTGGCTGGCGTGATATTTGACAAAGTCCTTTCGGCAGTAGCTCAAAACGCCCGCAATTCAGGAATCTTCCAAGTAGAAGATATTCCTGCAAACAGTGGTGAGACACGAGATTATACGGAGATTGACCTTGAACTTTATACATCAGATAAAGAACAAGGTGACCAGTCGGCCCGAGCAAGGGTCCAGCTTGGTTACAATAAACTTGTCACAGTAAGGCGATCTTCGTTGGATATTGGAATCACCTACGAAATGAGGCGATTCAACAAATATCCTGAGGTAGTTAGACGGCTTACGAATCTTGCTCAGACACCAGCAAATCGTCTTGAGCTTGATTTAAGCCATAGGTTAGGATTCGGTACGGCTACGACTTACACTAATAAGGATGGTGCTGTGCTCGATATTAGTACAGGGGATACCTTGGCTCTTTGGAGTACAGTCCACACCTTGACAGGAAGTGCAGCCACGTATCGAAGTCGATTAGCTGGAAACCCACAGCTCTCTAAGGGAGCATTGGAAGGTATGGAAAGACTTGTCACCGAAGAGACTCTAAATAACTTCGGCCAGAAAGTATCCGTACCGTTTGACATTCTTTGGACGACTGATAATCCGGCGACTGTAAATACTGCACTTGAATACCTCAGGTCAGTAGCGGCTCCTGACTTTGCTAACAGTGGCGTAACAAACGTCTACAAGGGAAAGTACAAGCATGTTATTCTTCCACTTGTTCCTACAACCGCAGCCGGAGCAATAGATGCAACAAAGCGACTTTTCTGGGGGATTTCATCCTCAATGATGTCGGATGCACATCTGGGTATCTGGGAAGCTCCTCATTTGAAAAGTCCTTCGGACTTGAATGCAGGGGAAGAGTTTAGTACGGATGACTGGAACTTCGGAGTACGCGCGGGATGGGGGATTGGAATTGTAACAGGAAGAGCGCATCGCTTCAGCTCGGGTGACGCTACAGCGTAGATAAAGACCGTTGTAAGGGCTGCTGTTGTAAAAGGCAGCAGCCCGCGAAGACGGTGTCGGCTAAAGGGCGACATTAAAAACCCTAAAGCAAAGGTCGAGGAAATTAAAAAGTATAAATCATTATGCTAGAAAATCAACTTTCGAGATATGGGGCTATCACGAGGGAAATCCCTTATTTAGCTCCTGGTGCAAAGGTTTTCTTGGTTTCTGACTCAGACGATACAACCGTCGGCCCTCTCAATTTGGGTGCTGAGTTTCCAGTTGATAAAGATGGTATAGCACGTGTCTATACCACCATTCAGGCAGCATCAAACGCCGCTGCTGCAAACCGTGGGGATGTGGCAGCGGTTCTTCCCGGATATGATCACACCTTGGCAAGAAATGATACTTGGAGTACTGCTGGTATTCACATTATTGGGATTGGTGCTGCACAAAACAGACCAACGCTTCGTTTTGGGGCAGCTACTGATCAGATAGATGTGGCGGCAAACTACGTACACATCAAGGGTCTACGGTTTCTTGCTGACGCTGATTCAGTTACTATTGGTCTTGATTTAGACACTGGTTTCGGTGGATCTCACGTTGAGAATTGTGTGTTTGACTGGGATAGTAACGCTCAAAACTTCGTGACAATGCTCCGAAACGGTCAGGATAATGTGGTTATTAACGATAACCAGTTCCGAGCAGAAGATACGGCTGGTACTCAAGTTGGAATACTGTTAAGGCAGGGACTTTACCCGACCATTAAAGATAATTTCTTCTATGGTCAGTTTGACTCTGTGGGTAGTGCTGCTGCTACTGCGGCCGGGGCTATTGTTACCGATACCACTGGGGTCGTTTCTTCCGGTATACGTATTGAAGACAATACGATTGTAAGTTCAGATACTGCTGCTGCTTTGCTCATTAACATTGACGGGGCATTAGCTCATCGGGGTATTGCAGTAGGTAATAAGCTAGCAACATACGATACCGCAACTGCGGACACTGCACAGGTGGCTTTTGGTTCGGTATTGGCTCTCAATAATCAGATGATTACTAGAGACTCCGATGTTCAGCAATCAATCGTAAGTACCCGTCTTATGCGTGGCGTTCTTGACTCTGGATAACCTTTTGGAAGGTTACTTTGCCCGTCTGGGCAAAGATAAACTTCTAAAAGGTCTAATTAAAGTAAAAACTATGTTTAGAAAAAAAGAGAAATCAAAAGTAAAAAGGATTGTAAAACAGAAAAAGATAGTGGAATTGAAAATACCATCAAAAGTAATAAAAAAGGTCTCTTGGCAGGCTTCTGAAAAGATATCTGAACCAGAGAAACCTAAAGAGG
>ERZ1292625.4470-Hain-H41-01um-R1-4470-length-10450-cov-9_pt1 | contig 10450 bp, 22 predicted proteins | sample MGYA00564400_ERZ1292625 | MGnify/ENA primary metagenome ERZ1292625 (study PRJEB36523, sample SAMEA6512639) | groundwater metagenome | collected 2019-01-08 | study: AquaDiva: Metagenomics assemblies of 32 groundwater samples
GACGACGAGGCCGGCGAGGAAGGACGCTCGACCTCGACGACGCGGGCGCCGCGACTCCGGCGCCAGCGATGCCGGCGACCGATCCCGCGGCCGCCGCCGCGCGCGCACTCGGCGACGATGCGACGGCGACGCCGCGGCGATCGGGCCGCGGTGGACGCCGGACCGGCGCCGGGCGACCGCGCGGCGCGCGCACTCGAAGCGCGGCCCCCGCCGCGGCGCCGCCCGCGGAGCCCGAGCCCCCGCGCGGCGATCCGTTCGCGCCGATCGGTGACGCCGAGCTGCGCGGCACCGCGGGGCTGCTGCGGATCGCGTGGCGGATGCTCGGCACGCGCCTGCGCCGGCGCCCGCTCACGGACGAAGAATCAGTCGAGCTGGCGAGTGCGGCGATCCCGGTGCTGCGCAAGTACGGCGCGACCTTCGATGCCTGGGCGGCCGAGCTGTCGCTCGCGGTCACCGTGATCGGACTGTGGAACGTGACCGAGCTCGAGGTGGTCGAAGTCGCGCGCGACGTCGACCAGGACCCGAAGCCGGCGCCGGCGGCCTGACGTCGTGGCGCAGAATCTCGTGCTCGTGGTGCTCGGTCGCAAGGGCTCCGGCAAGAGCACGCTGGTGCGCGAGGTGATCCGCGAGTTCGATCGCGTCGTGATCCTCGACTACATCGGCGAGTACGGCGCCGAGGTGAACGCGCGCGTGATCGAGGGCTTCGAGGCGTGCGTGCACGAGCTGGTCGAGAACGCGAAGCGGCCGCGGTTCCGGCTCTCACTGCGCGTGGTGGACACCGACGAGGCGTTGCGCGTGCTGTCGGTCGCCTACGAGCTGCCGCGCACGCTGCTGGTGGTCGAAGAGGCGAGTGTCTATTGCACGCCGCAGTCGCTTCCGGTCGAGGTGGCGAGGTTCGTCCGCTTCGGCCGTCACCGCGAGATCAGCCAGGTCTACGTCGCGCAGCGGCCGAGCATGCTGCACCGCGACATTACCTCGCAGGCCGATGTGATCGTGAGCTTCCGCCAGCACGAGCAGCGCGACGTCGACTACCTGCGCGGCATCATGGGCGAAGAGGCGGAGCGCGTCCGCACGCTCGGCGACTACGCGATCGTCGCCGGCGTGAACCTCGAGAAGGCACCGCTCGCGGTGCTCGCGCGGCTCAAGTCGTGAGCGCGGCGAGCCGCTGGTGGGACATGCTCGACCAGGACGAGCGCGAGCGCGTGCGCGAGTGGCTGTCACGCAACCCGCCGCCGCGTGTCTGGCGTGGCTCGCACATCGAGTGGGCCTACACGGAAGGGCCGGACCCGAGCGACTGGTGAAAAGGCCCTTGACAGCCTCCACGGATCGTTAGAATAGATCGCGGCAACAGTCCGCGTGGCAGCGGGCACCAACAGCGAGCACGCCGGACGGGGCGGAGCGAGCCCCGTCCGGCCGCTCGCCCACCAGGAGGACCGCCGTGAAGATGAATCCGTGGATCCGTGCGCTGCTGGTCTCGATCGTCGCGATGGCGCTCGTCGAGCGCATCGAGCCGCTGCGGAAGCTCGTCAAGGGCGCGTGACCGCTCGGCGGCCACCAGCGACGCGAGGGGACAACCGATGCTGAACGTGCTGGAGATCGGGCGGCGCGCGGGCCGCCAGTCGAAGCGAGTCGGGTCGATCGCGTTCGATCAGAACAACACCAAGACGATCAAGCTCGAGCCGTCCGCGATCGCGCGCTACCTGTACCTGCGCCTGTCGGGCTCGATGAACATCTCGGTCGGGGGTACGGCGAACTTCGAGAGCCCGCTCGGGCTCCTGAAGAACCTCAAACTGACGGTCAACGGCGGCAAGACGCTGTGGACCGGCTCCGGCCGCGATCTCTACCAGTGGGCGCACCACCTCTACGGCAAGGTGGGCGAGCTGGTGGCGCCGAGCGGCACCGGCGCGGCGGTCGCGATCGCCGCGGCGATCAAGATCCCGTTCGAGGCGCTGCGCCTGATGCAGCCGCAGGACTCGCTGTGGGACATGCGTCCCTACAACGAGATCCTCGTCGAGATCACGTGGGGCGCGACCACCGACGTGCTGACCGGCGGCACGGCTTCGATCAACGCGAGCACCGCGGTCGACGTCTACGTCGACACCACCGCGGAGCTGGCCGAGGGTCTCGGCACGCTGCTGCGGCGCGTGAACTACGTCGAGCAGACGATCACCGCGACCCAGACCGATCTCGGGATCGAGCTGCCGCAGAACGGCATCCTCTCGCGGCTGCTGATCCGCAGCGATCGCGACGGCGCCGGCGTCGACAACATCGTGAACAAGCTCACGCTCCGCGTCGACGACGACTGGGACTGGTTCCGCGAGCTCAAGTGGGTCGACATCCAGAACGACAACGTGCAGGAGTTCCAGCTGAGCGGCGCCGGCACCGGCGCGCGCGTCACCGGCTACTCGTTCCTCGACCTCACCGAGCAGGGCCGCATCTCGACCGCGCTGAACGCGATCACGTCGAAGCCGAAGCTCATCCTCGACGTCACGAAGACGAGCGGCACCGAGCTGGTGCGCGTCTCGCTCGAATACTTCGAGCCGGTGCCGCGACCGATCGCGGCGTGAGGTGACCCGATGGCACTCCCGAGGTGGCTGAAGCCGCCGAAGGCCCTCCGCAAGCTGACGCTGAAGAAGGTCATCAAGGCGGTGGGTGGACTCGCCGCCGGGGCGATCGGCCTCGGCGGGATCCTGGGCGGCGCAGCCGAGGGGGCCGCTGCGGCGGTCCCCGAGGCGCAGGCCGCCAGGGCGGAGGCGGCGGCGCAGATCGACTCGAGTCTCGAGCGGCGGCCGGGTCCGCTCGCGGGGCTCAGTGACCAGAAGACCCTGCTGATCCTGGGCGGCGTCGGACTGATCGTGCTCGTGCTGCTGATGAATCGTCGGAGGTAACTCGTGGGCTTCTTCGGACGATCGCACGCGCTGCCGGTGAGCGGCGTGCTGCCGACGCGCACGCGCGCCTCCGCGAGCGTGCGCGCGCTGCGCGATCGCAAGAAGGCGAAGCCCGGCACCACGACGGCGGCCGCAACCAGCAGCGTAACCTCCGTCGGGATCCACACGCTGCTGACGCGCGCGGTCGGTGAGATCAAGACCGGCACCACCGGCGCGCTCATCAAGCGCGCCGCGACCGATCACGGTGCCGATCTCGTGACGCGCGGGCCGCTCCGCCCGCTGGTCAACCGCAGCGGCTTCTGGCGCGGCCAGCAGATTACCCGCGGGGCCGAGCTGTTCGTGCGGCGTCCGAGTGATCGGATCGGGCTTCCGCTCGGCGGCCGCCTGATCGCGCCCGGACGCTCGAGCGAGCTGCTGCACGAGAAGCTGCGGAAGGCGACGGCGATGCTGCGTGGCGTGCGCAGTCGGGCGCCGATCCTCACCAGTGGCGACGCCGGGATCACGATCCACCAGCGGCGCCAGCTGCGCGGGCCGCTGATGCTCCCCAAAGGCTGGCTTGCGCCCAAGAGCGCGCCGAGCGCCGACGTCGTCACGTCGGCCGCGCCCGCCAGCTCGACGGTGCCGATCCTGACCGACCGGCTCGAAGACGCGCCGGCCGAGGAGCGGATCCAGCGTGCAGCCGCTGCCCAGGTGCTGAACGCCACGGCGGCCGAGGCGGAGCCGCAGGGCAGCAGCAACGGGATGCTGTTCCTGCTCGCCGCGGCGGTGATCGGCTTCATGGTGCTGAGGAAGGCATGAGCTTCAAGCCCTTCTTCGAAGGCGGCGATCAGCCAGACCCGCGCCCCGACCGTCGCGACATCCCGCGGCGCGACGTCGGACGCTTCGACGTCGAGACCTCGTTCAAGCGGCGCATCTACCGCAAGGTGCTGAAGCCGGCCACCAGCGGCTACCCCTACGACGACGGCACCACGTTCGAGAAGACGGTGCTCGAGTACCCGGAGCGGTTCACGCACCTGCTGATCGGCTCGGTGTCGTCGGCGGTGCCGATCTACATCCGGGTCGGCAGGGGCTCCGACTGGATCCGGGCGCGGCGCGGCCTGCGCTTCGACGGCAAGTTCGCGACCTACTCGGTCCGCGCAATCAAGCCGGCGGTGTGGCCGCTGTCGTACGACTACCCGATGGTGGCGATGGCGGAGATCTACACCAGCCTGGGCGGCGAGATCGAGCTGCCGGCGCGCACCTACGGGCTCACGCGCTCGTGCGTCCACGGGCGCGCGACCGTCACGAGCGCGGGCGGTGGATCCCCGCTCAGCACGATTCTCGGCCACACCGGCACTCAGGCGTTGACCAACGGGTTCGACGGCGGGCTGCTGTGGATCGCGAACGAGGACACGATCAACTGGGTCTACGTGGTGAACATCACCGCGTACGGCACCAGCGCCTTCCCGGCCGGCGGTCTCGGGATCCCGCCGGGTGCGGTGATGCCGTTCCCGCTCGACGACTCGCTCTTCCGTGACGGCGCGATGCTGAACACGCTCTCGATCCGCACGCTGGCGGGCTCGGCCCTGGTGAGCGTGTTCCTGAGCTCGAGCGAGATCGACCTGTTCGCGCCCGACAACTACAACGACCCGTCCGGCCAGGTCGAGAAGCCGCAGCCGCCGATGGAGGCGTAATGGCGACCGCGACCGGATGGAAGCGGGTGGGGCGCGGCGAAGGCGCCGAGTTCGGCGTCTCGTACCGCACCTTCTACTACATCGACGAGACCAAGCTGCGGTGGAGCAAGCCGCTCTCGGAGAAGCTCGCGAAGCTGATCTACGGCGCCGACCGTGCGTCGGAGCTGATCGGCCACGTCTCGATCGACCGCGTCGTGGTCTACAGCCCGGCCGCAACGCCGCAGCCCGCGGGCCGCGGCACCGGCAAGTCGCGGCTGTGGGGCATCAAGGTCGAGTGGCACAAGATCGGCAAGGGCACGCCCGTCGTGGTCATCGCGGGCGCGATCATCGCGGTGGTCGCGGTGCTGGTGGCCGGCTGGGTGATCGTGGCGACCGTGACCGAGAAGCAGTTCAGTGAAGTGCGCGAGGACCTGCGCGACTTCTTCGGCGGCGTGAAGGAGCTGTCGCCGGGGCTCGTGATCGCGGCGATCGTGATGGCGTTCCTGTTCCTGAGAGGGAGGTAGCCGATGCAGCTGTTCCGAAATCCCTACTGCGGCGTGGTGATGGACCTGGCCGCGATCGAAGACTCGCCCACCGGCGGGAAGTTCTGCCCGGTGACGAAGAAGCCGCTCGACCGCGCGGCGATCGACTCGTTCGACTACGTCGGCCCGCCGCAGGATCGCGCCCGGTGGGCGGCCGATGCGCTCGAGACGGTCAAGGAGATCGAGCGCGACGTGAAGCGCTCGAACGCCGAGACGCTCGGCCTCGGGAAGAAGTAGGCGGCGCCGTGCTCGTCGGAGGCGTCGGTGCGACCAGCATGGAGCGCGAGATTCTGCGCTCCACGCTGCGCCACTACGCCTTCGCGGACGTCTTCAAGCGCCGCATCTTCAATCCCTCGACCGGGCTGTGGAGCACCGACGTCCACGACTTCACGGTGACCGCCGCCGCCGACGCCACGGTGCGGGTTTTGACACCGGTGATCCACTACGGCAGCGGCACCGGCGCGAATCGTCTGTTCTACATGGGCGAGAACCTCGGGACGATCGCCGCCACGATCGGATCGTTCGACATCTACCGGCGCACGATCGGTGGCCACACGATCGACAACAGCTGGCAGGCGCCGCTGTTCGTCTCGTGCTGGTGCGACTTCTCGTCGGCTGTGCTCTTCGATGCGAACAGCCTGATCGGCCTGATATACGGCGACCCGTGGAACGGGGCCGTTCCAACCGCACCGCTCCCGGCCAATCCGGTCGAGCCCTTCATCTTCCTCGGGGTTCGCACCGACACCGACCAGTACGTGCTGATCTGGGCGAAGGGTGACGGCTCGGCTCGCCAGCGGGTGGACCTCACCAGCAACGCACCCGGCAACCCGGGCAACACCAACAAGCTCGCGTTCCTCTACCAGCCCGGGCAGTTCATCCAGCCCTACGCGAACGGCCAGGCGCTCGCCCGCCAGACCGCGAGCCTGCCCGACACGGCATTCGGGAACCCGACCCGCGGGGCGGGGATCTTCGCCTCGTCGGGTGGCGTGGTGAACAGCCGCCAGGACGGCCAGTGGTGGGGACTCTCGGTGTGCCACTTCGGCTTCTAGTGCGCCCGCTACTCGCGATCGCCGTCTCGCTCTCGTTCACGCTGCCGGCCGTGCAGGCGGCGTGGGAGACGTGCGGCCCGAGCACCAGCCCCGAGCGAGAGATCGCGCTGGTGAGCCTCTACGGCCGCCCGGACGGCTCCCCCGAGGTTTTCCGCCGCCTCCTGCTGGTCGCGGACCCGGGCACCCCCGGGCAGCCGTGCCGGCTCACGGCCGCGCTCACGGGTGGCTGGCAGCTCTACGTGACGGCGACCGATCCGGCGGGCAACGAGAGCTGCCCCGGCAACACGCTCACGGTGGCGGTCTCCGGGCCGGTCGCGGCCCCCCTGACACCCGTGGCCGCCGTGCGGCCGCCACCGCTTTACGACGTCGCGGGCCGGCACCTCGCCGGCGAGCCGCGGCGTTCAGGCATCTACTTCCGCGCCGGACGCCGCCTGGTGTTCGTACGCTAGGGGAGGGACCGTGTTCAAGAACCTCGCCGCTCAGCTGGTCAAGAAGGGGCTCTACGGGATCGCCGGCAATGTCGGCGCGATGCTGCTGTTCGCGGTCAACGGCTACCAGCCGCAGGGCGACACGGTGACGCTCTACCTGTGGCAGTCGCTGGTGGTCGGCGCCGCGACCGGCGTGGCGGCCGCACTTCACCGCTGGGCCGCCTGGGATCCCGCGCGCGCGCGATGAGCACCGCCCGGGGCGAGCTGGTACTGACGCTGGCGGTGAGTGCGGCGGCCGCGACCCTGCTGGTCGCCGACTACCGCAAGACCCCGTTCGACGCGCTGTTCGATGACGTCGCGCGGCGCCGCACGCTGCCGGCCGACCTGCTGCGTGCCCTGGCACGCCACGAGTCGCGGTTCCGGGCTGACGCCGTCTCGGGTGAGAACACCAACAAGACCCGCGACTACGGGCTGATGCAGGTCAACGAAGCGACCGCGCGCGCGCTCGGGCGCGACGTCAGGCGACTGCTCGAGCCCGCCTACAACGTCGAGACCGCGGCCGAGCTGCTGGTGCGGCTGCGGCGCGAACTCGGGCCGCTGTGGAGCCTCCACACGTGGATTGCGTCCTACAACGCGGGCTCGCCGGCGATCAAACGCCACGGGGTCTTCAACGCCGCCTACGTGGCGAGCGTGTCGTGGCACCACACGCTCTACCAGCTGGCGGGGCTCGTGGCCGGCCCGCGGAGCGGGTGAGAGCGTCGTGATCGACTGGCGGAAGGCCGAGCTGCTGCTCGAACGGGTCGAGGCGCTCAACGATCGGGGCGGCGCCGTCATGACCGATCTCGCCGCGGCGCTCCGTGAGCACGCTGCGGCGCTGCGTGAGCTGGCGGCGGCACGGAGGGGCGACGATGGACGGGCCGTGCCGGCTGACCGAGACCGACCGTGAACGGCTGCACGACGCCTCACGGGCGAGCGCCGAGCTGGAGGACCTGGTGAGAACCGGGGCGGCGCGGCTCGAGCGCGTGGAGCGGCTGGCGCGGGCGACCCGGCGGGCGCAGCGGGTGCCGGTCGCGGTCAGGCTCGAGGGGTTCCGGCCGCTGGCGATCGCGGCCGGGGTCGGGACGCTGGTGGGGGCGGTGGTGGGGCAGCAGCTGGCCCGGCTGCTGGCCGAGCTGGTGCTCAAGCTCCCGGGTTAGACCGGGCTGCGCGCTCTATGAAAGGGCTTCCCACGGGGGGCGACGCTATGTATGATGCCGGGCATGAACCTGACCCCGCTCTCTGTACTCCGGCTTGCAGCTCCCGGCGCTCCGAAGCTGCGCGAGGTGGCACGCAAGATCAAGTGCTCCGCGCAGGCCCTCAGCTTCTTCGAGCAGGGCCGTACCGCGATCGGGGCGGACCTGCTCAAGAAGTACGCCCGGGCCGTGAAGAGCACCCCGAAGGAGGTGCGGCGTCGCTTCCTGTTCGCGTCCCTGGCCTACCACGACTCGCGCTGTCGGGAGGTGCGAAGGGAGATGCTGGCGCTCGGCCTGAAAACCACGAAGGGCCGCCGGCTCGATTTGACCGGCTAGGTAGCCTGCTGGGCAGGAAACCACTTGACAGCCGCCGGGAGCGCGTTGTAGCGTTCCCGGCGTTGTCGTTGGCTCCCCGTGTGGCGAAGAGGGCGAGACGGACCGAGCCCGCATGGAAAGAGGCTCGGAATGGCACGTCGGATGGGACGTCGCGCGCCGGCGCCGGGGTTCGAGAGCTGGCGGGCGGTGATGGACGGGACCGGGGCGTGGGTGATCGTCAACCAGCGCGGAGAGCAGCCGCTGCGCGCGCCGGATCCGGTGGTGCGGCTCTACAACATCCACCTGGCGGCGTCGGCGCCGACGCTGCGCGAGGCACTCGAGGCACTGGCGCGCCGGTTCGAGCGGCTGGAGATCAGGCGCAACCCGGACGTGCGGCTGGTGCAGCTGTCGTGGGGAGCGATCATCGCGAGTCGGCAGGCGGAGCTGGAGTTCCCGGGCGCGAGCCCGCTGCACTGACGGGGCGCGGAATGTGGATGTCGCATAATCACTATTCTCCGTGACCCGGGAACGGCGTGTCAATCAGCGAGTTAGACCGCGTTTCTCATGTACCAATGCTGCCACGGAGGACGCATGAATGCCGGACCGGAAAAATCAGCCGCGGACTACACTGCCGAGGCCCGCCGCGAGCTTCAGCATACCTACGACTGCCTCCCCTCGGGCGATCCGCGTTGCTGCGCTCAGCGTTCGATCGCGGCCTCGCTGATCGTCCAGAACAGCCTGCTCGACGAGATCCGCGTCGAGCTGCGCAACCTGCGGCATTCGCACGAGCACCACCAGGCGCTCCACTCCAAGCTCGTCGGCGCGCTGCTCGACGGATCGCTGGTGAACGGCATCCGGAAGGCGGTGCTCCAGGACCCGCCCACCAACGGAGGCGGGGCATGATCCGCCTCTACCGGCCGATCGAACGCGAGTTCACGGTCGACGGCAAGGACTACGTGATCGCGCTCGAGACCGGACGCGGCACCCGCACCGGCGACGTGGTGATCACGATCCGGCGCAAGCGCACCCGTGGCGGGCAGTCGTTCAACCTGAGCGACATCGTGCGCCGCATGGAGGCGAACGCCGGCCACTCGCGAATCCCGCAGTCCGAGCTGTTCGCGGTCGCACCGCCACCGGGGGGGTCAGCTGACGCAGCTCGCCCTGCCGCTCACGACTGACCCCATGCCCACGGAGGGGCACCATGAACCCGAGACCGTTCCGAATCGGTGACCGCGTGCGGGTCAGGCGCACGCGGAACACCGGCGTGATCGTCGCGATCCTGCCGCTCGAGCTGCACGTCGAGCTGCATCCGACCTGGCCGTTCTACCGCGACCGCCGGGTGGCAGTGGACGCGCGCGAGATCGAGCTGGCGCCGCTGCCGACCGCGCACGAGCTGGCGCTCAGGCGCTAAACCGACCACGAGCATGGACGCTCCGGCCCGCATCAACCCGTGGCGCCAGTTCCGGGGCTCGTTCCTGCCCAACTGGCTGCTCGAGGTGCCGGAGCGCCTGCTCTCCGCCCGCGCCAAGCTCACCTACGGCCGCTTGGCACAGTACGCCGGCCGTCGCGGCGTCGCCTACCCGCGCCAGGCGGAGCTGGCGCGCTCGCTCGGCGGAAGCCTTCGCAGCGTGAAGCGCGGACTCCACGAGCTGCGGCGCGCCGGTTTGATTTCCATCGCGCAGGCCGGCGACGGCAAGGCGGCACGGTGCTTCTTCCACGAGCACCTGTGGATAACTCGGACGCCGATTTCAGCTAGGCCACGGGTGGCCGGGCTGAACGACTCAGCTAGGCCACGGGCGGCCGGGCTGAAATCACCCGCTCTAAAGGTCGCGCGCGCGCGGCCTGAAGAGAGTCATAAACCGGAAGAGATTCACCGCTCCGCGGCGGGGCGCCCGGTGGGCGCGGTCCGATCGCGCACGAAATCGGTGTTGAAACCCTCCGGCCAATCGGTACGGTTGCAGGGCATGCTGGACGGGCTCACGAGCACGCTCGCGATGGAGCGCGCTCTCGACAAGGGAGGAACGCGACGATGAACGCCGACGCCGAAATCAAGGCCGTGATCCGTGAGGCCCGCGCGCTCAAGCGCAAGCACGAAGACCTGGGCGACGAGATCGACGTGCTCAGGGACCGCGTGACGAAGCTCGAGCGCGGCAAGCCCCCGCGGGCGCCGAAGCCGGCGGGCGATCCGCCGCCGGACGACGACGAGGACGACGACGACGAGGACGGCGAGGAATGACGCTCGACCTCGACGACGCGGGCGCCGCGACTCCGGCGCCCGCGATGCCGGCGACCGATCCCGCGGCCGCCGCCCCGCGCGCACGCGGCGCCGATGCGACGGCGCCGC
>ERZ1292625.4471-Hain-H41-01um-R1-4471-length-10449-cov-8_pt1 | contig 10449 bp, 4 predicted proteins | sample MGYA00564400_ERZ1292625 | MGnify/ENA primary metagenome ERZ1292625 (study PRJEB36523, sample SAMEA6512639) | groundwater metagenome | collected 2019-01-08 | study: AquaDiva: Metagenomics assemblies of 32 groundwater samples
CTCAGCATTAACTTAGTCGGCCTGTCTGTCAGATCAAGTTTCGTTCAGGACACACGCAGACATAGGGATATTGCTCCATCTCTGCCGGAAATGTCCGGCTTAGAGGGGCCGTTCCAAGCTCGTTTGCGGAAAAATGGTTAAAAATACCCAATTCCCTCTCAAATTAATGTGAGGTTATTTTGAAATTAGAAATTTACGGCATTTTGCAAAGGTCTCGGATCAAGAACGTTTGCCAAAGGACTGGCTGACTGGCTGATATCACCGACATGGCGGCAGCAACTCAATATTTGAAGGAAATATATTTGCCTGCTTTTAATGCTGAATTTATGCAACATGCAGCGATAAAAGGATCAGCGTTTGTTCCCTGGATCGGTGGGCAACTTGAGGATTTCCTTTGTGAGCGCCATGAACGCGTAGTAAGGCATGATAACTGCGTCAGTTTCAACAACATCAAGCTGCTGCAGATTCCTGCTATCAGCATCGATATCACTATGTGAAGGCCAAGGTGACTGTACTACGCTATATGGATGGCAAGCTAGCAGTCTTGCATGAGCCACGAAAAATTGCCATTTTTGACGAAACAGGACAGGAGATAAAACAAAATGAAAAGCTGATGCGTAAATCCGCCGCCTCAGCTTCATAATAAACCACAATACTGAATCGCCCCGGGCCGATTCATACACCTAAAAGACACCATTTACCAGGTCTTATTGTGTTTTTGATCGAATCTGTTAGCCGCTATGCTACCCCTCGATAAACATCAGATCATCTCTCTAAGAAATTTGAAGCATTCTGAAAAGCCATGATTAAGCCTGGAGAAGTCAATGGATGAACATTTTTCAAAATTAAAATTGGCAACTGGAATTTCTGCACTAAGAACAAATTTGCCAATTATCGTGTTATCGCCCAAAGCTGATAGCAGAAAAAACTTAACATTTCTCAACAAACAGCGGGCCATGGGGCTTTGGGTAGTATTTTTGATACTATGCATAGTAACTGTTTCGATCATCAGCAAATACTACAACCAGCGCGTATTCACTCAAGCACTACTGGTTTCTGATTTGCCAATTCTTCACTTACAACTAGCAAAAAGTATCCAAAAAACCCCTCAAGTTCATTCGACCACCTTTACTGATTTGCAAAGCTACCAAAATGAAATCAATGCATTACTGAATATTTTGAGTGAAGGTGGAAACTATCAAGGTAAAACCGTAGCTGCTGTAATTGATCCAGCTACTCTAGCAGCATTGGAAGTTTACCGGCGTGATTGGCGGCAAATTGAAGAACAGATCAATCTGGTACTCAACTACCAGGACACCATAATTAAACTGAACAGTAGCATTAAGATAATCGAAACTCTCTATAGCCAACTAACGCGAAGAATCGACGAAACCTTATACCGCATGCTTGAGATAGGTAACCTATCGCATGAAATGCGAATCATGGAAACCATACGCGCACGCACGCGCAATGCGACCCAGAACATCCAAGTTGTCTTTTTGAGCGAGCTATCACCTGCCGAAATTACCGCACAACTCAATCAAGATCAAGCACAGATTGCAGCTGTTATGCAAACAGTCAGTCAAGGCTCACAAGGGCTTGGTGCAATTTCAGATAAGGATGAAATGATTCAAGATTTGCTGTCACACATCTATTCACTATTAAGAAAATTTGACCAGCATATCAACTTGGTTCAAAAAGAAATCACCCCTGCAATGACTGTGCAGTCAACGATACAAAGGATTAGCAATAAAAGTGATGGGGTCGTAGCCTCGATTGAGGAACTAAAAAACAAAGCTCAAGAACACAATCTTGCATTCCTTTCTGTATTGAATGCACTATTTTATTTTTTTGCTGTTAGCCTAATTCTTAGTTTAATAGTGTTTATTTATCAGGTACGTCAAAACTTTCAAGATAGAACCTTCCAAAACAAGGACGAAATCAAGCGCACGCAGCATGCGATTCGAAAATTACTTAGCGACATGAAAAGAATCGCTGAAGGTGATTTGACGATTCGCACTGATATCACGAATGACACTACTGGTGCCATTGCTGACGCAATCAATTGCACCATCGAAGAACTGCATACTTTGGTAGAGCAAGTCAATCAAGCGGGCGCATTGGTTGTCAAATCTTCTAATCAAGCACAGTATGTGTCGACCGAATTGCTGTCTGCCGCACAGCATCAATCAGCTAAAATTGAGGAAACCACTTTAGCGGTGCTGGGCATGGCCGAATCGATCAGCGAGGTATCGAATCTAGCGACTGAATCTGCAAAAGTTGCGGAACAATCGTTGACTACTGCTGAGCGAGGTACGAAGGCGGTGCGTGATTCGATTGTCGGCATGAATGAAATTCGTGTGCACATCCAAGATACCTCTAAACGTATCAAGCGGCTAGGGGAAAGTTCTCAGGAAATTGGCGAGATTATCGCGTTGATTAGTGACATCACAGATCAAACCAACGTCCTTGCACTAAATGCTGCATTGCAGGCCAATGTTGCCGGGGAAGCTGGACGCGGATTTAGCGTCATCGCTCAGGAAGTACAGCGTTTGGCGGAACGCTCCACCGAAGCTAGCAAACAAATCGGTGAACTAATCATAACCATTCAAGGCGATACACAAGATGCCATAGCCGCAATGGAAAGAAGCACACTTGGTGTTGCGCAAGGTGCTCAACGATCCGATGCCGCCGGTCGCGCACTCGAAGAAATAGAACAAGTTTCCAAACAATTGGCACAGCAAGTAACCCATATTTTTGATGTCACCAATGTGCAAACGCGAGCAGCCCACCAAGTAGTGGCCAATATGGAAGAAATCCTTCGTATCACCAGGAAAAATACCGAAGGAACCCAAAAAACCACTACATCAATTAAACAGATTGCTGGGTTTGCGTCTGAGTTGAAAGCTTCCGTATCGAACTTTAAAGTGTAAGTTTTATTTTCAATCAGTACATTGACTGATAATATTCCAGTATGAGCGCTCAACACAAACTCAATATTTCGTCGATCTACGGAATTAAAGAAGGAATCTATCAGGTTTTTTCGTTGATTGATCAGAACTTGGATGGCTATACGCAGCATCCAGAGAAGATTAGTTTAATCCGCGATTGCAGAAATTACATCCTACAATTGAATGGCTTGCTCGAAATGCTGGGGCTTAACAGCATTACGGTTGTCAGCAAGCAAATGATACAGTTGATCGATGCGCTAATCGATCAAAAAATTACCGCAAATCCAAAAATCCCAGAAGCATTACAACTGGCCTCAAAAACCTTGCAACATTATTTAAACGAGCTGATTGAGGGAAGAACCGAAAACCCACTCCAATTATTTCCAGCATACCGCTCGCTAATGCAAGCTTATGGCAGTGAATATATTCCTGAAAGCGATCTATTTTTTCCCCGATTGGCTATTGAACCGCCTTTAGCCAACATTTCAACGCAAATAGATGCTCTTGAGACGAAAAACATCATTAAGCAAGCTGGCAGCGAATATCAAACTGGATTACTCAAATGGCTGCGAGATACTGCACAACAGGAAGGATTGCAGCTCATGATCGCTGCAGTCCAACAACTTGAGAAATTGCAAGGGACATTAGAACAGCGGGCTTTCTGGTGGGTCGCCACTGGATTCCTTGAAGATTTAATGCAACTCAAATCAACTGAAATTAGTCTTCCGATCCGGCGGTTGTGTGGAAAAATTGAACAAACGATGCGCCACTTAACCACCGAAGCGTTGGTCGATACGCAATCGTTATTACGCGAATTGCTGTATCACGTTGCACATAGCGAAGAGCCCAGCCAACGAATTGCTGATATTAAACGCTGTTATGTATGGCCCGGACAAGACACAAAAACAAGCCCGCTGACGTTAGAGCAATCGGAAGCTTTATCGCCGATTCTTAACAAACTCCGTAGTACGCTAATGGAAGCCAATGATATTTGGCGGGAGTATTGTGCTGGTCATCAAGAAAGTCTGATTTCACTGCGTGAAAATGTTAAGCAATTAAAACAATTATCACTACAAGCGCAATGCACACCACTAGAAAAACTAGTGGAAGGCATTAATGAAACTGTCGGCTATCTACACGATAAACAAGCAGACATCGATGAAGAATTGGCGATGGAAATGGCCACCGCTTTACTATTGGCCGAAAGTATTATTGATGACTTTAACCAACTTTCCACTGATTTACCGCAACAAGTGGAAGCGCTGATTGCTCGATTGCAACAAGTTACGATATCCAACGGAGCAAGCTCTACAGATTCGGAACATCTTCCATTTAGCATCATTGATAATCGCAAACAAGAAAAAGAATTACTAGCGCAAATCGCACAAGAAATTCAGGTTAACTTAGGATCAATCGAAAATATTTTGGATGCTTTCTTTTTTGAACCTGAGAAACGTTCAGAACTGTCCAGGCTTACCACGCTGTTCAAGCAGATTTCCGGCGCATTCATTGTACTAGAACTGGAGCGTGCCAATAATCTATTAGAGCTCTGCCAGAATCTGGTCACAAAATTTTTGAATCCGGAACATAAAATCATTGAAGCCGAACAGATTCTGTTAGTCGATGGCTTAAGTAGTCTCGGTTTTTTCATTGCATCGTTGAATAACGGTCGCCCTGATAGCTATCAAATCCTTGAAGAAGCAATTTCTTTATTTGAAATTGCTTCCATGCCGGAAAATGCATCATTGCTTGCACTAGAAGCTGCGGTTGAAGCAGAAGCTACCAAGCAGCCGGATTCCGAAGCGCTAGAAAAAACAACGAAGTCAGAACCTGATCGAGAATTACTGGATACTTTCCTCGAAGAAGCTGATGAGTTGTTAGCCAGCATTACCCACGATTTAGAAAATTGCCAAAAAAATCCTAACGATGGTGTCGCATTGGTTGCCTTGCGGCGTGCATTTCATACGCTTAAGGGCAGCGGCCGTATGGTCATGCTCGATGAAATGAGCGAAGTAGCGTGGCACCTTGAGCAAGTTTTAAATCGCTGGATTATTGAAAAAAGATACGTTTCAAATCCATTGCTTGATTTGATCTCAAGAACTATCGATGCCTATAGTTTATGGTGCAAAAATTTAAGTACTTATGACGCAACAGACATTGAAGCCGAAGACTTATTACGATTTGCATCGGAGCTGCTTAATACTACAAAAGATCACCACTTAGTCGCTGTCGAAGCTGATATACCAAAACCTGATAAAGTAATGACTGCTGTTGTCACGAATGACAACATGTCGGTCACCGCTATCCCTACTCCGATTCAGGAATCTACGCTGGCAGATTCTAAGCTACAACTCATTCAAACCGATAAGCTGCCGCATCATCAGAGCAATGACGATCAGATTAATTACAAATTATTGCCGGTATTTATTGAAGAAACGCAAGATCTCATTCCACAGATCGGCAGTAAATTGCGCGCTTGGCGTATCTTGCCACAAGATCAAGATATCCATCATGCGTTAATGCGCCTGCTCCATACGCTAAAAGGCAGTTCTCATATGATCGGCGCTATACGCCTAGGCACCCGAGTCCATGCGCTCGAAAGCCATATTGCTGCCGCATTCCAGCAACATAATATTACAGAAATTGCACTTGATCAGCTTGAAAACGAATTTGATGTCATCAGTGACGAAATCGAACAACTGCAAACTGCGCAAGAGAATGCTGTTGCTCCAGACCAGGATTTGCCAGATGCCAATCTTCCATCCATTCATTCGACTACAGATAACTCGGATGACAGCAACTTGCTGCAATCGAAAGCCATCATTCGAATCAATGCAGATCTGATTGATCGCTTAGTAAACGAGTCGGGTGAAATGAATGCGCTTCGTTCAAAAATTGAAACACAATTGAATGCGTTTAAATTGTCGTTACAAGACCTATCAGAAAGTGCGCATCGACTACACGATCAACTGCGTGAAATCGAAATCCAAGCAGAAACACGGATGCAAGCACACAATGCACAGCAACGCGATCTTGAACAAGGATTTGATCCACTTGAATTTGATCGATTCACTCGATTCCAGGAACTTACTCGGTTAATGGCTGAAAGTGTTGACGATATCACCACCGCGCAAAAAAGCCTACGCACCACACACCATATTGCTGAAGAAGCTACAGCGCAACAAGCTGTCATTCATAAACAACTACAGCAATCTTTAATGCAAATCCGCACCATACCTTTTGGCAATTATGCTGAGCGATACTATCGCATTGCTCGGCAGGTTGCTGAAGAAATGGGTAAAAAAGTACGCCTTGAAATTCATGGCATTGAAGTCGAAATTGACCGCAACGTACTGGAAAAGCTCAATCCGCCTCTCGAACATCTGCTACGCAACGCCATTGCACACGGAATAGAGGATTCAGCACAGCGCACCACAACAGGAAAACCTGAAGTGGGTGCGGTTTCCATTCGTTTACACCAAGAATCCAATGAAGTGACCTTATCCTTGTCGGACGATGGTCAAGGCTTAAATCTGTCGCGTATCCGTGAAGAAGCCCAACGACTGGGACTGATAGAGGAACCCAATGCATTGGATGATGACACCGCAATGTCTTTAATTTTCGCGCCCGGACTGTCAACCACCGAAGCAGTTACAGGTATTGCCGGACGTGGCATTGGCTTAGATATCGTAAAAAATGAAATTTCTATTTTAGGCGGCCGCATCAGCGTTAACTCATCTCCTGGTAAAGGAACGACCTTTATCCTTAATTTACCGTTGATGTTATCCGTCGCACAGGTCATGATGGTTCGTGTCGGAAAACAACGTTATGCGATTCCGGCTTTTATTGTCGCTAATCATTGCGAAATGGATTTAGACGCATTGAAGCAAGCGTATCAGAAACACTATGTGCTGCTCAACGATAAGCAGTATCTATTTTCGCACTTAGCCCACTTGCTCGGCGAACCGGATCACGTGCCTGAAATGGGTAAAAAAAGCCACGTACTGTTTTTGCATAGTGGCACACAATACTTAGCTGTTCATGTTGACGAGGTGCTTGATAACACCGAAGTGGTCATTAAAAATCTTGGTTCGCAGTTAACGCAAGCACCGGGAATCGAAGGTGCGACCATTACAGGCAACGGTGAAGTGATTCTGATTATGAATCCGGTGAAATTGATGCCGCGTAGCGATATCCAAAAGATTCTGAACACACCAACAAAATTATCACTCGATTCAAATCAACGCAAAAAGCCCAAAACCACGCCCACGATCATGGTCGTCGATGATTCGTTAACAGTCCGCAAAGTAACCTGCCGTCTTTTAGAACGTGAAGGATGTGATGTCTTGATTGCGAAGAATGGCGCGGAAGCAATTAAGATCTTACAAGACACGATACCGGATGTTATGTTGGTCGATTTAGAAATGCCCAAGATGAACGGCTTTGAATTGATCAGAAATATCCGCGCCCGTAGCAAGACAGCAAAAATCCCCATTATCATCATCTCGTCCAGAACAGCAGAAAAACATCAAAAATTAGCCAAAGAATTGGGTGTCAATGTATTTCTAGGAAAACCCTACAAAGAAGATACATTGATCAAACATCTCGCTAAATTTATCTCAAAGCCTGATTCAATCTAAACTGTTTTTGCTTTTTTGCGCATTCTTCAAATGCGCTTCAACTCTATTGAATCCTATGTGCACTTGCAAATAAGACTTAAAAGTCGATCTGTTTACGCATATAAACATAGTCCAAAACCGATATATTCAATGCATTATAGGAATATACCGTGAGACATGAAGCTTATCCATTGTAATCAGTTACTACATCAAGGTGATGGCAGCTATTATTGCAAACGCTCAATCATTATTATCGCTCTAATAATTTTGTCGGGCTGTGCAATACAACCTAAGGTAGTAACTGAAGAAGAAAACAAGCACAGAGTATCCAGTGACCTTCTGTTACTCCAGAAAGTCCACGATCCGGTACAAGGCCCTATTTCCTTGCAAGAAGCAACTGCCAGGGCATTGAAATATAATCTCGAATTACAAATTGAGTTAACCCAAAAAACACTGGCTCAGAAACAACTCAATCTCAAGAGTTACGACATGCTGCCAAAATTGGTGGTAGACCTGCATTATGATTCACGTAGCAATTTTAGTGGCGCAAGAAGCCGATCATTGCTGACTGGAAGAACAACACTAGAACCATCCACCTCCGCCGATAGGGATATTTTCTCATCCGCATTGGGATTAAGCTGGAATATTCTTGACTTCGGGGTATCGTATTATCGCGCTCAGCAAGCAGCCGACAACGTCCTGATCCAAGAAGAACAAAAACGCAATGTAATCAATCGAATTGTGCAAGAAGTACGATCAGCGTACTGGCGTGCTGTTAGTTATGAGCGGCTCATTTCACGAATGCACAGCCTAAAAGCAAAAGTACGTGAGTCGCTTGATCAAGTGAATCAAATGAGAGATGAGGGGCTTAATAATCCCAAAATCAATTTTACTTTCAAACGTGATTTATACAGCATAGAACGAGAACTCAATCTATTGCAGCGTAATTTACTGTTAGCCAAATCGCAATTGGCTGAATTAATGAATATTAAGCCAGGCACAGAATTTACGTTAGTCATACCAGACCGGGATTTATTTACCAAAAAGATTGATTTGGCGATCGAGGACATGGAACAAATTGCGCTGGAAAGCCGTCCCGAGTTGCGTGAATTGTTTTATAAAAAACGTGCCAATGCAAAAGAAGTCCGCGCAGCCATACTACAGATGTTGCCAGGCATTGAACTAGGAAGTCGATATAACTATAACTCTAATGGTTTTCTATTTAATGGAGACTGGTTAAGCCTTGGTGCACAACTATCATGGAATCTGATTAGCATCATTTCGGCGCCGGCGAAATTCGCTGAACTGGAAACCAAAGAAAAACTACTAGACATCGAACGTTTATCCATGAGTATGGCCGTACTCGCCCAAGTACACGTCAGTTTAGCCCAATTCAGTCATTTTAATGAAGAATATCGATCTGCCTATGACTATTATCAGGTTCAGAAACGCATCATCGAACAAACCCGAATTGAAGCAATCGTAGGAAAGGTGAGTGGTCATGCTTTAATTCGCGAAGAACTCAATACGCTTTTAGCCGAGGTTCGTTGTGATTCTATTTATTCCGAACTGGAAAACTCTTACGCAGGTATTTATGTTTCGTTAGGACTCGATCCCATTCCAGGTGACCTAAATGATAAAAACCTGTCAGAACTAGCCGCTGAATTAGCTGAACACTGGCATAAACGATAAATCATCTATAAGTGAATTCATCAAAAAATGGATTAACAGCGTGACGAAAAAAAAATCCAAACAGATTCATCAATCATCTCAAGTCAAGTCCAATCATGGGCTTGGTGCTCTGTGGCAATTAGAACCACGCATGATGTTCGATGGCGCAGCCGTGAGCACTTCGATAGAAATAGTAGAACAAACATTATTTGACTCAATGAATCAACAAACGAGTCAAAACAATTCTGCTGATCATTCAACACGATCAAATTTAACTTCAATCGACACCAGGATTCTTGATGCTGAAGCAGATCATCAGGCCTCTCCAATAATCCAACAAGAAAACGAACTGGAAAAATGGTTAACGAATTATGAGCCTCCAACCGAACCCGTCAATGAGATTGTTTTCGTTGATACCCATGTTGAAAATTATGAAACGATTCTAGCCGGAATCAACCCAAACATACAGATAGTCTTGCTTGACAATCAGAAAGATGGCGTCAAACAAATGGCTGATTATCTGACGCAACATCAATCAGTAGAAGCAATTCATATCATTTCTCACGGCAATTCGGGATCTCTGCAGTTAGGAACAGGATCACTAACACTCAATTCCATGACACAACAGTACAGCGTAGAAATGGCTGTGATCAAACAAGCGTTATCCGAGCAAGCAGATATTCTGATCTATGGTTGCGATTTTGCCAAAGGACAAGCTGGTCAGGAGGCAGCGGCATTACTGGCGCAGCTCACCGGCGCCGATGTGGCGGCGAGCACCGACCGCACCGGACACGCCACTGAATTTGGGAATTGGATTCTCGAAGCGTCGACCGGTGCCATCGAAGCGTCAGTTGTGGTTGCTGACGCTTCGCAAGCTGCGTGGGAAGGCGTACTCGCGACATACACGGTCACCACCACCAATGACGTGATCAACGGCACTGACGGTGTGACCAGTCTGCGCGAAGCCGTTATTGCAGCGAACAATGCGGCTGGGGCAGACACCATCATGCTCGGAGCAGGTACCTATACGCTGACGATCGCTGGGACGAACGAGGATGGCAGCACGACCGGCGACCTGGATATTCAAACGAATATCACCATCGTCGGCGCCGGCATGAGCAGCACGATCATCAGCGGTGGCGGCATCGATCGTGTCATGGAGGTCGACGGCAGCGGGAACCTCACCATGAGCGACGTGCGGCTCACCG
>ERZ1292625.4472-Hain-H41-01um-R1-4472-length-10447-cov-5_pt1 | contig 10447 bp, 10 predicted proteins | sample MGYA00564400_ERZ1292625 | MGnify/ENA primary metagenome ERZ1292625 (study PRJEB36523, sample SAMEA6512639) | groundwater metagenome | collected 2019-01-08 | study: AquaDiva: Metagenomics assemblies of 32 groundwater samples
TCGACGCGCCGAACGGCTCGATCCCCGCCGGCGCGTCGACGCTGGCGATCGCGAGCAGGAGCTCGAGGTAGGCGGCGCCCTCGGGCGAGTCGATCGCAACGCCTTCGGGGAGCTGGCCGACGACCTTCGCGTTGCCGTGCGCCGCCGTCGCCTTGCCCCAGTCGCGCGAGGCGAACGCGTGCCGCGCCCACACGAGCGCGCCGGGGAGCAGGCAGCAGTCCTTCCACGGCTCGAGCTCGCGCGCGGCGAAGACGACCCACCGGCCGTCGCCGTGCGTGATCGGGACCTCGCCCGCGACGGCCGATGCCCCGGGCACGAGGACGCCCAGCCCGCCCGCGCTCTCACCCTCGACGCGCGTGAGGAACGTCCGCCGGAGCGCATCCCACCAGACGTGTTCGATCGGCCACGCGTGCATCTCGACGTCGGCCCGCGAGCCGTCGGGCCGCACCGTGCTCGTGTTGACCCCGAAAGCAACGCCGTGGTTTGCGAGCTGGGAGTTGATCTCGACGAGCGTCTCGGGGAGCACCCCGACGCCCGCGGGGCCGAAGAGAGCGTCTGCCTCGTCGCGGACGCGGAGGGCGCGAGCGGATCCGTTGGCCGGGGTGAGCTTGACCGGGATCGCGCGTTGCGGGGCGAGTCGGTTCCGATGCGCGGTGAACATCGCGTCGTCGGTGCGGAACGACTCGGCGAGACGCGCGGGGAGCAGGAATTTCCCCGCCATCTGGGCGTTTCGCGCGTTCTGGATCTCCTCGAGGGTCCACGAGTAGGCGCCCGCGGTGACGCTGCGGGCGAGCACCCGTTGCACGAGCGAGCCGATGTTGAATTCCTCGGCCGTGCGGATCTTCCTAGCCCGTTTCGCCTGAGCACCCATGATGTCACCCGAGCTGCGCGCGGAGGTGCGCAGCGGTCCCGTTGTGAACTGGCAAGCCCGAGAGGATCCGGAGAAGCGTCGCGGGCGCGAGGCGAAGGCGGGAGGCCGCGCCGCGCAGCCGGAGGGCCAGCACGAGCTGGCGGACGAGGTGGATCTCGTCGGGGGAGAGCGACGCCTTCGCCTCGGCGTTCGCCCTGCGGCGGAGCGTGTCCGCGCTTTCGGTCGGCTGCGTCTCGGCGCTCGCGATCATGCGCTGGGCCTCCTCGGGTCGGTGCCCCATCGGTAGCCGGTCGCGCGCGCCAGTGCCATTCATATTTGAAGAGCAGGCCACTGTTCAAATATGAATCGCACGGGGGCCCTCTGGCGGAGCTTGCACACGTGGGCGGGCAGGGGCCAGCCTCCGCGGTGTGAGCCGCCCCCGCCACGCCGCGAGCGACGCCGCCCCCTCTGGCTGGGCGTTCCGCGTTCGGGGTGAGGTGGCCTCCGACGAGCTCGAGGTCGACATCTTCGACGCGATCGGCGATGACTTCTGGACGGGCGGCGGTTGCACAGCGAAGAGCGTGCGCGCCCTGCTCCGCGACTCGAAGGCCCGCACGATTCGGGTGCGCCTGAACTCGGCCGGCGGCGACGTCGTGGACGGACTCGCGATCTACGGGCTGCTTTCCGAGAGCAAGGCCCGGGTGGTCGTGCACGTGGACGCGCTCGCCGCGTCAATCGCTTCGATCGTGGCGATGGCTGGCGACGAGATCATCCTCGCCGAAAGCGCGTTCATGATGATCCACAACCCGACCTCGTGGATCTGCGGCGACGCCTCCGACATGCGCGAGCGCGCGGAGCTGCTGGACAAGATGCGCGAGAACCTCGTCAGCGTCTACGCCGCACGCACGGGCCAGCCGCGCGAGGCGATCGTCGCCGCGATGGACGCCGAGACGTGGATGACCGCGGCCGAGGCGAAGGCGCTCGGCTACGCGACCGAGGTCGTACCGCTCAAGGCTCTCAAGGCTCCGAAGCCGGCCGAGGCGCCAACAAAGGCGGCGGCGCGAGCCCGGGCGGACGTCGCGACGGCGGCGATCTGGAACCTTGCGAGTTTCGCGAAGGTGCCGGCGAAGGTTCTGGCGGCGCAGGCCGCGGCGAAGTTGCGGGCGGCTACGCCCGGAGGAGTGCGGATCATGGCGACGGCAGCAGAGATCGCGGAAGCCTGCGCAGCGTGCGCGGAGGCCTGCACGGCGTGCGCGGAGGCGGCAACCGGCGGGACGGCCGATGAGTTCATGGCGGCGGTCGCCCCCTGCGTCGCGGCCTGCCAGGCCTGCATGGACGCGTGCAACACGATGGGCGCCCCGGCCCCGGCCGAGGGCGAGCCCGCCCCCGACGGCGAGCCGATGCCCGCCGCGGAGCCCGCCGCTGCCGCCCGGCAGGCGATGCGCCTCACGGGTAAGGCCACCGTCTCCGAGGCGATGGCCGAGCTCGAGCGTCGCAGCGCCGTCGCCGTCTCGCTCGAGGCGCGCGAGGCGAAGCTCGCCGCGGACCAGCGCACCCTCGAAGCCGAGGAGCGTCGCAGCCTGGTCGTCGCGCTCGTGCGCGGCGGCGAGAAGCCCGCGACCGCGTGGGCCTCGGGTGCCGACGGCCTGCCCGACGGCAAGACCCCGGCGGAGCCCTGGGCGTCGATGCGGATCGACCTCCTGCGAGCCCGCGCCGCTACGCTCACGGCTCCGGCGGGGACCCCGAAGCCCCCGACGGGCGCGGCTGCGCTCGACCTAACCCCCGCCGAGCGCGCGATGTGCAAGGCGAAGAAGCTCGACCCGGCGACGTACGCCGCGACCCGTGACGCCATCAAGGCACGAAGCAGCGCCCGGCCGGCGCAGGGAGTCTGACCGATGACCGCTCTCGCGAATCCACGCCTCACGACCTTCGCCGGGGTCGTCCCCTCGCGCGGGACCTACCCGATCGCGGCGAACGTCCAGATCTTCAAGGGCGCGCTCGTCGGCATCGACGCCGACGGCCGCGTGGTCCCCGGCGACACGATCGCGAACGGCTGCCTCTCGGCTCTCGGGAAGGCCTCGGCGACGTACGACAACCGGACGGGTAGCGTCCTCGGCGGGGCGGCGGGAGCCGTCGACGTCGAGGTCGAATACGGCACGTTCGGCTGGGTGACGAAGACCGGCGCGGGGGACGACATCGCCGCGAACGACGTCGGAAAGGTCTGCTACGTCGTCGACGATCAGACGGTCGCGCTCACGTCGAACACCGACACGCGCGGGATCGCCGGCTTCGTCTCCGAGGTGCGCGAGGGCAAGCCGTACGTCTGGATGGGCCCGCACGTGGTCGGGATGATCGTCATCGCTGCGAGCGAGGCGAGCCAGCTCGACACCGCGCAGGTGGACATCGACGCCCTGGAGGTCCGAGCCGACGCGCTCGAGGCCGACGGCGCGGTAGGCTTCATCGGCGTCTCGCTGACCGACCTCCGCGAGGTGGACGCGAACGGCGACGTCGGCAACGGCGCGGCGAACGGCGGCCTGCTCGCGAGCGACACGACGCCGATCCTGCGCGGATCGGCGGCTGAGACGATGGAGGTGGCGTGGGCGACGGGCAACGTCGACCCGATCGCGTTCCACGTGGTGCTCCCCCCGGACTTCAACGGGGCGGCGAACGTCACGGTCGACCTCTGGGTGCGCAGCGGCGCGACCGACGCGGCGACCTTCACGGTCGAGTCGGGCTGGGACGACGGCGCCCTGGTCTCGGACTCGGCGAGCGACGCCGCGACGAAGAGCGCGACCCTGCACAAGATCACGGCGACGATCGCCGCGGCCGACATCCCGGACACGGCGCGTCTCCTGACGATCGCCCTCACCCCGACGAACGCGCACGCAACGGACGAGTACGCGCTGCTCGGCGTCGGGATCAACTTCACGCGCGTCCAGAGCTGATCGGGCTGACCGACCACCCCCCACGAAGGACCACGAGCCATGACGACCGAGTACAACCTGATCAGCACCGACGCGCAGCGGGCCCTCGAAGAGTTCTCGCAGGAGTTCGCCGCCAGCCTCGCGCAGCCTGGCGTCGCCGCTTGGGCGAAGGACCTCGGGCTCTCGAAGACGTCGCGCGCGCTCAAGACGACCTACCCGATCCCGGTCGGCGCGGCCGGCTACAAGCCCTTCGAAGGGGACGTCAAGTATCGGAGCCTCTTCGAGAAGTCGCTCGAGCTGAAGCCGAAGACGTGGCAGGACGGCGTCTCCGAGCTCGCGAGCGTCATCGAGGCGCCCGACTTCACCGGCTGGCCCGGTGCCCCGGCGGCGATGGCGGCGGCTGCGCTGAGCCTGCCGAACGAGATCGTCGCGGGCCTGCTCGAAGACAACGCCGTCCAGGCCTTCGACTCGAAGGCGTACTTCGCGGCCGACCACCCGCTGAACGTCTTCGACTCGTCGGCGGGGACCTTCGACAACGACATCACGGGCGCGGGGACCGACTCGACGAGCGCGAACCTCGGCCTCGCGATGCAGGCCTTCCGCGAGCTCAAGGCGCCGAACGGCAAGCCGCTCGGGCTGCGCATGACGCACGTTCTCGTCCCGGCTGCCCTGGAGCAGACATGGAAGGCGATCCTCGAGCGCGACCTGATCCTGCAGGCCGTCGGGTCGGCGTTCGCCGCGGTCAACAACATCTACAAGGGTGCCGTGACGCTCGTCGTCTCCGACGAGCTCACGGACGACTCGAAGTGGTACGCGCTCGCGCTGAACAAGCCGGGTATGTACCCGTGGATCGTCCAGGACGAGGGCGCGCCCGAGGAGATCCTCAGCGACAAGACGAGCTCGCTCTACAAGACCACGCTCAAGGTCGGGCTCGCGTACGTGCTCCGCGGCAACGGCGCGCTGGCGCTTCCGCACTGCGTGCAGCGCTGGGCCGGCACGGCCCCGTAGCGAGCGACGACACCAGCTCGGCCCCGGCCGGCCCGGCAAACCGCGGCCCCCGGGGCTCGGGCGCGTGAGAGCACCGAGAAGAGCCGATGGTCACCTACGCCACGCGAGCCGACCTCCACAGGTACGGCCTACCGCGCGGGCTCCTGGCAAACCCGGGGCGCCTGGTGGCGGCGGTGTACGCGGCCACCGACACGCTCGAGCTCGACGGTCACGGCGTCGAGACCGATCTTCCGATCGTTTTCCGCGCCGAGTCGGGCGGCTCGCTGCCGGCCCCGCTCGCGGCGGGCACGACCTACTACGGGATCCGCCTCACCGACTCGACCTTCCAGGTGGCGGCGACGGCGGGCGGAGCTGCGATCGGCCTTACGTCGGCCGGATCGCGCGTCGTCATGTCGACGTCGCTCCCCGTCGACGAGGTGCTCGAGCGCTACTCGCGTTTCGTCGACGACCACCTGCCGGCGCACGTCGTGCCGCTGACCGTGCCCTACCCGGTGCGCGTCGTGGCCGTCGTGGCCGAGCTCGCCTCGCAGCGCCTGCTCTGGATCGCGGGGCAGAAGTCGATCGCGATGGATGCGATCGAAGCCGGGGCGCACAAGGAGATCGACCGCTGGGCGAAGGGCCTCCCGCTGCGAGACGCGACCGCGACGGCGGCCTCGAACCTCGCCGTATCGGCCTCGGCCTCGTCGGGCTGGGGCCTTCCGGGGGTGCTCCCGTGACGGTCACCGTGCGCGGTAGCGTCAAGCAGACGATGGCACGGATCTACTCCGTGCTCGGGCGCATCTCCGTCGCGACCGCGATGCGGGCCGCCGAGCGCATCGCGCCGACGCTGACGACGATGGCGAAGGCCTCCTTCGACGCGAGCGAGACGCCGTACGGAACGCCGTGGGCGCCGGGCGCCGACGGGCAGCGGGTCACGATGCGACGCTCCGGAGCCCTCGCGAAGGGCCTCACGTTCGCGGCCGTGGGCGCTCGCGTGCGCGCGGTGCTCGGCGTGCCCTACGCGAAATACCAGATCGGCCGTCGGCGGATCCTGCCCGCCGGCGGCGCCACGGTCCCGCAGTCGTGGCACGACGCGATGGCGAAGCACGCGCACGACGTTCTCGAGGAGCTCTCCTCCAGCGCCGGCGCGACGAAGGGCGGCGCCTGATGCTCTACGAGCTGACGCAGGAGCTACGGGCGCGCCTCGCCGGCAAGGGCGTGCCGTTTACGGTCATCTACGGTCCGGAGCGGGGCGAGGGCGCGTTCGCTCACGAGCGCATCGTCATCGACGAGCTCGCCGAGGGCGACGCGTTCGGCGCTGCGGTGGCCGGGCCACGAGGGCCGAACGGGTCGCGGATGACGAGCACGATCGGCGCTGTCGCCAGGATCTACGCGCAGAGCCACGTTACCGGCGCCGCTGTGCACGACCACCGTCGGCGAGCCCGCGCGGCGCTCGACGCGGTGCTGGTGGCGCTCGACGACCTGCTGCGCGGATCGCGTCGGAACGGCTGGTCGCCGACAGCCGGCAGATTCCTCCTGCCGGCCGACCTGGCCGACTCCGAGACGTGGCCGGGCGCGGTGTACGAGCTCCGCTTCGAGCTCTCACGCTCGGTGCTCGCGCTCGCCTGGCCCGCCTCCGAAGGCGCCGACGGAGCGACGGGGCCGACGGTCGCGCTCGAGGCCGGCGGGATCAAGAGCACGACGCGTGCGACGAGCTTCGCGGCTGACGACCCGGCCGAGACGGCCTGCGGCTGACGATCTGACGTAACGAGAGGACCTGCACCCATGGCGACCCTACCCTCTGCGACCACGACGATCGACTCCGAAGCCGGGGCGATCGCGGTCAACACCGGACTGCTCGTCATCCTGGCACCGGTCGGGACCGCTGCTGACGGCGTGCCGCGGCTCTTCTCGTCGACGAAGGCGCTGCTCGCGCAGCACGGCTACGCGCCCGGCGTCGACTACGCGGCGATGCATTTCGAGGAGCCGAACAAGCCCGTTATGTTCGTCGGTCTGCCGATCGTCACGGTGGGGTCGGTTGGCCAGGCCGACCAGTCGGGGATCACGGGAACGAGCCTGATCACGGTGTCGGGGACGGCCGTCGGGAATACGACCTGTCTCGAAGAGGTCGACGCGACGCTGACGGTGGTCGACGGCGGGACGGTGGGGACGTCGCAGATCTCGTTCGACCTCTCGCTCGACGGCGGCGACACGACGAAGCGCGTGCGGCTCGGCACGGCGACCTACTACCAGATCCCGTACGTGGGCATCCGGATCGCCTTCGCCCCCGGCACGCTCGTGGCGGGCGACGTCTTCACGTTCCGCACGACGGCCCCGAAGTGGGACCAGGCGGGCCTCGCCGCGGCCCGGACCGCGCTCGCGGCACAGCTCAAGCTCGCTCGCTCCTGGCTGCTCGTCGGCGACATGACCGCGGAGGACGACGCGATCGACTTCCTCACGGAGATCAACGGCTACGAGACGGCGAACGATCGGTTCGTCTACGCGCGTGCGCAGGTCCGCGACGAGGACCCCGTGGGCAAGCTCGCGCAGATCCACGTCCGCATGCAGGGCGCGCCCGAGCTGACCTTCGCCGAGGTGGCCGCCACGGGGGACACGATCACCCGATCGGCCGGCTCCTGGATCGCGGACGACTTCGCGATCGGTGACTACGTGACGGTGACGGGCGCGGTCGCCGGCGCCGGCGCCAACAACGTCACGGGCGTGATCGCGGACCTCGACGCGACGGTTCTTACGTTCGACACGACGGACCTGGTCAACGAGGGTCCGATCGCCGGTTGCGCGGTGGTCGGCTCGAAGCCGCTCGTCTTCGCCGAGGTGGGCGCGACCGGCGACACGATCACCCGCACCCAGGGCTCGTGGATCGCGGATGGCTTCCGCGTCGGGCAGACGGTGACGATCATCGGAACGGCGAGCAACAACGTTACCGGTGCGATCGCCACCATGACCGCCACGGTGCTCACGTTCGGCGCCACGGACCTCGTGGCCGAAGAGCTTGGGAGCTACGGCGTCGCCATCACCGCGGCGGCGCAGACCGACGCGGCGTGGGTCACGGCGGTAGACGCCGAGTTCGCCGACGTCGACGACGAGATCCGGCTCGACCTCGGAGCCGGGCGGGGGCGCAAGCTCTCGCCGATCACCGGCTGGCGCTTCCGTCGCCCGGTCGCGTGGGCCGCGTCGCTGCGTGAGTACCAGCACGACGTCCACATCCCGACCTGGCGCAAGGAAGACGGCGCGTGCTTCGGCTGGGACCTCGAGAACGACGAGGGGACCGTGGTCGAGCACGACGAGCGTTCGGACGGCGGGCTGCTGGCGGCGCGCTTCACGTGCTTCCGGACGTGGGCGAACGGGCCGGCCGGCGCCTTCATCGCGCTCTCGCTGACGCGCGCGACTGCCGACGCTCGTCTCGCGCGAACGCACAACGTCGCGGTCGCGAACATCGCGTGCACCGTCGTGCAGGGCCGCGCGGAGAACGCGATCGGTCGCGTGCTCGAGCTGAACGACGATGGCACGGCGACCGAGGCCTCGCTGACGCTGCTCGAGAACGAGATCAACGCGGCGCTCGCGGTCGAGCTGCTTCAGGACGGCAAGCCCGAGGGGGCCCGTGCGAGCAGCGCGAAGTGGACGGCGAGCCGCGCCGACCTGCTGAACGTCGCCGGCGCGACGCTGAACGGCACGCTCGACCTCGTGCTGAACGGCACGCTCGAGCACATCGACACGATCACGCGGGTGAGGTGAGACCATGACGACGCAGGCATTCCCCACGCTCAACGGCGTCACGCCCTCGTGGGCCGATCTCGAAGCCGCCTTCTCCGTGTACGGCGGCCGGATCCTCAAGACGGCCGACTTCGCCGCGATGAGCTGCTCGTCGACGGTCGAGTTCGGCGTGAAGCGCGGCACGGGCTCCGGCCGAAAGAAGGCGCGCACGACCGGGCAAGAGGACAACGAGGCGTCGATCACGCTCTACATGTCCGGCTACCGCGCCCTCCTGCGCGCCCTCATGTCGAAGGCACCGACGAAGGGCGGCCAGGTCCAGGTCGGGATCGTCGCCTTCGACATCCCGATCAACTGGACCCCGCCCGGCGACGAGGGGATCTACTCGATCGTCATCCGCGGATGCCGGCTCGCAGGCGACTCGTTCTCGATGGCCGAGGGGACGGACGCGCAGCAGGTCGAGGTGCCGCTCTCGACGATGCAGATCGTCCGGATCATCGACGGCAAAGAGGTCGTTCTGCTCTAGGACGAGGGGGACGCATGGCGAGCATCAAGGAGATCGAGGAGCGTCGGGCGAAGCGGAAAGAGGCGCACGAGGCGGAGCGTGCGGCACAGTACGCGCTCGACCTCGAGGCCCTCGACGCGCTCGAGGTCGAGCACGGCGACGGGCGCGTGTCCTCGCTGACCCCGGAGTCGTTCGTCCCGGGCCTGCCGACGTTCGCCGTCGTGCGAGTGCCGTCCGCGCTCGAGATGAAGCGCTTCCGCGACAAGGTGCGGCGGGATCCGAAGTCGACGGGCGAAGGCCTGGACGAGCTCGCGGCCGTCTGCATCGTGTACCCGGACCGCGAGACGTACGAGCGTATGCGCGTGGCCTTCCCGGGCATGCACGACTCGATCGCGAATCGGGCGGTGAAGCTCGCCGAGGCGAAGACGGAGGCCGAAAAAAAAGCCTAGAGGACCTCGCGCGGGAGTGCCGCGCGAACTACGGGCGGCTCGCACCGTGCATCCGGGCGGCCTTCCGAGGAGACGAGTCGATCGAAGCGGACGTCGGATGGAGAGCAATCGCGGAGACCTTGGTACGCGTGAACTTGGCGCTGACCCCGAAGAAGTGACCCATGGCCGACACGGCATTTTCGATCGCGATTGCGGCGCAGCTCACGGGGGCAGACGCCGCCGTGTCCGGCGCCCAGGCGATCGAGGCCGTGTTTGCTGACGCTGGCGCTTCTGCGGCCGCGCTCGACGCCGCGCTAGCTCAGGCGTCGACGGCCTTCGCCGAGGCCGGCACGGCCGCATCCGCTGCCGCCGACGCCGTAGCTGCCGGCGAGGCGTCGTACAAGGCGGCCGAGTCGGCGGCCGACTCTGCGGCGAAGGCGGTCGAGCGGATCGGCCTCGCAGCGGACGCGCAGCGGGGCAAGCTCCAGGCGGCGATGGATGCCGGGGCGTCCGAGTCGCAGGTGGCCAAGCTCGCGGCGAAGCTTCAGCAGCTCGTCGCCAGGCAGGGCGAGGCGGCCTCGAAGGCATCGGCGCTCTCGGCCGCGCTGGCGAGCGAGGGCGCGGCGCTCGACGCGGTGCGCGCGAAGGCCGGCGCCGCAGGGGACGCGCACGCGGCGGCGAAGTCGAAGGTCGAGCAGCTCACGGCGGCCTCGAAGGCGGCCGCTGCGGCTGAGGCGAAGGCGGCCGGCACGGGGGATCTCGGTGGCCTGCTCGGCGGTCTGAAAAAGCTACCCGGCCCGCTCGGGCAAGCGGCCGCGGGTGCGGAGGATCTCTTCGAGGGCTTCGAGAAAATGGCCAGCTCGGGCGGAGCATCGACGGCGGCCATGCTCGGAGTGGGCGCTGCCGTCGCCCTGCTCGCGGTGGCCCTCGTCGCCGGAGGCATCGCCCTCGTGGGCTGGGTGATCGGGATGGCCGACGCGTCCCGGACGTCGGCGCTCGCCACGGCAGGGATCGCCGCGTC
>ERZ1292625.4473-Hain-H41-01um-R1-4473-length-10446-cov-9_pt1 | contig 10446 bp, 12 predicted proteins | sample MGYA00564400_ERZ1292625 | MGnify/ENA primary metagenome ERZ1292625 (study PRJEB36523, sample SAMEA6512639) | groundwater metagenome | collected 2019-01-08 | study: AquaDiva: Metagenomics assemblies of 32 groundwater samples
AAGTTAAATCTGAACGATCTGCAATCGTAAAACTTATATGATTACTTTTAGGAGATCCAGAACTTGTTAAACTTATTAAACCACCATCATTTAACCATGTTTTTTCTTTTCTGAAGCCACCTGATGATTGGTCTACCTGCTTTAAAAACGGTGCTAATGAATTATTTTGATCTATGCTTGGCATATTTTATAATTTTTTATATAAATACTTTTAAAATTAAAATTTTAATTTTATTATGTTTAATGATGTTTTTTTAACTAATAATTGATTATCTAATTTCTTTTTATCTTCTGATACTTTTATTAATTCTATTTTTTCTAATTGCTTTGGTTTTTTTATAATACCTTGAGTTACTACTAAATTATCCATAACATTAGGATTTTGTAACTTTTGTACTATTCCAAGTCCACCGCCACCTATTGGGGCGTTCAATATTGGATTCTTACCTAACCACCATAAATTAAATTGAAACTGTTCTCCATTATTTAATTGATTTAAAGGTTTTAATGATAATAAATAAAATACATTATCTTCATCTGAAATACCTTCATATTTTGATGTTTTTATTATATTTTTGTCATTTGTATTTATCCCCTTCAATTGAATTCTATTTTCTTTTGAGTTAGTTATTTCTTTATTAGTTCTAGCAATAGAAAGAGTATCTCTTCCTGAAAAATCAAATTTCAATGTTCTTTTAATCGGTATATCCTTATTCCCACCAAGTTGTGGAGCAGGTTGGATATAAATAAACTCTTTATCAATAGATGAAATATATTTTGGTAACGTATGTTTTCTTGTAAAATCTGGAGTATAATGATCCATTACATCATTCTTACTTCTGCGAATGGTGTTTAAATAATAATTATCTATTGTAATAGTTTTTGTTGCCATTTTTTATATAAATATTAGATTATCAGATATTTTTAATTTTGATAAATTTAATAAATCAGTAATTAAATAGGTAAGAAAACAATATGTTCAAACAAATGAACATTGGATGTATAATAAACTAATTTTAAATAAATTACGTTCCTCCTGATACTGTAGAACCAGAAATTGTTATAAAATCATTATCAACTTCTGTGAAAAAAATAACTTTTTTAACTCCTTTAGAAATTTCGAATTCTTGCTCATCTTGTATGTAACCCATTAATATTAGAGAGTAAACCTGACTATAAAATCTATCACCATCGAAATTTTCAATTGTAGACTCATCACTTGGATTACCGTCTATAATTATGGGCATGTAAAAACCTTTTATTTTTTGGTAAGATTGTCTTGAAGAAAAATCAATCAATAATAATTCTCCGAATTTATTCATATCTTGAATATAGTGACTAAATAATCTTAATTCAAAGCGACAATCTACACTTGTGGGTTGGGGAATTTTATAAATATCAACTCCTCGATATCCTCCACCATCTAGTGTTGGAATCCTCATATATGTAAAAGTTTTTCGACCCGGTATATTATATTTCGTAATCACTGAAGTTCCAGGGGATGGTGGGGCACTACGTCTTATAATTATTACCGGCATGACAACATTTTTATCTTGATCCAAATATTGCCAATTACGGCTAAATTCACTCCAACGCTCACCTGGAAGAAAAACCACTGGAACTTTCTCTCCACCAATAGTAAAATTTAATTCTCTAATGAAATCCCTCATGCCAGTTTCTAGATCTTTAATTGATATACCCGGAGGAAAATACGAAGTTTTTTTATCTGTATCTGTTAGTAGTTCATCGATACGAGATTGACCTACTTTACTTGGAGTTATGTTTAGTTGTCTTTTTTTAGGAACTGACATTTTGATATTATTTTATTATAAATATTTGATAATGTCAATTATTTTACTTATCTTTATGATATAATTTATAATTTTTACTAGAATCAATGTTACTAATATGAATAATTATACAAAACAGGATATTAAGGATTTAACTGAAAGTTACAGGAAAAATAAAAAACGACTCATATCGTTTTTACCAAAACTAAGTAAAAAAGAAAAAATTATAAAATATTGGTTTAAAACTAAAGATATATTGCAACTATCTAAAAAATTTAAATTATCATCAAATAAAATCTCTTTAATATTACAAAATCAAGGTATCATATAATTATTAATTTTGAATAAATTTTAGCCATCAAAAACATCCTTATCTATCATAGTGCATGATATTTTTCTCCAATAACTTTTATATCCCATTATTGTTCTATTATTACTAATATTGGTATTATCAGCATCAAAAACTTCAAAATATCTCATTCCTCTAATCCCATCATTATATCCAACATAGTCCCCCCTCGATACTTCAGTGTTTTTTTCTTCAAGTTGCTGGGTAAATATCGAAAATACTAACTTAGGTTGACTTTCACGTGCAACAACGCCACCCATGTATTCCATTTCACTTTCATCAGTATTAATTTTAACCCTTAGTTCGACAGGGGGATGATAATGTTTTTCATAAGATTTAGACTCACCATATAAATCATCAACTACTGTTTTATTAAGATCAATCCTAAATAAAACAACAATAATATTTAAATCACCCTCCAACCATTCTCTACCTAATTCAACTTCAAGTTTATAGTCTTCTTCTGTAAACCACTTTTGTAAACGTGTGAGAGGTAAATGCTGTTTTTTTATACTTGATTTCTTCCCACCCATGGTTAATTACTTTTATTATTTTAATTCTTCTTTTACTTCATTTGCAATAGATTGCATCCATCTTCTTCCCTTTTCTGAACCATTGATTATTTCGTTCATTAATTCATTAAATTGATTAGGTTTCAAACTAACAACATAATTATAAATATAAGATTTTAAATCTATACTATCATCTGGTATTAATTCAATAAATTTTTCCCATAATTTTGGCCCATATCTTAAATCTTGTCCTTCACCACCAAAATAATCTGCTTGCCCTGTTACATGTTTTACCTTTTCTGGATCTTTTGGCAACCCATGTAATGACATTAGATCCATTATTCCTTTAACAATTTCATGTATAAGAATAGAAAAATTTCTTCCTCTTGCTATAATTTTAGGTAATTTACCAGACAAATCAACCCTAACTTCACCACCCTTTACTTCTCCTGTACTTGTAGCAAATTGTTTTTGATATTCATCAGGTACTACAAAATACCCTAAATCTCCCAATGATGTGAGAGTCCCGTATAAATTTATCAAATTTGGATCTATTTTATTTAATTCTCTATCTGCCAAATGAAACATATATTGTCCTTTATTTGACATTCCAGAGATTAAAGCATTAATCAATCTTCTTTTTTTGATATTTGAATCAAAAGATTCTTTACTTTTAAATTTTGATAATATTTCTGGAGTAACATCTGGTATATCTATATTTGTTATTTTACGACCAACATCAACATTTTTAGTGATTTTAACATCAAATTCAATTTTATTTTCTGGAATATTAAAATCTTGTTTGACCATGCTAACTGCCATTTTTTCTAAATGGGGTATGTGTGTTTTCTCAATTTGTTCTATTTTATTAAGAGATTGAAACATTAATGAAGAAAGTTGTCTTGGATCAATAATATCTTTACCAGTGTATTTTTTTATTTTAGCAATAACATCTTTATATTGCTGAGAACCATGCTGTTGAATAAATTCATCTGAGAAAGTTCGACCACTACGTTTATTTTGCAAAGGGATTAAATGACCATATTCTCCCCATTCTTCTTCCCTTATTAAATGTTCTTTTAATAAATTTTTTAACATATATCACATAAAATTAATATCTCCTTTTTTCTCTGTCTTGAGCACGAGGTTGAGGTTCTTGTCCTGGTCTTATGTGTGGTGGTACTGCAAATGGATCCCTTTTTGGTTTTCTTTCAGGTATATCAATATCGGGTTCATCGGTTCCTGGTTCTATTTCTGGATCATAAATTTCTGGTTCCCCAATTCCTGGATCTGGATTTCTATGTGGTTGTTGTTCATTTAACATTCTTTCAATCATAGTTCTTAACTCTGATTCCGTTACCCTAACTATTCTTTTTTTCATAATTTTTTAGTTTTTAATTTATTTAAATCACATACATTCCAAGAGGAATGTTGGACATAATCTTGTTTAAACTTTCAGATTCAACTGCTTTTCTTTCTAATAATGAATTATATTCTAATTTTTCTAAACGATCTTTTAATTCTTCTATTAATGTCTTTTGTTCTTCTATTCCTTCTGTTAATAAGTCTGAATACTCCATTGTTCTTTCAGCATCACCAACACCAATGACTCCACCAAATTTTCCCCTTATTTTACCTAAAGATTGTTTAGTTAATGATAATAGATAGCGTCTAACCCAAGTTTGAGCAGGTTTATTTAATTCAGACCATTCAAGATTATCTACATCAACATCACTTGGCAATTTAATAATGTCTTTATTTTCATTTTTACAGGCACTAACATTAGTTGAATTAGTTTCATAGTACCAATACCACACTTTAGCACCATTCCAGGCAGTATTAACTATCCCCTCACCACCTCCAGGTTGAAACCTTCCCCCAGGTATTGGATAAAGATATAATAATTTTGTTCCATTTGGCCCACCGACTATCCTATGAGTTAATTCGCTTCTTCTTATTCTATTTTTCAATGCCCTATCTTGTGCAGATAATAAAATATTAAAAACAGGTTGTACATACTCAGCAGCACGGCCAATATAAGACCAACCAAATTGTTCTGCTGACCAGTTAGCTCTTGAAAATGGATCAACTAAACCTCTATCAATTTGAGGTGGCGTAACCCATAATACTTCATTAACTTCTCTATTTTTTGGTATAACATATACTTGAGTACCAGCAGTAATAACAACAAAATCTTTTTTAAGCTCCCATGGTGAATTTGTTCCCAAACCTACTTGTTTTGAATAAGCAAAACTAAAACTTCTTGTAAAATCAAGAGATCTTGTAGTAAATGCAAATGACAGATCAGTTGAATTGGTATCTAAACCTAATAAACTATCCCATTGTTGTTCAATTAACCAATTATTAACATAAGATGAATAGTCTTCAATAGAAATTTCAAGAAAGGTTTCCAATTGACTTTCATCAATTTCTATTTTTCTCAAAGGGGCACCAAGAACGTGCTTTACTCTTGTAAATAATTTATCTTTTTCTGATGTGGTTATGTTTGCCATTACATTATTTTTTATATAAATAGTCCAATAATGAAGAAATATTTATATAAATATTTGTTTATTTCATTTATTTTACTTACCTTTGTATCGTTAAATCAAATTATTAACCAAAAAACACAAAAATGAAAGCAATAATAAATGTAAACAGAAAATCAGTTTATTCAAAGTTAAATGGATTAACTTTTGATGTAAAAGACGTAATGAGTAATTTAATTTCTCTTGATATTAATGGCATTATTACTGATTTCACTCATAAAGAAGTGATGATAGTTGATTTTGCAAATGAATTACAATCAGCTTATAATAGGGCAAATTGGAATAGTAGTGATATGACATTACTTTTCATTTTAAGATCATACAAAATTGATAACAATATTGGGGACACCCAACTTGAATATAACTGTCCAGCATAGTTAGAAAAATTATGAATCCCACCATAAAAGACAAGTCTAAAAAGAATATGGTTGAGGAATATCAAAAAATGGTTAGAGATTCGATTGAAAGGATCAGAAAAAATAATCATATTATATCAAAATCATTAGAACTCTACATCAAAGGATTGGAAGAAAATATTAAAAATGCACCCTTTAATCTGGGTTATTTAAAAAATAATCACTAACCACGTTAACAATTTAAACTATAAAAAAATTAATTCTATCGTTATTTAAATGATGAAAGGAGATGTCATTTAGAAAATGGTGTTAGTAACCAAGAATAATGTTGGGATGCCCATTTTGAATCGTTTCTCCCAGTTTGGTTGGTGTTAGGAGTTATATTGTCTTTGTATTCATTACTATTAGCTGAAATACTATCTAACATTGCTTTGGTTTGTTCGTTGTACCTTTTAAGATTTTTAAAAGAAGTTTGCACAATAAATAGTCCTTGTGCCATTGCTAAAATGATGTCATCATGGAATCCAATCATATGATCTGGACGACCATTTCTATAAACAAATGTTTTCATTTCACCTATTGCTCTTTTTGATCTTACTACAAATTCCCCTTGTCTGATCTGTCTTTCAAATTCTTGTACAACAAGTACTCGATTTGCACCAACATTAAACCCTGGAACCTTTTCACCTCTTTTTTGTATTTTTAATTTTTCTAATAATACTTTACTTTTTGGGTTATCATAGTGTAATAATTTTTTATCAAACCCCATATCTAATAGTTTCAAGACAGTGGCCACACCCATTCCACCTGTAATATCTACAACAGTATAAGCCTGGTATCTATTAGAGTATTCAAATACCATTTCACCTAGATAATCTGGAGGAACTTTTCCTTGATATTCTGCAACTTCATGATTAGTATTAATATCTATAACTACCATTGTACTAAAGTCAGCACTATCTCCTCTGCTAACATCAATTGAATTTACATATTGATGATCTTTTATAGGGTCTTCGTAAATCCACATATTATTATCAAAACATTCACACCTTATCGGTGTTTTAACATTTTCTTTTTCTTGAATTTCAATATATTTTTCTTGAATAACATTATCACCAGAACCTAAAAATGAACAATTTATCTCTTGAGCAATTTTTCTTTGATCCCCATTAAGTTGACGACACATATCTTCATACCAATTTGATGTTGGTGAATATCCTTTTTGTTCTAATTCTTTGAAAAATATAAAATCTTTTTCATCAGTAGTTCCTTTTAACCAGTTACTAATAATGTGATCACCTTTAAACCATTTTATTTGTTTATTATATCTGGGATCTTCATACCATTTAAATTCAGTAATATGAAAATTATTTTTATTATTTTTAGCTGCATCATATATTGCATAATATAAAGGATCGAGTCCTGATGGTGTTGAAAGGAGGATTGCACCGCCACCAGTATTGTGTGAAACTAAAGAATTGCTAATATAACTATTTGTTTCTGGTACATGTAAATCATATGTATCATTCTCAGAATCCTCAATTTTTATTATTTCATCAAAATAAATATTATTTACGTCTTGTATTTTATTTTTAATATATGCAATAGTTGGATGAGTATTATCTAATAGTTTTATTAATTTATTAGCAGACTCTACTGAGATTCTTTTTTTATTCTTATATAAGAAATTTTCTAAAAATCTAAAGTTTTCTCTAAATTTTTTATAATTTATATTATTATCTTTTAATAAAGATCTTATTATGTTTTTTTCTATATCAATAGACCTACTATTATCCAACTTATTCATAATATGAATACTATTATTTTGTTTTCTTTTTAATCTAAACCCAATATCATTAAAAAACTTTTTAGCCCACTTTCCATATATATGAATATTATACATTGTGGTTATTTTATCTTTATTGGTACATACGCTATTTTTACCAGGTTTATAAGAACTTTTTCTTATAGTTGATAATATTCCAAAATTTAATAATAATATTTGTAGTTGGCTAGATAGTTTTTTAGAACTAGTACAATACCTTACTTCACCACTAGAGGTTACACAACCATCTCCATCAAACATTCCCTGCAAAAATGATACTATAACCCTCTTACTACATTTAAATAATGATTTAGGTATTTCCTTTTCTGGTGCTTTAACTTTCTTAAATCCAAATCTAATAATCCATTCCTTTAAATGCCTATTATTAATATAAAAATGATATTTCCTATTTATAGTAAAACACTTACCCATATTTGATTTATCATTTATTAAAAAATCCTTAATAAAAGCATCTCCATTAGTAATTGCAATTCCACTAGATATGAAATTACCCTCTGCTAAAAATAAACCCAATAAATAAACAAAATTTAAATTATCTGATAAATTATTTGGAATGTTTAATAATTTTGCATCACTTCTTAATTTTATATCATATTTTATATTATCTTCATTACCGAATATATTTTGATTAAATTGTATTTTTACATTATCTTCATAACAAATATCACTAAATTTAATCCACTGTTCTTCATTTTCTCTTTTTCCTACAATAGAATGTTTCAGTGTTCCTTCTAATTCCAATCCTAATTTTGTTTTAATTCGTTTAGTAATACTATATTCGGATTTAAAGGATTTAGTTACATTAGCTAAGTTATTTTCCTTATTACAAACAATTAAATTCTTAATATCAGAAAATCCCAATTTATTCTTTTCTTTAATAATATCTCCCAATTCTACTAAACCTTTGTCTGTTAATATGAGTGAATCTTCAGTTAAACAAGAAAGTGATGGTTGAGCCGCTGCCCATACGTTTTCCCCATGATCAATATATGCTGCCTCATCCATAACTAATAGAGAAGGTGAGTAACCTCTAAGTGCGTCCTCGGAAGTAGCAACTGCCTTAACTATACTACCATTATTTAACTCTATTAAACCCTGTGTTTCCCTTATAATTCTTATTCCCATCCATATTGGGGCATATTTTACAAAGTCTTTTACTTTTTTTAAAAATTCATGAGCAGTATCTTGTTTATTTGCAATAATTAAAACTTTTCTTTTATCAGTAAACATAGCATAAGTTGAAACATATAATGCAGCAGTAGTAGAAACACCAACTTGTCTAGGTTTTAAAACAATATTAAACCTATGTTTCATGCAATTACTTATAAATTCTTTTTGCTTTGGGAATAACTTAAATGGGGTCATTCCATCTTTTGTTAAATCAAAAACTTGACAATATTTTTCACCATAATGTATTGGTGATTGTACACACCTTGCATATTCGATCAGTCTAGTCTGTTTTGATGGTCTTCCTACTTCTGCCATGTCGTTATTTAGTATTATTTAATTTCTTCTTTTTTCGAAAATAATATCACGAATAGTTACTGCCTTTTCAAAATCTTCTTTTTTAACGGCATCTTCTAGATTCTTTTCTAATTGTTTTATGTCGCATTTTGTTAATTTCTCAACATTAATAATAGGTTTAATCGCATCATTTTTATTATAATTAATTTCAACACCCGATTTTTCCATTATTGAACTATCAACATAAATTGGACATTCAAACCTTAATGCCAAGGATATTGCGTCAGATGTTCTTGAATCAATTTCTTTTATATCTCCTTTATAGTCTTCGCATAATATTTTTGAATAGAATGTTCCTTCCTCCATTTTATATATTTCAACTTCAACTATTTCAATATTATGCTCCATACATAATTTAACTAATAGATCATGAGTTAATGGTCTTTTGGGTAATATTCCTTCTAAAAATATGACAATTGATTGTGTCTCCAATTCACCTATAATTATTGGTAATCTTCTATTTCCATTTACTTCTTCTAATATTAATGCAAATACATTTCTATTATTTGATACATGAGATAGCCCTATCACATTAAGTTGAATTCTATCATTTTTTTTATTCATATTATTAATTTTAATGTTTATTATTTAATGATTCTAATAATTTTCTTTTTGTTATTTTTGGTTTTTCATTTTGTTCAATTAATTTTCTAATATGAGTTTCTGTAATTTTAATTACATCTTCATCTCCTATTTTATCTTCTAATTTTTTAACTAGATCAGGATCTCTTTCTGCTGTTTCAGAATCAATTGTGATTGTTTCATCTAAATTATTATTTTTTGATGACCAATCTTTTTCTAATACCTCAATCCAGTTACTATTTAATGCTTTTTGTAATGCTTTTTTAAAATACTTAGGGTTAATGAAATAACTATCCTTATCAGCTTCAAAAACAACTACTTCTGGTTGATTTGACCAACCAAACTGGTTTTCCACATGAACATTTACTTCTCCGAGATTTTCAATGATCGATGAAATTAAATCAATATCATATTGATGATTATCAAACCAAGAAGACCATGCAACATAATATTCTTTTCTATTATTATTTAACTTATTTTCAATTATTTCTTTTAATTCTTTTTCTGTTATTTTAATTGTTTTATTTTTCATGTTGTTTAAAATTTTATGTTTCTTGAATAAAGTTTATCAATCACGGAATCTTCCTGTTCTCCGTAATAAAAAACCAATCTTTTATTGTTAAAATCTTCATCGTCATCATCTTTTAATGTTTCCCAGGATAGGGCAATAATATGATCCTGACAATCACTCATTGAGAAAAATGGTGAATCTTGGATTACCTCTAAATCAAATTTATCTGTTTTTATTGAACTAACTTTTTCAATATATTTTTTATGTGGAGCTTGGGGATTTCCTTGTGCTGGGAAACTATCCCAACTCTCTCCTGTTACATCATTTTTATCTTTTGAAAATACAAACTCATAATGACATTCACCATATACGTCTGACCCTATTTTATTAACAAAAACAAGATAAAGTTGTTCTTTCTCACTATTAA